>Ga0115846_100010_pt1 | contig 69443 bp, 43 predicted proteins | sample InSIn5gowninarea_2_FD_83860 | JGI IMG/M metagenome (GOLD analysis project Ga0115846, IMG submission 83860) | reverse complement strand
ATACTCCTTCTTAAATGACATAGTTAAAAAGTTAGAACAATGAAGGAAATCAGCAGGTAACATTATATATATAAAAAATGGAACCTCAGAGACTCTACGCGACGAAGTTGTAGTAAATTTTGGAAATTTAATCTTATTTCCGGTTTATTTCTAGTAGCACGTTTAATAATTTTTATTTGAAAACTAGCATCCGCATCAGAAAAACCTGCTAATCAGTGATTATCCAAACTTTTACTTGAATCTATAGTAAAATTCAGATTTTGATCTGAATACTTGGTATGACTTAATACATTATTAACTACTTGGTTAAATCTGTGTTCTGTTCTTAATTTACCATTTATCAAGTTAATTACATTTAACATACCTTCTTTATTAGATACTATTAAAAGGTATGCGTTTTTGTCCTTTACTTTTCTTACATTACCGTAACCTAATCTTTCTTTCAAGTAATAGGCTAGAAATGCATCAGGAGAACTAAAAATTATAACTAATTGTTGAGCTTTACTAAAATGACCATCCCCGTCTATCAATCCTGCTAGATAATTTGCTAATTGTTCATTATTTAGAGGCTTCAAATGTTTAGGGACGTGATTTGATACACGTTTAACATTTCCAAAATTTACTACAACTTCGTCGCGTAGAGTCTCTGAGGTTCCATTTTTTATATATATAATGTTACCTGCTGATTTCCTTCATTGTTCTAACTTTTTAACTATGTCATTTAAGAAGGAGTATTCAGAACTATATAGCGAAGGGGTCCCAGCATACGGCAACGTTAAGAGGCCTACATAGGTAACCTCAGGGTGTCCGAAGAATCAGAAAAGATGTTGATATAAAATAGGATCACCACCTCCTGCACCATCAAAAAATGATGTATTGAAATTACGATCTGTTAAAACCATTGTTATTGCCATTTTTTCTTGGTCTGCGAGACATAATCTCATGGTAATTAAAACCTTAAAAACTAATAAGATATCTTTTAGTTTAAAGCAGAATCTCATACATTCGCATGCATGTTGGGACTATATCTTATTTGTTTAAGCTGTAAAAGTTTTGTAAATTGTCCCATACAAATACTGTTCTTTTATCATTCATATTAGATTTAATTTGTTTTACATTATTAATAGAATCTTTATGATTAAAAAAACCACCTTGTTCTTTTTTTAGTATAAATAATTGAACTACTTTAACTCAATCTTCAAAATCTAAATGTTTAGTGCCAAACAAAGGGTATTTATTAAGATAATTAACAATCAATAAATTAGCTTTTATATTTGTTGTTCTAACTCTATATTGAGGATTATTACTATTATTTCTTATAGATTTAACAATAGAATTTATATTATTAGCAATATCTTCTAAAAAAAACAAGTTATCATGATTGTTATGATCTTTTTGAGCTTGACTTAATTCAAATTTACATTCTATTTTATTGTATTTACTTGCTTCAGTAGATCTAATAGAAAAATGACCATCTGATTCTACAAATCCTGACAATCAAGCATTAGATAGTATAGGTTCAGTATTTAACACTTTTTTTTCAATAAATATGTTTTTTTGATTATTATATCAATCAATTAATCTATGTAAAACAAATATTTTATTAGTTCTTAAGTTACCATTAAGCAAATAAATCATAAGCATTAATCCCTCAAAATTATTTATAGTATATATATAAGCATTCACACCTTTTTTTCTTGATATAGAGCCATGACCTATTTCTTTTTGTATTAAAAGAGCCAAAGGTAAATCTTTAAGATTAAAAGTTATTTGAATGGAAGGGTAATTAAGATTTCCTTTAACAGATCTCTTAGATTTAGGTACATGTATGGTACCATCTCCTTCTATAAGACCTGCTATATAATGATAAAATTCTTTATTTGATTTATTTTTGGATATAGCATAATTAGTATAATATCTTCTATTACTATGAGTAATTTTAGGATATTTTATAATAGAACTTTTACAACAAACGAACTGTGGCGTATAGTCTCTGAAGATCCCTAGTAAGTACAAACTTAGAAGGTTTCCTGCTGATTGTGTGATAGATCACAGTTTCCAGCAATTAGCCAGGTTTAAAGCCGGCACAAATATATTACAAATAAAGTGAAGAAAAAATAATTTACCTCCATTTGTCTTTAACATACCGGCTAGCACAGGTAAAGAAAGTAATAATAATACTGCTGTAACAACTACAGCTCATCCAAATAATGCTAATTTGTGTAAGCTTATTCCAGGACTTCTCATATTAAGTATTGTTGTAATGAAATTAATTGCACCCAACAAACTACTAATACCAGATAAGTGTAAAGCAAAAATTGCTAAGTCTACACTAGGTCCACTGTGACTTTGTACACCACTTAAAGGAGGATAACAATTTTGTTAGGTAACCTCAATTTGAAACTATATCGTTTTAAATATCGTTTTAACAAATCTATCGTTACACGCAATAAATCTCTTTATTGTTCGGACTATACATTCATCTTAATGATTTTTTTTTTGAAGGCTTTACTAAACAAGAAATAAAGTAAAATAAATACTATACTTCTAATAAATTTACACGTATTTTTCTAATAATACTTCTTGTATTAAACAATTTATTATAATCACCTTTATTTTTAGTGTAAGCTCTAGCTCATATTCTATATTCCAAAGATTTAACTCCTTTCATAGTATCTTTAAAAAACAATATAATATTTTCAATAGCTCTAGAATTAGTTGTATCTAAAATAAAATAATTATGCAATTCTTTATATTTAACATCTGTTTTAATATGTAGCATGAAAGCTATTCCTTCTAAAACAACTTTATCTAATTTTTGAGTTAAACCAAAACCATGTACTATCCTATTAGAATCCTTACTAACTAGATAAAAACTACCTTCTGCTTCAATAAATCCTACTAATCAGCTTTTACTCATTATATTTATAAAAGAATTAACACTAGTTAATGGCAGATTAGCACTCTTTCAAGCTGGTGATATATAATGGCTATTAACTTTAGAGTTTTTAATAGCCATAAGTTGAGTATTTTTATCTAGTTTACTAATATTAACATTGTTTAAAATAGTTAAAGCTTTTTTAAATTTCACGTAATCAAAATATTTAGTAGTTAGAAGAGGATATTTATCAAATATAGGTATTAATACAGTTTCTATTGTCTTTCTATCCCTGATAAAAAACTGTGCTTTTGTACCATCTTTGGTTATAGAACCTAGACCTAATTGTTTTTTAATATAATGTAAAACCCTTAAATTGTATCTAGATTGAGTTAATTTAAAACTTAAACCTCACTTGGAGGCAGAGCCTACTACTTGGTGAGAAATATGTAAATTTCCATCTCCATCAGTAAAGCCCACTAATCATTGTTCAAAACAAATTACTTTATTCTCGGGTTTTTTATCATTAAGATGTTCTTCGTTAAGTCTCTGATGACTTGTAAATAAACGTTTATTTACAAATCAGGCGCATTGTCTTCATGACATACACATTTTTACATACGTACTATATAATAAATTATTTAAAATTAGACATGAGTAGTGTATTACTCTGAAGCCTTTGTTTAGGCTAACTAGAAGATATTCACGCATCGAGAAGAATTTACTTTGTTTTATGTCACCATAAAATAACTCCCTAATTCCTTTAAGAGTTCAACCTGTACCCGCTCCATTTTCTATTACACTAGCAAATAAAAATAAAAATAAGCTAGGAGGTAATAATCAGAAACTTATATTGTTTAACCTAGGAAAAGCCATGTCTGGCCCGCCTACTAATAACGGTAACAGGAAATTACCAAACCCTCCTATTAAAGCGGGCATGACCATGAAAAAGATCATTAAAATAGCGTGAGCCGTTATTATGGCATTATACAGCTGATTATCAGCTATATATTGAACACCAGGCCCGCTTAATTCCAGCCTTATTAAAACTGAAAATGCTGTACCTAATAATCCAGAAAATAATGCAAAGATTAAGTATAATGTACCTATATCTTTAGCATTAGATGAAAAAAACCATCTTTCTGTCCATAATTTGAATGATGATTTAATAGAAGATAAATCATCATTCATATAAGCAAATCTTATGATATCTGCATTTCTCTGATCAGTATTTTGCATATGCTTACCTTCTTGATCATCCTCTTTTTGGCTGCAGTTCAATACCATATCACGGGGGTATCGTAGTTTTAATATATATCTACATACTTTTAAGATATGTAATTAGTATTATATATTAAAGTTACAAACAATATCTCTTAATATATTCAGCTATTATTTTACTAATAGAAGGCTAAAAGATTAACTATTAGCTTATGTTTAATAGTTTTGTAACTAAACAAATATAAGTATTTATTTAATTTTAAGCTATCTAAAATTTTTTATTTTATTAAATCTTATCAAAGATTCGAACCTTGATCTAGATATTAGAAGTATCCTGCTCTACCATTGAGCTAATAAGATTATTTTCTTATAAAACAATTTTTATAAGATAAATAAATGATATATAGTTTATTTATATTAAATAAACTATAAAACATTAACAATAATATATAGAAATAAAAATGAGCATACTAGCTTATCTATCTATCTATATAGTACTATATTTGACATGTTTTGCAACTTTTATTACGTTTAATGCAGATTTGCTGCCTTATAAAGCTTCGCCAACTAATTGTGTTGTGTTAGTAATAGCGATAAATATAACGTCTTATTTACGTTAGTACTAAGTAAAAGTTAGCGTTTTTAAATGAGCCTACGAAATATAAAACATAATATCTAATCTTTTTCTTTTTTAGTAATACTAATAGCACCAATCATTGCTAATAATAATATAATAGAACATATAATTAATCATATGCCATATGTAGTATACAAAATATTACCTATACTAGATATGTCACTATATTCTATCATATTATTATCTCATATATTACTAATAGCAAAAGACAAGTCATCACTAACTAACTGATCTAAGTTTTGGGTATTAATATTATGGTTAAGCCCCTTATCATTTGTATAGATTAATTCACTATCATACTCTACATTGTTAGTGAAGTTTTCTAACAATATATAATTGTTTTGGTAATTTACTACTTCATTTGATAAATTACTTACATTACTTTGATCTTCCATATTAACATTATTAAAGTCTTCACTGTTTATTTCAGATTTAAGTAAATAACTTAGATCTAAATTTTTGAATTTATCTTTTAATGATTGAAGATGGATTAATATTTGAAGAATAGGAAAACCAAATGCAAAACTAGTAAAGATAGCTATAGGTATACCATTGTTTGTATCATTTAATAATTCACTTATTCTAACATTAATTAACATTAAAATAAAAAGAAACAATATTGAAACAGCTCCTACATAAACTAACAAATAAGATAAACCTATAAAATTAAAACCCAAAAAGATTAAATTAAGTGATACTGAAAGAAACAATCCTATTAAAAAGAAGACAGATACTATTGGATTTTTACTATTAATAACATATATTCCAAATAAAATCGAAAACAAAGAAAGAATATCTAAAACTATATCCAAAAACCCCATATAAATTATACCTACTATAACAAATAAATTAGACATGTTTTAATTAAGATATATACTCCATATACCCTTTTGTATGTAAAAAACTTAAAGATATAAAGTTGACGCTTTATTGTAGAATTTTAAGTTAAATTTTTATATTAAAAATGTTATTATATATTTACCTTCTCCTAAACTATACTAAAGCATAATAAATTGTTTATAAAAGTATAACCGAACAGTACTACTTTACAAATCTACCCCTAAAAATCTGACAGTTCTATAGCTAATGGTTAAAAAGAAGTGTAAACTTAATTTAATTGGTCTGCAATTTCTCCTTCGATCGCAACCAAATCCACACAGTTAGGATGAATGTAATCTAGTATACCGGATAAAATATTAATTAGTGCTCTTATATTTGCCGTTGCATTTTCTAAATCAAGGTTATTTATATGATTTAAAGTAATAGGTCATCCATCAATTAATTCTCTATATTGTAAAGCGAATTCTGGATGATCATTATTGATAAAATCCATCATATTAGCTATAGATGCTAAAGAATTTGTAACTGTGGCTATATCAATTTCCGGTATAGGTAAACCATTTTCTAGACTGGATAAAATAATAGTTAAACTGGCTAAAAGGGTTATAAGAACTTCAACCAACGATACTCAAAGATCAAAAGTTTTATCTTTATCATTCTTGTTTTTGTTGGGATCGTTCCCTCCGCCTCCTCCTCCACCTCTTTGTAAAAGAAGTTTCTGTCGTATTCTGTCCCTATATCTTTTGGATTTAGCACGGTTTTGCTCAGGATTAGCCTGACCATACGCCTTTTTTGTTTCTTTTCTTCTGTTTACAGAGGGATCATTGCTAGGAGGTAATTTAACACGTGGTCTTGTTTTAAATATAAAGTTATTAATATTATTTAAAATTAATAACACTCACGAAATAATAAAATATAATTTATTTAATATTAATATATGAATTTTAGGTCTATTACTTTTGAAATAGCTTATTATAGAAGAACCTATCCAAAAAGTTAAACCTAACTTAAGAAAGTTATTGTTTAAAACATCAGGGATATTAGAAGATATGTCACAATAATGTGCAAATACTACAAATTTATTACTTAATGATGTAGCAAATGAATCTGTAATATTACTATTACAATTTTCTATAATACTGGCTCCTTTTTCTATTTGTGTATCCATAAAATTATAATTTTCTTTAACCAAATCTCTTATATTTGGTTTGCTAAAAGCTTCCTTGTATATAGCAACATTTTCATCACTAAGTAGGCTATTTTCTATTATATCAGAACTAGTAATATCATTACTAGGAATATTATTAGAACTAACTATATCATTACTAGGAATATTATTAGAACTAACTATATCATTAGGTGCATTATTGTTAGTAGTATTTGTAGGGTTAGTTTTTATAACTTTGTTATTAGCGTTTAATTTAGGCAGAAAGGATGAATTATTAGTATTACTGAAAGCGGTGTAATTAATACAAATTTTAATTATCATGTTTTAATTAAGATATATACTCCATATACCCTTTTTGTAGAAAAAAAATAAAGTTGACGCTTCATATTTATGCTTTCTTAAATATTCTATTTTTAGATAAAACTTTTAAACTAAAAAAGTTAAACTCAGTTAATTTTATCGGTCTAATATCTAAAGAATAAACTTAATATACGGTTAGGATACGCATACAAGTAATCGCAGATTTTTAGAGTAATATATTTATGCTTTAAACGATATACACCGTTCTTTTCATAATTGCCTAGCATTATAAATATTTCATATATTTATAGGGATATATCTTATATATATTAAATATAGATATGTTAGTAACTGTTATTATATATTACTATCATCTCACACAACATTTATAAAGTTATAAAAAAATTAATAAATGTAAAAACTATATATATATATATAGTTAATATGTTATTTATACGCAAAGCCTTATATAAATATATGCTAAAGTTAATAATATATCTATAGACATATTACTTTAGAGAGATAAGTAGGAATCGAACCTATACAATATGATTTGCAATCTAAAGATAAAACCATTTACAACTTATCCCTAGTACATTAGTTCTAATAGTTATAATCTATGTATATTAAACATTAAGCGAAAACGAGCAAGATTAACATAGATACTATTATAGTTTTCTAAGATTTAGATAATATAACCAGCTTAAGATATAGCTAATAGAATTATCTAAGCCCCTAAGATGAATCGAACATCTATCCAAATATTAACAATATCCTACTTTACCGTTAAGCTATAGGAGCTATATATAAATATAAATATTTTTATAAATTTAGTAATAAAAGTTTAAAAATGTTAAATAAAGATATTTTACCATTTCTATTAAGAAAGTATATGTCTAAAATATAAATAAGCCTAAAAAAGTCTTAATTTTTTAGTGCGAATATGAGATATAACCCTTTATCAATTAACTCTATCAATTAGACGCATACAAGATTTGAACTTGTATTTTCGTGTCCGTAGCACAATGTTCTACCATTAAACTAATACGCCTTATTCTTTTTTTTTAGATGTTATTTTTTATTTATTAAAATTCTTAGTACCTCAAGTTATAAATATAATCTATTATGCTTTAATATCATATTTTAATTAAAATACGCCTTACCAGGTATAAGTAACAACAGATATAAAAAATAAATTTAATATATATATATATATAAAGTATAATACTAATTTTTTTCTTGTGCTTCCTTGCTTGCTTGTACTTTGCAAGCAAGGAAGCAGCACAAGCCAGCACAAAAAAAAATACATATATATTTAGCCGGGAGAGGAATTTGAATTCTCATTCTTAATGCATGAAATTAATGTTTTAACCAATTAAACTATCCTGGCTGTATTAATTAATAATTTTTAGTAATATTATAATAAATTAAGGATTTAAATTATTTTTACTCTAGTTCTTTTCTATAATTTAGTGGACATTTAAGCGTGCCAATTGAAAAAAAAAAAATAAAGTAACAGTGTTCGTCACAGCTTCTTCTTGCTTGCTGATACGAAGTACCCTTGCTTGCTTGTGCTGACCTCACTTCTTCCTCCCTTCCTTCCTTCCTTCCTTCCTGATACGAAGTACCGCTGCCGTCCTTCCGAAGGTGAGGTGAGGTCAGCACTTCTTGCTCCCGAAGGTCAGCAGAGATAGGTGAGGTGAGGTCAGCAGAGCTATAGTTATTGTAAAAAATATAAGTATAACGTCTTAAAACAAAAAAGAATCTATAGACATAAGCATTTTAATTTTACTTACACTTAAATAGTTTCTTATATAGATAAAACAAATTAATTTTTTGTTTATAGACCTATTGCCGTGCTAATCTAAAAAAAAAAGTGTTTATCCTATAATTATTAAATAAGATTAGGGTAGATATCCTGACTTGAACAGAAACATATTGTGCCACATACAACCGTTCTACCGTTTGAACTATATCCACTATATTACTTATACACCTATAATTTAATTTTTTAAAATAAAAAAAAAATTATAACCCCTTTTTTTTTTAAATGTAAAAAAAAAAAAAAAAAAAAAACCCCCCCCCCCCCCTAATTCCTATATAATACATAAAAAAAGTTATGTTGGAGTGATTCGAACACTCAATTGTAAATACCAAAAATTTAGGACTTACCGATTAGTCTACAACATATATATATATGTAAATATATATATCCCCTTAAAGCTTAAAGACATCTTTTAAACTATATTGGAAGTTATTAAAAATTATTTAAGGTAAATCCGACTTGAACGGACAAAATTTAAAAATCAAATAGTCCTAAACTACTCATGTCTACCAATTCCATCATTACCTTTAATTAGATTTTAAAAATATTAGAAAAAAACCTTCAATTCCCGCATATGTCTAACACTTAATCTTATATTTATGCCTATATAAATGGCATTTTCATCTACGAATTTAGACGACTAATATTTATAGTTATGCTAAAACGAGTAAAATTTACCTGTAAATTAATACACCTATACACTAAATATTAAATAATTCTACTGGTCTTACTCGCATAAAGGGTTAATACATGCCTTAGATAAATAAAATAGTAAGATCATGCAATAAATAAAAAATTAAGATCTTTAATAAATTAAAAGCCATTGCTCAAGATAAGATTTGAACTTATAACCTAAACATCTTCAGAGTTTCGCTCTACCAATTGAGCTACTCGAGCGATAGGGCTTTTCGGTGCTAGATAATAGTCTAACTATCCACCTTTTCCCTAGCCCTTTCAATTATGGAATCTTGCTCTTAACAAAGGTAGTGGGCTTTAACTGGTTTGCTAAGCACAGCCTTCTCCCAGCCTTAATAAAATTTAGTGATCTTGCTATTAGCAAGGTTTTAACATAAATGTAAAAATATAATAGACAATTATAAAGACCACTAAGAACAACTACAATAACAAGATATCTATAACTAAACATTTAAACTATATAAATTTATTTGTTTTATTCTTATGATGGAGACATTAGGACTCGATCCCAAAATTACGATATGCAAAATCATAGTTATACCATTTAACTATATCCCCTTATTAATTTATGTATTATAGGTTTAAACCAGCTAAAAACACAAAAGCTAATAAATAAAAAAAATAGCGATCTAATTAGACATTAATTATAGCTAGCCATACATCTTAATATATCTAAGATAAACAAAGCTCATCTTATATCTATCTATAAAGCAGTGCTCCTTCCTTGCTTGTGCTGACCTCACCTATCTACGAAGTGCTGACCTCACCTATCTCTGCTGACCTTCGGGAGCAAGAAGTGCTGACCTCACCTCACCTTCGGAAGGACGGCAGCGGTACTTCGTATCAGGAAGGAAGGGAGCGGTACTTCGTATCAGGAAGGAAGGGAGGAAGGGAGCGGTACTTCGTATCAGGAAGGAAGCAAGAAGTCCAGCACAAGAAATATAAAGGCAAAGCTAATAAAGCATAGTAATATATTAATAATATATTTAAAATTATAATCTCTTCATATATCCGAAAAACGACTTGAACGTTCACGATTTAATATCAACGAAACTTAAGTTCGTCCTGTCTACCAGTTCCAGCACTCGGATTGTTTGTAAATAAAGAAGAAGCTAAGGCCAAAGTGATTCGAACACTCAACTCAGCTGTCATGAGCAGCTTGCTTTACCAATTAAGCTATAGCCTTTGAGACTAAGAATAAGCTAGTTTCTCTTATTTAGCTTTTATCTTCCTAGCATGCTCTGTTTTAGTTATAGTTAAATTTTTTATGCCTTGCATAAAAACGATAACAATAAGAAAGAGATAGTTCGTGCCTGCTGAACTTCTTCTCCTTGCTTGTGCTGACCTCACCTCACCTCTGCTGACCTCACCTCACCTATCTACGAAGTGCTGACCTCACCTCACCTTCGGAAGGACGGCAGCGGTACTTCGTATCAGGAAGGAAGGGAGCGGTACTTCGTATCAGGAAGGAAGGAAGGAAGGGAGGAAGGGAGCGGTACTTCGTATCAGGAAGGACGCAAGAAGTCCAGCACTTCTTGCGAAGCAGAGGTGAAGCCAGCATCAGAAAAATAGCTTGTAGCTTTACTTAGTTACAGATAAATTTAAACGTGCGGACAAAAGATTTGCACTCTTATATATTGGTCATGAGCCAATTATGTTACTATTACATCAATCCGCATTAGATTACACTAGATTCCAGCATATTTAGCCTCAGAGGGATTCGAACCCTCGATTCCAATACCGAAAATATTATGTCTTAACCGCTAGACGATAAGGCCTTTAACCCAGTGCAAGTATCGCACTTGCTTCAGCTGATTACAAAGCAGCTGCATTACTTTTATGCTAACCAGGCTTTATTTATTACTAATTATAACCTGACTGCCACCAAGTATAGAGGTGCTTTATCTATGTATAATCTAAGATATTTCATAATGATTAGATGTTTATAAAATTAGTACTTTATGCCTAAAAACATCTAAGTCCTTAAAGCTAAAGCCTATTTATTCATATTAATTTTTCATGTCCTGGTTTGTCATTTGGATAGACAAACAAGTTTATTGTGTGGATAGCACTAGTCTACTAATATGATTCGTAGTGTTAAACTACATATATTTAAGAATATCTTAAGGTTAGTTTCGTGCCTAGATGCTTTCAACACTTATCCTTAACTAACTTAGCGTTCCTGCCGTGCCTACATAATGAATCTACTTTAGTGAGAGTAGTACCCCCATTCAAAGATTATTTATATCTTTAAAACAACCAGCATGCTCAGCTTAGCATACATAGCTGACCTAAAGATAAAATCTAAGTTAATATTGGGCATGTAAACAACAGGTAAACCAGAGGTTAATATACCCAGCTCCTTTCGTACGAGGTGGCTATCCTTATTTTATTCTAATTTCCTCTAGAAGATAGAAACCATACTGTCTTACGACGTATTTAACCCAGCTCGTGTATCTTATTAATCGGCGAACAGTCGAACCCTTCATGACTTCTGCATTCATGTGGATAAGTCAAGCCGACATCGAGGTGCCAAACTGCGCACTCAATTTGTACTCTCTGGCGCAATTAGCCTGTTCTAACTTGTTTATGAAAAGTAATGCAGATTTATCCTTTATTACTTTTTATATCCATTTTTTACAAAATGGCTCAGACTATGTCTTCATTTAATCTCTTTTTTCTATGTAATTATCCAACCGCTTAAAATTATAAATATTTATTTTATTAAATCACTTAACTGATCTGATAGTCAAAGTATAGTGTTATACTAAGTTTTAGGTTTATTGGCGACAGCTTAATTTATTCTTTAGCTCTTATAATGTTATTACATACTACTTACTCAACCTTTAACTCCATAAGCTCCTATCCGTCTTCTATAACTCAAAACTGTATATTCTACATTTGATATGTTGTGACCTCTTAACATTACAGCAGATAATCCTTGGTATGAGGATTCTATATTTCTTAATCCACCTATTCATCTTAATTTGTTAATAGATCTAGAAGCTTTGAATCGTTTTGTTAATCTACCTTTAGCTCTTACTCTAATACCTGCTAGTTTTTTGTGTTTTATAGTTCTGAATACTCTTCTTATAAATTTATTTAGCATTTTTCCATTAAATATTTTCTCTTGTGCAAATAAACACAAGGGGTTTACAAGTGGACGATGATTAAAAACAACATCATCTAATCAATGTTCATTTCTTATTTTTTCTGATAAAACATCAAAAATGTGTATGTTCATTTTATTTACTCATAATTTTTTTACATCTACATCTAGCCTTGATTTAGGTACAGCTACTTTAGGTATATTTATATGAATCATAGACGATCTTAAGACATTATATAAGCTAAAATTTCTATTTTTTAATTTTAATGTTACTATCTGTGTATAAATATTACTATTTAAATAATAATTAGCTAAATTTATAATATTAAATATGACATTTTTATTATATATCTTACAAGCAAATTTTCTTAAATTCTCTAAAAATCTCTTTTCAAATTTTTTTTCGTTTAGCATAATAAGTTTAAGAAACCTAATATATTTATTATGCAATCGCATATTTTTTTTTATAGCTCTACTTTTTATAATGTAAGGATTTTTTTTTATTTTTAAATAATGTAGTTTAGTGATAGGATCTGTCATGAAATCTCGGAAATAAAAATTGTAAAGAGGAAGCTTTGACATAGGACGGTTGTTATTATATATCTTATTAATATTTAATTTTAATTTGTATATAAATAAAAGAGACTTTAGTACTTTAGGCATACTAAAAAAATATTTTCAGAAAAGTTTTCTACTTAATAACCTAGTTCTATATTTTAGTTTGTTAATTTTGCTTAATACTTTTCTTTTCTTATATATCCTCTTAAACCTCTTATAGAAATCTCATAATCTACTTATATAGATATCAATTTTTTTTTTACCATAAGGAGTTCATATTTCTTTTTTTTCAATATATACAATTTCTAATGTTGTATCTATCAATTTATACTTTTGTGCATTATATATAAATAAGTTGACTAAAGCCGAAGTGCTTGTGTGTTTAACACTACCTACAGAAACAAAGATTTTTTCAGATACTGATGATCGTAATTTTTTAATAAATTTACCACCACTTCTACGATATTTTTTCATATAAAAGTGAGATCTTAAAGATCTTTTTATCCTTTTATTTTTTTGTATTCTTTTATATCTTAAACTAAGATAAGCTTTAACAATCTTTAATAAATTTTTATCAGCAACACTTAACAATTTATTATAATTGCTATTGTACGAATAAACACTGTTATGTCATTCTAATGAGCCTGAGGGAAAATGCCTTACATAACCTGAAGGATACGGCATTAACTTTAAAGGTATAGTTTTCACATTGCTTTTAGTTTTATTTAGGAAAATAAGAGGTTTGGCATTCTCTTTGTTTATTTGAGGAGAGATCTTTTCTCTTTTCTTAGCAATCTCTTTAAGATGAAGATTAATGACTGTAAAATCTGAAGGCTGTTTAAACTGTTTTTTCTTTATATTTATTACATTATATATTTAAAGACATTTTGTTTAAAAAGTTTTAAATATTTATTTAAAACTATTTTTGATTACTAGCACCAACCACTGATATTATAAATACGATACTTTCTTGTTTAACTTATATTATAAGCGTATCATAGTTAAGCATGTTTTATAGTTTTTTAATTACATAGATTAGAAAATTTAAATGTTGGGTGTTAATAAAAGTAATAGTATTACTTTAACAGTCGTTGAACGTTTTTATTTAAAAGTTCTTTAAATAAAGATCGCTTCAAGTTTACTTAATAAGTTATTCTTGAAATTTGCCCAATTTTAACCAATTATTTCTTTGAATATTGGAGGACTAACATCCCTAGCGTAGCTTTTTCAAAAACCCAAGACCTTTCCTTTCTGCATCTTGTGATCATATGCCCCGCTTACGCGACTGATAGACGTGTAAATCAGACAGTAAAGCAAGATTAAGCCGTTAAACTTGACAAGTCTTTATCATAATTATATCATTAGTTTAGTACCAATCCTTTGTTTTATTAAACAAACTAATAATATAAGTGAAAACCTTTATATTTAATACCATCGTCATATCATCGTTATATCATCGTTATCATTGTTATTACTATCATTAACCTGAATTTGGATGTATTGTTCTTCTGGATCAATTGTTTTTCCGTAATATTATAAACCTGAATTAAAGGTTTCTACTATAAACAGTTGCATTATCAGTAGGTTGTATTTGTGTGTTACTATAAGGTTTAAATTACAACTATTTTCAATATAGTTAAAATCTTACTTGGAATATTATTAAATCTAACTTAATAGATATATAGTTGGATTAGTTATAGCTTCTTCGAAGAGCTATACCAAATAACAAACTAAAAGAAATATCTAAAAAATTTTAGATATTTGTTTGTCATAAGTAATGACAATTTTACATTTATAAGTTTGGATACACCCAGGTACTTTTTATGGGATCTGTGCCCCGCATAAACTGCCTCCTACCAATTGAACCCTTTTTATAGCAGGGTTAAGTGAAATCAAAATAAAAAAATCCTTTTATAAAACTTATAGGACATATCTTAAATTATGTCCCACTAGGTTACCTTCTTAGTTCCTACCCATGCAGATCACAAAGAAGGCTTCCCTCACTTCATACGACAACGTGTGATTAATATGATAGACTTGTATAAAGGTTTTTCAATTTTAACTACCTTATTACTGAAATCATAATCATTTCATATTTCATAAATAGTAACAGTAAAGCTGCATAGGGTCTTCTCGTCTAACTAGAGGTAAACTGTATCTACACAGTTATTCCAATTTCACTGAGCCAATCATTGAGACAGCTGTTGTATCGTTAAATCATTCATGCGAGACCGCATTTAACGGCCAAGAAATTCCGCTACCTTAGGACCCTCATAGGTAAGGCCGCCATTAATCGGGGTTTCCTTCAAAGCCAAGCCTGTATTAGTCAACTTAGCAAATCCGTTAACCAGCCGACATTGGGCAGACATCACACTCTATACTTTGATTTATCATCTTAATGCAAAGTGCTTTGTTTTAATTAAACAGTCGTACAACATTATTCTATGCTTCCTAGTCTTTACCTGATATTAATCAAGAAGAATGGCCCTCCATATCCCGAAGTTACGGTAGTTAATTTGCCGAGTTCCTTAATGATTGTTAACTCAAACGCCTTCGTATTCTACACTAGCTTACTTGTGTTAGTATCTAGGTACGGTTTATATTGTTATCATAAAAAATGATTTTTAGTTTTTCCTGATTTCACTTGGCCTATTGAGAATTTTTTTTTTTCTTGGGCTCTTACTTTGACGATTGTTCCTTTAAAACTCCTGATAGCTGTTACCAGGAGTTGGATATTATTGCTCTCTTCTCATCTAATCAGATTTTTATGAAAAACATATTATACAAGTTTTTCCAGAACCACATTCACTTTATGGTCATTACTTTGTATACAAGATTTACTCATCGTTTAATCCTTTAGGTTAATAAACTTAGAGGCCGTTACTTTTTCTTATACCATAAGCTTTAGGCGAGGCCGGCTATTAGTAAGCCGTCCTTTTTCGTTACTCATGCCAGCATTCTCACTTGGGTTATCTAATATTTATTATTAAAAACAATAAGTCAAGATTTACCCAACGTTCTGCTACCCCATCATTCATAATAATATAATATACATAGTTTTGCTCTAAAAAATTACCAATATCTGCAAACCTAGCTTTCTTTTTATTAGTGTTTGTTTAGGACAGATAGGTTATTAGTTAAAGCAATAGTTTATGCAATTATAATAAATCTATTAATGAATATGGACAAGGTGTCGGTATATTGTTTAGATCCTATAAATTCCTCGGTGCAACTTTTAAATATAAGTATTTTATACTAGACTAGTGCTCTATTACGAGGTCTTCAAAAAATGGCCGCTTCTAAGCCTATTTCCTAGTTGCATTATAAAGTAACAACCTTAAATTCACTTAACAATAATTTTGGAACCTTAACTCTTGTTCTGGGCTTTTTCCCTTTAGACATACAACCTTAGCGTACTATGTCCGACAATTCAATACTTTAATCTTTGCCCTTCCGAGACTGAATACTCACCGATAAAATCTTCACGATCCCCCGATGTATACAATAGCAATAAATTATTACTATTGCCTGAGATCCCAGTACTGTACCTGCTTTGACTTAATTTAAATTACCTACAACTATAGGTTTCGCAGAAAACCAGCTATCCTAGTCAGTTTTGTCTTTCACTAGCTTACCACAATTCTTCGGATATCTTTACAACGATAACCCGTTCGGGCTTTTATAACCCTGATTGTAGTAAGATCACTAGGCTTCGGGTCTAATTTTAGACACTAACTCATTAAATTGTAATTGGTTTATCTGGGCATTTCTGCTCGCATCTAATATTAACTCGCTGACCCATTATACCAAAGGTACGCTCTCACTTTATTTTAATTATATTCGAGCTGCTTATAAAACTACTAGTACAAAAGCGTTTCCCTCACGGTACTTTATTCTATCGCTTATATGTTATATTTAGCCTTAGAGGAAGGTTCCCCCATATTCAAATAGAGTGTATCCATTTTACTTATTTTATAATCAATTAGTAGATTCCAATAGAAAGTAATCTACTAGTTTTATTTATATGCTAAAATTATATTTATTTTTAACATATAACTGATTGTTTAGGCTACTCTACTTTCATTCACACTAATCATAGAATCTCGTTTGATTTCTTTTCCTGAAGTTACTAAGATATTTCAATTCACTTCGTTTATTACCGAATTTCTCTAAGAGTTCATGTGAACTTTTACACCATTTTCTTAATTGAAATGGTGATCTATTTATTCACAAATTAAAATACATGATATCTGGCGCTATCTGGCCTTCAACTCTCTTTAACATATAGCTAGCTTAACTTAATAGTTTCTTTATATACTTCCTTATACTAAGAAGTTTCTTAGTATAAAATCATTATCTTGATATCTATAATATTACTACTGTTATAGTAGGCATACATAGCTATAATATAGTAATAAAAATTAATTTTTTCGGGTTATTATGATTCGAACATAACAATTCCTCAACCCAAATGAGACGCCTAACCAACCTGGCTCTAACCCGTTGTTGTATTATATATGAAACATAAACACAGAGAATATCCGATTCGAACGGATGAGATCAATTAGATCTGATAAGTTTCAAGCTTACTTCTTTAAACCACTCAGACAATTCTCTTTATGGCCTTTAACTGGTTGGACATAATGATGCCAAGTCAGGTTTTTACCAATATTCGTAAACTACACATAGAAATTTTAGATAGTTTACGATTAAATACATATAATAATGATATACTAGATAGGCAAATAAAATTTAAAAATAAAAAGTCATAAAAAAATGGCTAACTAATATAAATGCTATTAGATATAAAAGCATATCTAATAATATTGTATTGCTTTATATAGTAGGATCTTTCTAAATAGCCTCTGACTTTTATATGTAATAGTTAATAGATCTTACTAATGTGTGTACTAAGGTATAAACAAGGGTTTTGTTTTTTAATATTAATCCTTAAATTTTTTATATCATACAAGATCTAGACTATAAGTATTGCAAATACATAGCTAAAAATACGATATTAATTTGTCTAGTCATATGTCTATAATCAAGAAAAACACTCTTAACTGATTCCTCAGAGACTTGAACTCCAAACTTATTCTTATCAAAAACACGCTTTACCAATTAAGCTAAGGAATCTGCACACAGTCGGGCTTTAACGGAGGCAACAAGCCCGTCTTCTCCTATATTCCTAAAATGCACATTAGGGATCTTGCTATTAACAAGGTTTTTATCTTTTAAATTATATATTATAAGATTATAGATATTAATATCGTTTTAACATAAATGGAAAAAATATTTGTATTATAGATTTATAACAAGAGCACTCAGACTTGAACTGAGAATGTGAAGTTTGAAGCTTCAAATTTTACCATTAAATTATACTCTTTATATTAATAAATTTCTAGAGGTGTAAATGCAAAGATAATAAATAATTTCTTTATTACTATATTTAAGTAACAAGAGCACTCAGACTTGAACTGAGAATGTGAAGTTTGGAGCTTCAAATTTTACCATTAAATTATACTCTTTAACCATATATTAATATTGTTTATAATGTCGGAAAAGAGATGATTCGAACATCCAGGTGCAAAGCACAATATTTAGCAAATACCTCGTTTTACCAATAACAACTTTTCCTTAAAATACTCTGGTTTATCTTATTACTTAAAGTCTTGTCAGAACTGTTTTTTTTAGTAATATATATGTAATTAGAAGGTATATATACTTTACGGGTTAAGCCGGCTTCGATCCGGCATTCACTTCCATGACAAGGAAGGTCCTTACCAATTAGAACATTAACCCTTATTATATAATACGGCCAGTCGAACTCGAATCGACACAAATCGCATGGAAAACGATGGGTCTACCATTAACCTATGCCCGTTTATAATTAAGATCTGTGGGATTCGAACCCACATAACACGGATTAAAAGTCCTGTATTTTGCCATTAAACTAAGATCTCTATAAATAGTAAGTTAGATATTTAATATTAGCTTCCTGCACTGCATTGTGAATAAGCTATAGAGTTTGTTCGCTTATAGATATGAGTAGTCTCTATCCATTATATAAAAATCAAATTAGATATATTTTATCTAAGACTTGAACTTAGACCCAATGCTTAGGAAACATCTGCTCTACCATTAAGCTAATAAAATTTTTAATTATCCTTAAACCTATTATAAAAACTATAGTTTTTATATAGCTTTTTAGAAATTATCGCCTACTAATAACAACAAAAATTTTGAATAAAAGAAATATTATTAGGTCACGCTTTGCTGATCATTATTAATTAACATTATTCACTAATTCAGTAAAGTGCAAAACACAAAATACTCCCTTAAACATAAACGAAATATATTAACCTTACATATAAATAGCTTTTTAGAGTTTTTGTTTTATTCTTGCAATGATTTGTTTTTATTTCAAGAAATATATTTGATATCTATATATTTACTATAGTAAAAGTATAAAATTATCACATATATTTATATATATCCTAAATATATGCTCAAAAAGCTTAAATCTTATCCTCACTTATAAATTTTTAATGTAATATTTCTATATCTATTGTCTATTACTAGTTTAATATTCTATTGACCCCTAACCCACCCTCCTCGTGTTAAATAATTCAATTTGGATTATAGACGAGTACCATCAATATTTTTCGAATTCTTTCTAAGTCTCGTACTCTAAAAATATATACGTTTTAAACCTCTTATAGCGATTTTATATTGTAATTATACAAAACCATAGACGACAAAGGATGAAAGCTAAACACTATTGACCTGAAACATAGTATAAATTAGCCTTATTTTTTTTTTTTATAATACATAAATCTAATAATTATTTAAAATATTAATTTTTTTTACATTGCTTTGTCTCTTCTATTCCTGTTAAACAAGGCATGGTAAAACGCTACAACTTCTTTTTCTTTTTGTAATGCAATATCACCTTCCGTTTTACTTATGTTATTTTTTCTGTACTCTTCTTTTATTTTATCTGCATTTAAGTAAAAATAATTTGCTATTATAGTTTTATTTTCAGCAAATTTATCATCTAAAACTACTTTTAGTTCTGCAGGTGTTTTACCAATGTTTTCTGGTAAACGCCTAGCCCTACTTGTTTCTAAAGCAGGATGAAAATAAGGGTCATTGTCACTTCTTTCCTCTATACCATACCATCTACGTATTTTATTTTCTGTTTCTATTCTCTCTAGCCTTATAGTTTTCATTCTTTCTCTCTTGCGTTTTTTTTTCTTCTTCACTATAAACTAAAACACTACCAATGCTTGGTCGATTATTGTTAGGGCCAGGTGACCCTCCAGATCCACTACACTTAGGGTAATTATTTCCTCCACTACCAAAAGGCAGCATTTTAATTATATATTTTTTTAGTATATCTATAATACATAAATATATTAATATAAAAGCCGTAATAATAGCAGATAACATAAGAAATAAACTTAAGATGGCTAGTATAATAAATGAAAAAGGATGTTTTAAATAAAAGTTATTAGTGCTAGTAATAACAATAGATAAAACTAAACCACTATTAAAAAGCAATAATAAAGATCAAACGTAAGTACAGCAAAAATCAGGACAGTTAATAATAATTAATACTTGAATTATAAACATAGTTTTTAAATAACTTAATAATGTATTTAAAGCGTAATTTAAATATTTAGATATGTTATATTTATTGTTATTTAAATATATATACAAAAGTAAAGATACGTTATATTTTTTATCTAAATAAATAGCATACTTTACATATCTATACAAAACTATTAATTGTCTATATCTAATATATAATGCTGGGAAATATATACTAATTAATTTTTTACTAATTCAAACAAAAAAATGTTGAACATTTTTTTGTTTATTTAAGTATTCTCTTAATTTAATAAATAAAAAATAGGCATATTTTGAAAAAAAGTAAATTATTACTATTAGTAATGCAAAGGCAAATGTGACTTGGTTAATAAAATAAAAAGGTACTAGTTGTGGCATTTATTTGAATTCTAAATTTCTTAATATTACAATAGTTTTAGCTATTATATATATATTAATATGTAATAAGTATTTTGCAGGCATAAGTATAAATGAAGCTGTGAATTGGGCCGTATAGCGTACAAATAGTGTGCACATAGACATGAACAAAAAATAAAAAAAAAGAATCTAAAATAAAAACTATAAATATCTTTCTTTAATGACTATTAGTTTAAAGTTACCTTTATACGTTTAATAACTTAAATCTTTTATAAATATCTATAATTTTATTAAAATTAGTAATAACCTAAACCATTAATAACACAATTAATATCTATAACAATCTAAAAATAATAAAGTAAAAGTTCAGTTTTATTAGTAATAATACTTTTATTGACTCTAGCCCTGCCTTCTCGTTTAAAATATATATAATAAAAACAAGTACCATCAATAAAAAACAAGTTTTTATTATACCTGTAAAAAAGAAATTATTTTAACAACCCCAATAATAAATTGAAATAAAAAGAAATATTCATACGACATCTACGAAATGTCAGTACAAAATACTTGATTCCAGACCCAAATGATGATGGTCTGTAAAGTGATAGGCTGCTATACGAAGCAAACCCACTAATATAAATGCTGTACCTATCAAAACGTGTAAGCCTTGAAAACCAGTAGCAAAGTAAAAAGTAGAGCCAATGCTTACAAAACATCTGCTCTGCCATTAAGCTAATAAAATTATTAAGTATCTTTAAATGTTTTAAAGCTAGAGCTTTAAACCAGCAATATAAAAGTTATATAATATATATATAGTTTATATAGTATTAGTTTACACTTATCTATAATTAGCAAGCACTATTTACTTAAAGTCTTATGCAATAAAAAATGTTGTTTGAAATTTAAATATTAGCCTGAATTAAAAGCTTTTGTAAAAAAAGTGATTAGCTTTACCTGTGTTGCAATAGTTTTTTACATATGTTTTTTGATCTTTATATACTTACCATACAAATAGTATACTATACAATACAATAATATATAACTGTTTAAGTTAAACAAATAAGAATTGTAGATGTCTAGCACTCTTAACATTTAAAAACATTATAAGTCTAATCCATTAATAGATTAGATCGTCTTTTTCTAATTTTGCTTAGTTTTCTTGCACTTAGATTTAAATTAAGTGTAATACAGAAATAATATTATAAGATTTTTTTTATGGTTATACTAATTTTAATATTCACTAGATATAATCTATATCTAATATATCCACCTCTTATTAAATATATCTGTTTAAACTTTAAAGACAAAAAACTTTCATTAAAAATGATACTTAAATATTTATTTATGTTTATAAATATCTATACAAATATAGTAATACTTAGTAGTATACTGTTTAGCTTATTTTATGGCTTTAATATAGTACAGACCATTCTTCTCCGTAAGATAAGCTAAAGGCTATGATTTCCTAAGATTATATAGTTAAATTCATATAATATTAGGGATATATAAATTAAAAGTTTTTTATATGTTGTATAATCAATAACCCAACCAGCGATTTAAAAATTATGTTATTGTTAACCTTAAATTATTTGTAAATTGAAATTAAAACATAAAGAAATTTTTCTAAAAAAAAGGAAGAATAAAGCTAATACAGTTAAATCACATAATAACTAATGAAAAAAAAAAATTAAAATATTTTAATACTAGAATTAAACTTATTGTATATTTTTTAATTTTTTTCTGCACTTATTTGATTAGAAAGCAATTCATTTTCTAGACGATTTAACTCGATTATATCATTTCTATCCCTACGTAACCAACTATCAACAGTCTCTTCATGAACTGATTTTCATGGTTTACCAGTTTCAAATGTACTTTCTTCTTTTTCGAGGGCTTCTATCCTTTTTGTTATTAGTGATTTTTTTCAAGCTACTTCTCGTAAACGGTCATTTAGATTTTTTCTATACCATTCTAAACTGTTTTCTTTTTTCAACAGTTTGATATAATTGTTAGTTTTCTCTGTTTCTTTCTCAAACTCTTTTCTTCTTTCCTCAGCATAACCTTTATTTAAATAATCGTTAATAGGACCAACAGGATCACCATAATATGATTCTAGATTTATTAGCTGATCCTTTGGTAAAACTTGAGGTTTTTCAGCTTCAGCTCTAATAGATTCTAATTTATTTTCACACCTTTTAATTTCAGCTTCGACAGCTGGATGTCTTGCTATTATCTTTTCTTTTCTTTTTTTAGAGTTATTATGTGTTTCTTCTTCGTCATTTTTACGTTTTCTTTTACTATGAATAAAGGTTCCTGGTGAATTGTTAGGCCCACCACTGCTAGGTCCACCAGAGTTACCACCATTGCCTGCTGAATTCCCTTTAGAACCTGAACCGTTATTACCTTGTCAAGGCATCATTTTGAGTATACTGAATAATTCTCTTAATTTTAGTCAAATTATAATAATTATACTGTAAAGAAAATAAAAAATAAAAAGATAAGAAAATATTGTAAATAAAATATAAAGTTTAGGATTATTTTTATAAAAATCCTTATCAAAAGAAGTAACGTACCACAATATAGCCCCACTAATAGATAAAGAAAAAAATAAATAAACACTAGTTATATAAGTAGAATAATTGTTAAAATCTATAAATACTAGTAAAATTAGAAATAAAACTTGCATTATTTTGTAATCTAATAAATTTTTATTAAAATTGTACAAGATAGATGGAACGTTATTAGTACTAACTAAATGAACTAGATATTTAAATAATCCTTTATTATTAATATAAGCCTCAATACAATTAGTAAAAGTCATAGCATATTTTATACCTGTGGCTTTACTTAATACTATAATAAATATAGACTTAAATTTATTAATAATTAAATTTTTAATAGTATTTAATAATTTAATTATTAATGTTGCTATAAGTTTAGAAATTAGCATAAAAAAAACACTTTTAATTTTTTTTAATGTTTCATTATTTTTTAAAACATTTAAAAAATCAAATAAATCAGGCAACGGCATAGTTGTAACAATATTTTCAGTGGTATGTAGCAGCCTATCACTCTTTCCGAAAAAAGTATATTTTAAGGTTTCTCATGCTTCTGAGAAATCGTCAAAAATAAAATTAATTTTACTATTAATCGAAGATCAAGAATAGTTAAATATTTCTAACAACCTCAATAATAAATTGAAATAAAAAGAAATATTCATACGACATCTACAAAATGTCAGTACAAAATGCTTGATTCCAGACCCAAATGATGATGGTCTGTAAAGTGATAGGCTGCTATACGAAGCAAACCCACTAATATGAATGCTGTACCTATCAAAACGTGTAAGCCGTGAAAACCAGTAGCAAAGTAAAAAGTAGAGCCAAAAATACCATCACTAATAGTAAAAGAAGAAACAGAATACTCTACACCTTGTAAAAGTGTAAAAATTGCTGCTAAAACTACAGTAGCGACTATTCCATTTAAAGCTCCACTTCTATTACCTTGTATAAAAGAATGATGAGCATATGTAACAGTTACCCCTGATGATAACAAAATAACTGTATTAAGTAAAGGCAATTCATAAGGGTTTACTGTTTCTATACCCATAGGTGGTCAATGAGCACCCAGTTCTGGCACAGGGGATAAAGAACAGTGGAAATATGCTCAAAAGATAGCTAAAAAAAATAATGCTTCTGACACTATAAATAGTGCTACACCCATATTTAGCCCTCTTTGAACAGCGAGTGTGTGATTACCTAAATAGGTCTGTATTTGGTATTTGGACTATCTCATAACTAATAGCTTAATATTTTAATATTTTCCTATTAGATTTTAACTTTTAGTCTCTGAAAATACTAAAATAATAATTAGTTATTACTTGGTATTTTGCTGATTATTTTAACATAATAAAATTTCTCAGCATATTATTAAATTTAAAGAGGGCATCTCTGAACACTATATAGCTAAAAGCTTATAATTTAACTTATTATACTTTTGTTATTGGACGTACTAAGTTTACCGTCTTATTAACAAATAAAATTGAAAAAAGATATCTTTTCTTGCCTGCTGAACTTATTGCAAAGTATAAGCCAGCACTACTATTAAAAAAAGTGTACCCTCTGATATGACATCTCGCCATCAAAAAGACATAGAAAATATTAATGAAAAAATTGCTGATCATAAAAAATAATAAGCATAAGAAAAACCATGCATAGTTAATACTCCACTATTTGTTAAAGTTAGTAGAGACATACATGTAAATAAAGGTCAAGGCGAAGGGGATACTAAATGAAAAGGATGAGCCTGATACGCACTTCTAGTACTTAACTTCACTTTCATAAAAATAAACGGACAAACATAAATTAATCTAATATTAATTAAAGATATACTGCTCAGTAATATAAATAACCTTTAGAGCTACATGTTTTTTTTTATAAAAATATGGTATCACATATATGTTTATCATACATTTTTATTTTAAAGATAATAAAATTTAGATTTACATTAAAAATACACCAGTCTAATTTATGTTACTGTATTGGTCTATTGCAATCTATAGCTTTTGTTTACAGTAATTTATACATTAAACATCTAATAATTATTGAATTTTTTTTTTTTTGGTTATCACTAAGCCGGGTCCTGTAATAGCATATTAATCTAAATTAAGGCTATAATTTAGGCTTGTATTTTCATAATCTTCTTTTACTGTAAGAAATAAAATTATTATTTTTACATTTAACTATAGTATAAAGATGACCTATATTTTCTCTTAAATACCTAAGTTTTTACTATAATTTTCATTCATGTAAACTTCAATTTACTTAGCTCTGGACTTTCCTATACTATATTTTATATAGTACCTGACACTATTTTTAACACAAAAAACGAAAAGATTATTTAACAAATTAGTTTAAATTATTGATATTACTTTTAAAAGTAATAGAGGTATAGTTTATACAAGTATAAATAAAAAAATTAAGATCTTAATGTTTTCCACTTAAAAAGTGCATAATATACAAACATTGTTGTTTTATTATTTATTCATAACAAGATCTTTAATCTTCATATATATTCAAAACAAATAATAAGCACATGATAAATAGATATTAAAAGACATGTTTTAATATCTATAAGGAATAAGTGACTTGAACACTTAACCGATCGTGTGTAAAACGATTGCTCTACCAATTAAGCTAATTCCTTTTTATATTAATTTTTGATGCTGGCTTGTGCTGAATAAAATAATTATCTTATAAAAAACTATAACTCACATTGAAAAATATAAAAATACGTAATAACATAGAAAAATTAGTGATAAAAATTATTACTTTTATCCCATAAGCAAAGGTTTTTAAAAGAGTAAATAACATGAAATATGTCTAAAATAGTAAATAACATGAAATATGTCTAAAATAGTCTACAATTAAATAAAGATTTAGGAAGAAAAGGACTCGAACCTTCGACACCACGTAGGTATTGAGTTTACAGCTCAACCCGTCATACCAACAAACGGGACCTTCCTTAATATACATCATTATAAGAGCTATCTTTCTTATCTAAAGAAAACGCTTACTTATAACAATGTATACTACATAATAGTATTGTTAACCGCCTACTAAAACAATCAATTATTTGGCAAATCACTCTGCTAAATACATAGTAGTTCTAGATAAATTAATAAATCCGACTTCTAACTATTAAATTGCGCTTAACTAGCCTCTTGTTGCTAGCCGCATCGTATATTTTAATTATTCCCGTGCAACTTCCACTACACGAACCTTATTTCGACTTAACACCAATCAAAGTCACGCATACGAAGACCTTCCCTCATCATAACTAGACCTATTTATCTAGAATAAATAAACAAAAGTTAGCCAAACTTATTGCGCATACCATTTTCGGCGCCTGACGAGTAGTTAGTACCTACCTGAGAAACGATTCACCGTGACGTGGTGATTCACGATTACTAGTAATTCCTTATTCATGTAGTCGAGTTTCAGACTACAATCCATTAAATTTATATCCTACTTTTTGAGATTAGCTCTTACTCACATTTTTGCTTCTCTTTGTATAGGAATATGTGGCACGTCTATAGCCCACAATATTTAGGCCATGATGACTTGTCTTACTCCCATTATCCACCGTCGTATTAGACAGTGGCTCTTCTTTATAAAAAAAAATAAAGAAAGGGCTTTTGTTTATTATATAGGTATGGTGGCCTTCTCTCACGACATAAACTCGACAGCCGTGCAACACTTGTAATATTATTTCAATGTAAAGAAACGATAAACAAATATCGCCTAATACACCTACACGTAATACTATGCAAATTGTGGTAAGGTTTTTCGCGTAATTACGAATTAAATAACATACTTCACTACTGGTTTCAAATACGGTCTAATGATTTCAGTTCCTGCGTTGCCGCATTACTCTTGAGGTGAAATGCTTGCACTTTCATTTATAGACCAAATATCTCTAATCTATGGCATTCATCATTTTCTGCTTTGGACTACTAGGGTCTCTAATCCTATTCGCTACCCAAGCCTTCGTCCCTCAACGTCAGTTATTACATAAGAGGTCGCCTTCACCTTGACCAGTCCTTAAAGTATTACAGAATTTCAACTCTACTCTTTAAGTTCTCGCCTCCCCACATATAACTCTAGTTAAAACGTATCTTTTACGACTGAAATAACCGTCTAGGTACCCTTTAAACCTAATAAAGATGAATAACGCACGTCTTCTACGTATTACCGCGACTGCTGGCACGTAATTTAGTCAAGACTTGTAGATTAATAATAGTCATAATCAATATATTTCTAGAGGGCTCAATTGATAAAATACAATAATATATCAGTGAGCAAATGCTGGACGAACTAGTACGACTTAAGTTATTCATCGCTAATCCGACATACCCCGATACATCCTACTTGAGTTGCCTCAAGCAGGACCCTCACCCAAGTTGCTGGTTCAGCCGTTAGGCCATTGACCAATATTCCCCACTGCTGTACTATACGTATTGGGGTTTTTTCAGACCCAATGTGATCGATCGACCTCTCAGCCACGATTACGAACCTTTTGGCTAGGTAAGTCATTACCTTATCTACTACCTGTCCGAAATATTTATAGTCCTCTCGAAGCGAAAGATTTTTCTTCCTTTATACTATAAGGTATTTAACCTTACTCCAAGGCAAGCCAAAATACTATATACTCACCTGTACACCACTTCTAATTAGATAAAATGTGTTAAACACTTTTTATAAAAATAGACGTTCGATTAGCATGTGTCAAGCACAAGGTTAGCGTTCATTCAGAGCCATCATCAAACTCAACATTTTTAATAATATGGAATCTCAATTATGATATCCATATTATTACTATTTAAAAAGTATATAGATATAAATATCTATAGCTAAAAATTAGTGCTGGCTTGTGCTGACCTCACCTATCTACGAAGTGCTGACCTCACCTATCTCTGCTGACCTTCGGGAGCAAGAAGTGCTGACCTCACCTCACCTTCGGAAGGACGGCAGCGGTACTTCGTATCAGGAAGGAAGGAAGGAAGGAAGGGAGCAATACTTCGTATCAGGAAGGAAGCAAGAAGTTCAGCAGACAAGAAATATACTAGTAAAGAGCTATTTAATTTCTCTCATTTATTTCTTTATTTATTTATAAGATATTAATATCATCTTATAAGCTTGTTGAATTACTATAAACTGACGCGGATCTTGCTATGCTTACCTAGTTCAGCCAGCACACAAAAGAAGATAATTCTAAATAGAACTACTATATATTAATGATGAAATTGAATAATGTAAGCCATCTAATATTGGAGCAGGATAAATTCCTAAAACAATAGTTAATACTACTAGTGTTAATAATATAAAAAATTCACGTTTGCTTAGATCATTAATATAAGTTTTTTTAAAAATTTTTGTAAATGATCCTCCAAAAGCTATTCTATTAAACATAAATATGGTATATGCTGCAGAGAATACAATAGAAGAACAGGCCAGAATACCTAATATAGGTAATCTTTCAAATACACCATATAAAGACATAAATTCACCTAGAAAATTTAAAGTAAGAGGAGCTCCACAATTACCTAAGCATAATATAAAAAAGAAAATAGAAAATAAAGGCATTACTTGGGCTATACCTTTATAAAAATGAATTATTCTAGTATGAGACCTATCGTATAAAACTCCTCCAGCACAAATAAATAAACCACTTGATACAAACCCATGAGCTAATCCTAATACTATTCCACCTTCTATACCTGTTATTGTATTACTAAAAACACCTATAAGATAAACCGCAGCATGAGATACAGAACTATAGGCTATAAGTTCTTTAACATCTATAGTGTTTAAAGTACTTAAACTAGCGTATATTATGGTTATTACACCTATTAAATATACTATATAACTATAATCTAAACTAGCATCAGGTAACAAAGGTAATATTAATCTAAAGATACCGTATAAACTTAGTTTTAAAACAATAGCTGCTAAAATGATACTACCACTTAAAGGCGATTCTACATGAGCTTTTAATAATCAAGTGTTCAAGAATATAGTTGGTGTTTTTACAGCAAAAGCTATAAATATACCATAAAACAAAAATAATTGTGTAGAATAATTAATTTTACTTTTGGATAGCGCATCAAAATCCGTAGTGGCCATTATAGATGAAATACTTAATATAGATAATAATAGAAATAATGAGCCTAATAATGTATATAAAAATAGATAAAAGCTTGCTCTTACTTTATTTTCTGAACCAAACAAGCCAATTAATATAAATAATGGTGGTAAAATACTTTCAAAAAAAATATAAAACAATAAGATGTCTAACACTAAAAAAACAGCTAATAATAAGCTTTCTAATATTAAGATTATTATAACAAATGATTTGGTATTTTCTTTTATAGATTTTCAATTACTTAATAAAGCTATCGGTGTTATTATAGTAGTAAGTAAAACAAAATATATTGATAATCCATCTAACCCTAAATAAAACTCAAATACACTTAGGTTGTAATATTCTTGGACAAATTGAAATTGACTATTGCTATAGTCAAACATAATAAATACAATTAAGCAAACAATAAGGTTTATCATAGATGTTATTAGACCTATTAATTTAATGACCTTATCATTATTTTTACTTAAATCGTATGTAGATATAGATAATATTGTTAACACACCTGTCATTGGTATTACTAATAAGAGAATAGTAAACATTAATAATTATCATACAAGCTAAAAATTTACCTTAATTTCATATTTTACTTTCTACAGTTAATTAAAGTAATGCCTAATGTTAATAAATAAATTTTTAAGCGCAAAATGCAATACTAGCTTTTATATTCATAATATTAGCTCTAATTAGATCGAATATATTTATAGTAAAATAAAAGAAATCTAAATTATACAAACAAGAAGAAATAATATTATCTCGTGATCTTTATAACGTGCTAGATATGACAGGATAGTTAAAGTTATTAGTAATTTAATATATATAGGCATTTATAACATAATTATCATACAAGCTAAAAATTTACCTTAATGTGTCTATATCTTAAGCAATATATTTTTTATTTAGTTAAACAATAAAAAGATGAATAAGACATATCTTGCCTGCTCTACTTCGTAAGCCAGCACAAAATAAAGGGCTATAGCCCTTTTATTTAAAAATAATAAAATTAATTGTCGTCATCATAAGTAAATTATATATATATATTACCTACTATTAGTCCATGTGGTCTGTATAAATAAATTATATATATATATTACCTAGTATAAGCCCATCTCGAATGATATCGCCGTTTTCTAAAATATTTAAATCTAAACTTTTTGTACTTGTACCTCTTCATTTGATATGCTTGTATTTACGAGTTCCCTTTAGCTTATCAATAAAGTATTCAATTAGACTTGGAAATACACGATTTTTAAAATAAATATCTTTTGTTATAGGAAATAATTCAATATTTTTGTGTAAATAAAATTTTATTTCATACTTATTATCAATAGTACCTTTGTAGGTAGACTTAGCTAATACTTTAAAACAAGGCTTAATAAATAACTTTATATCAAAATACTTATCTTTGTTTATCTTATGTTTAAACATAACTGAATTGATATTAAGGTTTAAAATAGCCTTAAAATAGAGTAATTCATCATTAAAGCTCTTATTACCACTAGAAATATGATAGTCAGAACCATCAGCGTTTGACGGCTTGTCTAGGATGTGAGTTTTACACCCCGCGCTATCACTATAATTTATACTTGCTTTTACTAAATAAGAATGCATTCCAAAAAAAAATGGCTCTAATATTAACTTGAAAGCTTTTTTGTCTGCAATATGCTTACTACAGACTATAATTGTATAATCTTCATAACCCCTAATATTTGTGTAGGGATTCCCTATATATTTGCAATGATCAAAAGATGTAGAGTTCATTATATATTTTAAATAAGAACAGTCTAAAAATTTACCTTAATGTGTTTATGTTTTATCCCAAATACCTGAGATTTTTATGTAATGCAGACAATATAGATTATCAAACAACAATTTTCTTGCCTGCTCTACTTCTCCTCCTTACTTGTGCTGACCTTCTTGCAAAGCAAGGATGCAAGAAGGTCAGCAGAAGTCCAGCAGAGCATAGGTGAGGTGAAGCCAGCACTCATTTTTACATATTGACCCCTAACCCACCCTCCTCGCTTAAAAGACAATTAATAAAAGCGAGTACCATCAATAAATAAATTGTCTAAGTGTCTGCGAAACAAAGTGTTTAATTAAAAAACTATAAAGAGACTTTTTATATTTAGATTAAATTATCTTTGTCCTTTTATAAATAATTAAAAAAAAAATTAATCTCTGCTGACCTCACCTATGCTTCGCCAGGAAGGGAGCAAGAAGTCCAGCTTATAAAATAGAAAAAAAGGTTAATACCTTTTATAATAAACTTATGTTAGCTGGTATTATTTCAAAGCTATACAAAATACATGGAACTAATATAATAAATGCTATAATAATAGGTAGTATAACAGTTCAACAGAAAGACATCAATTGATCATAACGTATTCTAGGGAATGAAGCTCTTACTCATATAAATACGAATATCATAATAGCAGATTTTATACCTAAACTTAAAGCAGAATATACTCCTTTAAATGAAGAATTAAATGTTTCTTGTAATGATGGATTTAACATTTCTGATGAACAATCTAAATTTAAAGAAGATGATACTAATCTTTCCAATGTAGGATTTAACAATTTTTCATCATATACATCAGCAATAAATAAAGTATAATACAGATGTTCAATAAAATTAAATAAAGGAGACAGATCTATACATAGATAACCCCCTAAGAATAATATTGTATTTAAAATACAAATTAACACAATACTAGCATATTCAGCCAAAAAAAAAAACACAAATATAACCGCAGCGTGTTCAGTCATAAATCCACTAACAAGTTCTGATTCAGCCTCAGCCAAATCAAAAGGAGCTCTATTAGTTTCTGCTACAGATCCTATGAACAATATAATAAATAAAGGAAATAAAGGAAATATAAATCAAACGGCTTTTTGAGCTTCTATAATCGCGGTAATATTTAAACTACCTGACAACATTATAACAACTAATATACCAGAACTTAAAACTAGTTCGTAACTTATTAATTGTGCGGTACTTCTAAGTGCAATAGACATAAATTAAAATTTATATCTAATTTGGACCATATCTTTATCTATAAATTAAAAATGAAATTTAAATTTCATATTTATCTCATTTATTTTTGAAAAGTTCTCAGCTTTTGGCTAGTAAAGGACTTGTCTCAGATGAAACTCTATGAGCAGCTATTTCTTTTAACTCATAACATCTAGGTATTAAATGCAATCTATTTTTCTTTAAAGATCTTGCGGGATATGTTTTAAAGTATTCAATAATCTTAATAATAGACTGTTTATCAGAAATATATCATCTAAAACTATTAGATGTTCTGTCTATGTAAATAGAACCACCATATATATCTATCAAAGGTTGCATAATTTCACTAGTTTTTTGAGTTAATGTAATAGCAAGTTGCCCATTAGCTTTATTTAAAGTTACAGAACCATCTGCATCAAAAAAACCAGATAATCAACCATTATCGTATGTTAATTTATCGGGATAAATTAAAGAAACCTCATATTTTAAACAAATTTTATTTAGTTGTATTAATCTATAAGAATTTCTTATTTCTCCGTTTACATCTCTAATTAAAGCTAGGAACCCTTCTTTGTGTCGTAAGCTATATCTTAATGCTTTTGCACCAGAGACAAGTTTTACAGATCCACCATAAACATTTTTGATTATATATAATGCATGCTCGTCTCTTATATCCATAGTAATCTCTAAACTAGCATAACCTTTTTTAGTTAAATGAAAATAGCCATCACCATCAATTAAGCCAGCTAATCATTGATTTCACGATTTACTTTTACCTTTAGGTTTAGTGCTTGACTTCTTGCGAAGCACAAGCAAAGGATGGTTTATTTTTTTGTTTTTGGCATGATAAGATCTGTAATTTACATATTTTTTTATAGATAACAAACGTATGGCCTCTGAAGTTCCTACTAACGAGTTAAACGCTTTGGTTACTTGCGAATTACCCATCTTTAAGAGGGTTTTTACTTTAAAGCCCCTTATTAAATTATAGGGTGTTACACATAAAGTACCTAATAAAGTTGAAAAAAAAAATTCTATGGGTTTCTCGCTTATAGTTTGTTTTAAATAAGGACTCACATCCATATTGGGCCACTTTGACCCTAAAAAAGCATATTTACTATTTGCACTTCATCCTGCTAATAATATACCATATGTAGATAAAGATGAAACTGCTAACAAGTAAAATATACCTAGATCTAAATCACCTAACACTAGACCTACTCCAAATGGCACTACTAAATAGCCAAATAATGCAAATATTAAGGTTATAATAGGACCAAGAAAGAATAAAACTAAGTTAGCCTGCGCTGGTGAAACATATTCCTTCAATAATAGTTTTAATGCATCAGCAAATGCTTGAAGAGAACCATAAAAACCTACAACATTAGGCCCTAATCTTCTCTGCATACTTGCCATAGTTTTTCTTTCTGCTATTGTAACATAGGCCACTGATAATAAGACCGGTACAGTTACTATAAGAACTTCCAACACTGATATTAAAGAAAAATAATTAGTCATTTTGATATTAAATTATTAATAATATATAAAACATCTTGCATTGTATCTGCAAGGTTGAATAAAAAAGTTTTATTATATTACTATGTTAAATACTACTTTTAGCATATAAAATTTAAATAAAATAATTTATCTAAATCAAAAAAGCATAAAAGTTGTATATTATTAAACGTATTTTTTATTAAGTGAAGTAAACAAAAAAAATAAACTAAGTGCCCTGTTAGATGTTATTCCTTGTTTTATACACAAAATATAGGCTTAAAAGCTAAGATTTTTTGCTAAAGACATCTTTTATATTAATAGGTTGGCCTTTAAATAAGGGATAATGTTTAGATCTTAATAAAAATATTATAATAAAAAATAATAATAATCAACCACTTATTCTTCTACCTACCTTCCCAAGAGATATGGCATATAAAAAAGATTTAATTTTTTTTTCTACACATAACCATCAACAGGGATATTGTAAAAATACAAAGTATTCTATTAATATAAACTATATCTTTAGCACTAGCTTTTTATGATTTATGTCAAGCAATAGTAAAACCCTAAGTATTATTTTTTATTTATATTGTTCAAAATTTCATCATATAAATCATTATATTCAGACAATACTACTAAAAATTTTTTGTATAATTCGCGATTATAACCGTTTTTTATCATCTGAGTATTTAAAAGATTAATTTCTTTTTGTTTATCTAAATATTTTTTCTTTAACTTTAAATTATCAATATAATCTAAATTATCCATATGACTTTTAAACATAAAAATATAATACTCTCTTGCTTTTTTTATTTTTTTTTCATTCTTTATACTTGATTTATAAATTTTATTTATACTTGATTTATAAATTTTAATTATACCATCTATAAAAAGAGATAAAGATATTCAGATTAACCTAAATAAAAAAAATAAGCCAACTAAAAAAAGAAAACTACTATCAATATTTGCAAACGGAAAAAAAATGATTTTTATTGCTAGTATCACAGTATATTTAGTAAAATCTATAATAATATTTCTTTTATATGACTTTACTAGTAAAGCTCAAAATATACTCACGTATTTAAGTATGGCTTTTATAATATTATTTATTGTTTTCATTGTTTTCATTATTGTTTTCATTGTTTTCATTGTTTTCATTTATTCTAGCGTCTGCTCTATTTTTTAACTCTTCATGTAAACCATCCCTCTCTTCCACTAAATCTTCCATTTTGTTATTATAAGTGGCATCTTCGTGATAAAGTTTTTTTAATCTAGTCACTTCGTTATCAGTAATAGACTCATGCTTTTCGATATTCCCTAATCTATAGTGAAGTACTTTTTGCCGGTCTTCTTGCTTATCTAAATCTTCTTCAATATTTTGTAAACGACTATTAATTTGATCCTCGCTTAATTGATCATTAGGTGTTCCTTCGTTGGGATTAGTTGATGGTTGTATATACTTACTAGAGTCCGTTGTTTCATCAGAGAATGTTGACTCCCCAGATGCATAATCAGATTCGTAATCTGAAGTTGGATCAATATCCTCTGGGTTATCCATTCTAACTTTAGCACTGGATGAAAAACTTCTATTTAATGAAAAACATGTTATTTCAAAAACCATGTTGCTTGTAATAGAGATAAGTTTTGAATCTATACCTGTAAAATCTTTTAAATATACTAATGTATTTTCTATTATACATACTAAAGGTATTGCACTAAAGTATAAAAAATAAATTATAGCACTTAATTGTCCAAATTGAATAAAGGGTGATTCAACGTGTTTAGCACCTAATATCATTAAAATTAAAAAATTAGCTAAGAAAAAATAAAATGTAGTGATACTATAATAGTTAAATTGCATACCTCTAAATCTACTTAAATCAGTAAATGGTAAAGATAGTATTATAATTATTGCGCTAAACATTGCAATAACACCTAATAATTTGTTAGGTATAGACCTTAATATGGCATAGAATGGTAAAAGATCAGAAAAAAAGATATGATTATTTTAAGGATGCTTTACAAACCTAGTTTATATAACATTTCATTTATAAAATATGGTTTAACAAGAGTAATTAAATTGTCCATAGATTCTTTAAATATATATATACGAGGTTTTCTATCTTTATTATAATGTATAGAGCATTTTAGGTTAAATTTATCTTGTAATGTAAACATTAATTTATCTACGTCATTATTACTAAAAGCGTACACACTTAAATGTAAACCACTTCCGTGTTTACTACCGTCATCCATAATGATGCTTCGCAAAAAAAAGCCAAGCCTTTTGCAGTTAATAACTCGTAAACATTGTTCGGAATAACTTTGATATTAGATAAATAAAACAACTCTCTAAATACATTAAAACAAGGAAGTTGCATAGTAGTAAAAGATATAGCACTATATTTTTTATTAGTTCTTTTATCTCTACAGACTCTATGTAATGGTTTATAATTATTAGCACAAAAAGCAGTAAAAAACTATAAACATAATAAAAATATGCTTTATGTGCTATAGCTGTTTGTGCGTATACCAGTCTAGAATTACCTGTATAGGATCTTTTTACTATGTGAGCATCGCCTAGCAGTATACCTATTAAAACGTCTTTTATATCATCAGGCATTAATATCAACTTTCTTTGTGCTGAAGATAATCGACTTATACCCTCTTTTTGCAAAAGAACGTTTATTATTAGATACTAAGCTATAGAATAAATCTAATATCAGTCGTTAATTTTCAGTAACGGTTGGACTATATCTTCATTAGTGTATTAATGTCTCACGTATAGTCTCTGAGGATCCTAGTAAAGATTTGTTTTTAGTTTCCTGCTGATTATCCATTGTGACATATTTAAATATTTAACTAACATAAAAAGGACTTCGTAGAGCTTTATTTAAATTATACTAATCCTGCCTGAAGTATGTAAAGTTTTTAAATCTTTAGGAGTTTCCAGCATATAGTGAGATTAAGTGACATCTTTTTATCACTCTGGAACTATGGCTGCTGGTGTTTGCATTGGATTTGCCATAACGTAGTTTTCACTATCTCCTAATACGTTAGGCATAAAGAATACAAATATACTTAAAACTAAAATAAATATAAATATAGTTATTAAGTCTTTAAATACAAAGTAAGGTGCAAAAGCTAACCTGTCAATATTACCTGAAACACCTAAAGGATTACCTGATCCTGCACTATCATGTAATGCTATTAAATGCATCATTACTAATGCAGCTAATACAAATGGTAATACAAAATGTAGAGCGAAAAATCTGTTTAATGTAGCATTATTAACAGAAAAACCTCCTCAAATGACAATATAATACGTATAATATTTAACTTATACTTTACATTTTTTATAATGTATTTAGACTATGTATTAAACCTAATTAATAGGGTTTTGGGGGTATCGTGTCGAGCTTATTGTAGGTATAACTCACTCGTTAGTCGTTGAACGTTTTTAATCCTTCATATACCGAATTAAACTTCGCTACAAATAATCTAATAAATCGGAGGCCATCTATTTGATGTCTTTGTAATTTTCCCCATTTGCCTCTAAAATAATGATTTTATTATTTTAAGGAGCTCATTGCAATTAATCTATTTGTGTTATTTATTTTACATTAAAAAGGATAGTTTAAAGCACTATATCGCGAACTTTTACGTAAATTATTCAATCATTTTATATATTGAATGTATTTCAATCCTATTAAAGGATGTAATCCATAAAACGAAAAAAAATTTATAACTTCTTGTACATCAGACTTAGAACTAACACTAAATTGACTATAATTATTTGTAGTATTAATTTTTCTATCACTAGAAAAAACCAGTTTAAAGGCTTCAAATAAATTAGTATGTAATTTTTGTTTTAGCTGAAAACAACCATCATTATTAGATTTAATAAAAAAAGAACCTTCTGAGCATGTAAATCCTACAATTCAATTTTTGAAAAAAGGTAACAATGTAAAAGCTAAAGGGCTTTTTGGTCTTTCAAATATACTAGGAATATTTTTTATATCCGGAATATTATTATACATCTTAATATCATTTTTAAATATATGCATAGACAAATTAAACTGACCAATTCTAATATTAGTTAAAAAGAAAATATTATTATATATAAGCAATGGAAATAGTATTTCTTGTAAATCGGTCTTATTTATTACTAATTTACACGTTGGACTTCTTAAATCCTTATATACATTTATTTTACCTATTTTTAAAACAGAATGAATATATTCTAGAGTAGAAATATCATCTAAATGAAGTGAAATAATTAGCTTAATGGCTATAAACCCTTTAGATGTTCTGGTCACTTGAATATAGCCATCTCCATCTACTAAACCTGAAAAAAAGGCCAAAAAAGAGAAAGGAATTGAAAGATATTCCTGTTTATTTAACCTTATATTTTTATTGGATTTTTTTAAGGCATTATTATGTATAATGCCTATTGTAGGTAAAATATCTTCTTTTTTTAGTAATAAAAAAACACAAATAGACACAATAATTGCAATACTTATAAACTCAACAATATCTTGTCCAACTCATGGTATAGCACTCATAAGGTTTGTAATCACTGTTGCCAAATCTTTAATTTGCTTATTCTAGATAAGTATAAAATTATAATTTACTTATCCTTTGTATGTTTAAAACAAGCAAACCCTGTACAATATACTTGTTCTAAATAAAACAATTGTAATTTAACACAGTATAAAGCCTTGTGTTTAACTATAAAGTTATATAGTTAAAAAAGATTCCGACTGTACATTAAGCATCGTTTCAGATACCCACCGATGGACCAGTCTGTAGCGATAGTATACTCTACCGACGGTCTAAATGCTAAACAAACATCTTTGACCTGTTTTCATCAGTATTGCTATATGATTTTTAATACAAATTTTTAGTATAATTGCTTCATATTCTTTTTATTGTTATTAATCCATATTGATTAAAAAAACTTTTTAATAATTTAGTTTATAATTAATGTGGGTATAAAAAACTCATATAACTATTTATATTTTTATTTAATTTAATTTATATTTCATTTCAGGTACTATATATGGGGATACTATATTTCTAAGGTCATTCATTGATTCTTTTCAAATATAAATAATATACTGATTTTCATATCCTGCTGATTGAATAGAAGCCTTAAGATTAAAATTCTTGTTTAATACATTAATAAGAATTAAACAATCGTTATATGTAAAACAATTTGTAGAGAGCTTCAACCCTTTACTTACTTTACTACCATCATCCATAATTCAAATAGCTAAAGCTATAGGAGTTAAATACTCACCTATACATAATGGTACACGTTTTACTTTATCTTCGTATCATATATCATGAATTCAATTAAAACTTGTGTATGTTCAAGTAGAAAATCTGACTACCTTACGCAATTTACCCTTAACACCTAATCGACTAGTTATAACCGGTGTTTTAGAATTACAATAACCTAAAAGAGATAAATATCTGTGCAAGTATAAAAGGTATTCTACGTGTACAGCTTCTTGACTAAAGCATATTCTAGTACCTACTCCGTTTGATCTTCTTTCAGCATGACCGTCCCCCAAAAGTGATCCAAATATAATTGATAAAACTTCTTTGTTATGGGGACCAATTCTATATATACCTCTAACTCTACTTTTAGTTGTGGCAAGAGTAAAAGCTAAAGATAAACAAAGTTTAGAATTGTTTTGTGTAAACTTCGAGATAAGATGTTTATATATAGTTATTAACTCTGATAGTAACATAAAAAAAATAAAAAATAAAATATAAATTTGAGGCTTATAAAAGAAACCTCATAGTGACATCTGCCCATAAGGCAGTACATAACCCAGGAATGCTGTAGCTACCATTAATATGAATATAACAGTACCAATAGTTCAAACTAATGTTCTTGGTGCTCTGTATGATCCATAATATAAACCTCTACCCATGTGTAGGTACACTAAAAAAAAGAACGCTGATGCTGTATTACTGTGTAAATAACGTATTAATCAACCATTGTTAACATCTCTCATGATGTGTTCAACGGAGTTAAACGCTTCTAATACACTAGGGTTGTAATGCATTGCCAATGTAACACCTGTTATAATTTGTATAACTAGGCAAAAACCTAATAAAGAACCAAAATTCCATAAATAACTTAAGTTAGATGGTTGGGCTGAATCAATTAAATAAGCGTTTACTAATTTCAATAGGGGATGACTTTTAAATATTCTCATGTTATTGTATAGATGTTTGTTAAAAGATATTATTTTCTAAAGATTAAGGCATGTGGCAAATATAAATATTAAATTTATATATAACTTTAGTAGTTTATTCAAACTGTATTATGGTAATGAGCTTTATTTGAATAAACTTTATAGTTTATTAGTTTATTCAAACTGTATTATGTTAGTGGGCTTTATTTGAATAAACAGTTGTATTACCGCATAATCACTCTTCTCCCTAGTAGAAAATCTTTTTAGAAAATCTACCTTTTCTTAAGTATACACCTAAGGATCTTACTTTATATTATACCTTTTATAGTATTTATAAACAAAAATGGTAGAAATTAAAGTAAAGTTTTATATTAATTATTAGAAGATAAACCATATGAAATATCTAAAAAGAAACATGATAAATTAAATTTATCCTATAGATAGATAGTTACTAATGTAATAGTATCTATCAAAAATGTTGTTTCGATGTAAAAATAAAGTTTTGTGATTATATTTATCAGATATTTTTTTTTTACTTTTTCTATCTAATTCTAGGTTATTTGAATCAATAGAAAGAATTTTTTTTCTATTAGAAGTAGTTGAATAATTTATTTTTTGGTTTTGGTAGAAAGATCTAATTTTTTCTGAATAGGTATCACTCAGATTTAGATTTTTTTTTCTTTTTCATCTCGTTCTATTAGATATCCTTTATCTTCAATCAAAGCATTTCGGTTAAAAAAAATTCTCCCCTCTTTTTCTTCTTTAATTATCTTTCTTTCTATTTGAATTAAATTTATTTTTGGTTTTAACCTATATTTATCTGTTACTAAGATTTTATCTAATTTTTCTATTTCATTAAGTGATAATATTAATAAATATTTACTTAATCTTAAAGATAAACGGCTAAACATATGCCTTATAGAAGAATCTTCTCCTTCTATATGCATTCCACTTGCTAAAAAGAAATGGAGAATAATTTCACTCCAACTTGCAAATTCATTAAAAAAAATTAAAGTCTTTTTTAAATCTTCTTCGCTACAATAATTGATTCATCTTGCAAATTCTCTTATATTAAAATAAATACAAGAAAAATCAATATAAAACATATTTCCTTCGAAATCATTTTTGTTTTCACTATTAAAAGATTTAAAATTGTAAAATACAAAAATTAAAATAAGATTCTGCTTATTTAATTTAGAAGATTTATATAAGTCTGAGAAATCTATAGATAGTTTTTCTTTAAATGATACAGCTTTTACAGGGTAGGATTTTAATTTATGCCTATTCACGTAGGGTTTACCAAAACATACAACAAATGAGTTTGGTATTATATGAAGAGTTGCCCTAAAACTTTGGTCTTTATTTTCTTGTTTTATTATCATTGATTTATGTCTTTTTTTTTTATAATTAAGGAGGAATATTAAAGAGCTCCTCAACAGCTCATACTGTTTTCTATATTTAACTTATTAATATATATATAAACTTATCCATATTAATATATAATTCACATTCTTTTTATTGTAAATTTATAAGAATATAAGAATATCTTCGAAGAGCATTTAACAATATTTAATTATTTTTCTTGCTAGTTACATTAGAATTATAATAAATAGGTATATTACCAGAACTTTCTGTAGAAGAAGTATTGCTATTACCCGATTTATTTGAAATATCTTTATCTGATTTATTTGAAACATCAGTGTTATCAGATTTGTTAGTGCTAAAAGAAAATTTACTAACTTCATTATGTTTAACTGTATTATTTTGATTAGTATCAACATCATTACCATTATATGCTTCTCTAATTCCTTTTGGTAATTTATGATAAAAAGCTGCTTCCTTAACAGAATTATGAAATATTTTCTTTTTTTCTTCCATGTTTATAGAAAGATCGTTAAATAATTTTAAAGCTTGATCAAATAATTTGTCAGTACCATCTGAACTTATAATGCTATTCATAGAATCTGAATTAGGTAAACCCTTTTTTTCAGATGATACATCTCCTCCTGAAGAAGCATTAGTTTTATCTATTAAACCCTCATTTGAAGACCCTGCTTTTGAAGAACCACTTTTAGAATCAACCATTAAAACAGTTGTTTTATTTCAAATTTTTTCATTTTCTTTAAATGGTACTACATCTAAAGCTGTTTCATATGACAAAAAAAAATCGGAAACAAATACATAAAAAATAGCCATAAACACATAAAACCCATGGATATAAAACTAGTATAATCCGTAACAACATTAACCGAAAAAACATCCTGGATAAAACATCTACTACAAAAACCTACTAAAAAAACAGTAATAACTTTACAAATATTAGGTAAAGTAAAAAATTTCTTGAAACGATTTAGAATTGAAAAGAATATAATAATCATGTTAAAAAAAAAATATATAAAAAGTAGGTATATTAAAGAGCTCCTATACAGCTCTAGCTATCACATCTCTTTTATTAATAATATTCATTATTTAACAACTTAAATAGTTATTTATATATCAAATTGTATTATAAATATCTATAAACCTAAATACTATAATAAAATAATAAATACTTTAGATGTAAAATTCATGTCAGTGTATTTAATAGCTCCCGCTATATCTATACCTAAAGACAAGCCAACACCTATAAATATAACTAAACCTACTCAATAATCTAAAGAACTCATAGTTATATACCATATAATAGTTAATACATTATAACTATAATAAAAAAAAATAAATCACTAAATATATTAATAAATAATTAACTAATACTAATATTCAGATAAAATAAACTAATAGTAATATTCAGATAAAATAAAATATATCTAATATTCAGATAAAATAAACTATTTCTAATCTTCTTTTATATTGCGTAAACTAAAAAAAAAACGACAGCCTATATAGTCATAATAATGTTATATTAAAAAATAGATATATGTATATAGATCTTATCCTTAACATGTCAAAAAAAGTGTTACAAAAATAGTTCTCTAAAAACAAAATTAATAAAAGACTTAAAACTAACAACTATAAACTTAGCTTACCTTTAGGCTTTAAACGAATTTATTCGTTCTTCTCCTTAATGTAAGCTAAAACATAATAGCCAGCCTATCATAAAAATAGGGATATATCTTAGAAACATGATCTAGAGATATGTTAGTTATTATGTTAGATATTTAAACGAGTACTATGCCTAAAATAAAGAGTTATTAAATAATACACTACAAATATCTAACTACATTTTAATTGTTAAAGCTTTATATTACTTCTCTTCTCTTAAACGTTATATAAATCTAGTTATATCTATTATCTATTACCTACTAATAAAAAATCTAATATACCTTCCAAGATGGTAATAACTCCATTTAAATTATTTAGACCGTTATTAAAGCTATCAACGGTATTGGTGATAAAATCAGCATTTATAGAATTTAAAGTATTAAAAACTTGATTATATTGTAAAAGAAATTCAGGGTGATCCTGGTTGATAAAATCGTAATAATTTTCTATGCCTTTACTAGTGTTGTAAATATTATTAGCTGTATTAGGGTCTATATGTTGATTTGAAGTTAAACCATCTCTTAAATTTTCCAATTGATCCAGAAGATCTATGATAAGCTCAGCCAAACACATTAGAGCCATAACAGGATCTTTCGTGTTTGGCTTATTACCATCGTCGCCGCCGCCGCCGTTGCCGCCGCCGGCGGCGCTAGCTGCAGCACCAGGCTTTTTATAGTATGCCCTTAACATTCTATCCTTTGCATTTATCCTGGCTCCGTTTTTTTTAAGATAAGTTTGATTGTAAGCACGCTTAATAGCTTTAGGTACTTTTTTTCTTTTTCCAGGGTGAACCTTATAAGGCTGAAGACTAGCAAAAAATTTTATTATAAGAGAGCCTAAAACTATAGTTATAGCTAATGTAAAAAAATGATTATGAAACAAAGAATTATAGATGTCATTATAATTACAAGAATTAAACAGCTCAGGAACCTTCTCTGCTGGATTTTGAGAATATATAGTATTCTCAAATCTTTCCAAAAATTTTACTTGGTTAGATAAAGAATCTATTAAATCTAATTTATCTTTAGATATATCACCTAAGTTTTCCCTAGCCGCCTGAAAGGATTCCTTATACTTAGTTATATTTTCATAACTAAGCACGCTGTTGGAATCTATATTGTTAGTTAAACTCTCGTTAGTTACATTATTGCTAACACTAACATCACTACTTGTATTGTTAGTGCTAGTATCAGGAATATTTTTAGGTTTTGGTGCAGAAACACCCGAACTAGGTGAAACTTTTATTACCTTGCTTTTAACGGTAGTAGCAAACCAATCGCTTATTTCAGCGGTCCCATATAGAATAGAACTTTCTATGATATGGGAACTATCATAGTTAATAATGTTAGAATTATAATAGTTTACAATGCTTAATAAAGCTAAAAACAGTATAATCAATAAACTATTATCATATGAAGTTAAACTATAAAATGATATATACAATACAAGACCCATTAATATATATAAAGCATAATTAGTAATAACACCTGTACTCAAATTAGAAATTATTCTACTAATTGTTGTTAAACTTTTTTCTAAACCAAAAGGTCCTAATAATTCAACACTTCCTTTATCTATAACCATTGTAGTTTGACCTCCTAATTTATAATAAAATAACCCACTAATATATCTGTTGTATAATAATTCGATAAAAAAACGTTGATTAAAGAACCCAAAAATATTATAACCTAATCTTGATAATTTAAAATAGCTAATAACATTGGGAAAGAATTCAGATATTATCATAGCTAACACACTAAAGGATATAGTAAATATTAGAGGTAATAATTTAAATACAGTACTTACAGCAAACTCTGTATCTAACATTATTTCATGTATAGAATGGATAAATAAACTATTATCAGCAAAGAAAGCTGACCCTAATCCTAGAAATATTTCTTTAGTTATATAACCAAAAAATATAGAAGAAATAGCCAATATAATTAAAGGTAAACTCATAAACATATCACCTTCATTAGCACGTGATTTATTAGGTAAACTCTGGCGATCTAATTTAGGTAAACTCTCATCGCCAGATTTTTCTGGGAAACTATGCTCATCTGATTTATTAGGTAAACTCTCCTCATTTGATTTATTAGGTAAACTATCATCATGTGATTTATTAGGTAAACTCTTATAATCATAATATGAATAATATTTTGCATATTCAATATTATAATCAAATTTATAATTAGTCATAGTAACTTCTAGTGTTGTTCTTATCTCTTTTTCATAATCTGTAGTTCGTACTCATGGACTATCTGTAGTTCGTACTCATGGACTATCTGTAACACTTATTAGATTTGGACTATCTCTATTAAAAGATTTAGCTAATTTTTTTTCAAAAGCTAAGAAATCTTCTAGAGCTCGATTAGAATTATCTAATTTATTTGCATTATGTTTTGTATATTCAATTTTATAATTTTCTAGCTCTGTTTTTACCTTTTTTTCAAATTTTGTAACATCAGAATTTTTTAAGGCCTTTTCAGAATAACCTCTTTTTAGATTAATAGCCATTCAACCTCATAAGGTAATATTACAATTTAACAAAGATATAAAAATATTAGGATCTATATTAAATGGAGAATTAAAATCTTCATCTTCTTCTACCTTTTTTAATAGTTCTTTTATTTCATCATACATTTCGGATGAATACTCTGTAATTACACAAAGTTTAGTGTTCATTCCTGTATGCATAATTAATCTATGATATTCAATTAATAAATCATATATTAGCCTAGAATTTGGCTCGTTTACAGGTTTTTGCTCGTTTACAGGTTTTTGCTCGTTTACAGGTTTTTGCTCGTTTACAGGTTTTGACTCGTTTACAGTGGTATAATTTTTAGATTTATAATTAAGAAGAGACCCGTTAGGGTTTGTTAAGAATGTTAAGTATAATACTTTAACAGAATATAAAGTAGTAAATATAGCACCTATAGTAGCTATATAGTAAACTACGATACCACTAAAGTAAAACTCCCCATATGCAGACTCTAGTATAAAATCTTTACTATAGAACCCTGTCATAAAAGGGAAGGCTACTAAACTTAAACTTGCTATTAACATAACAGAATAAGTTAAAGGTAAATATTCTCTTAATCCTCCGTATTTCCTAAAATCTTGGTTATCCGCTACAGCATGAATAACAGATCCTGCTCCTAAGAATAATAATGCTTTATAAAAAGCATGATTAACTAAGTGGAATAAAGCTACGTTATATGAAGATAAACCAACAGCTATAACCATCATTCCCAATTGACTCATTGTGGAATAAGCTATAACTTTTTTTATATCTTGTTGGAATAACCCTATAAGAGAACTAAATACTGTTGTTATTGCACCTAATCATAAACATAATAATAATACTGTAGAACTATATTCTATTAATGGTGACGAACGCATTAATAAGTACACACCCGCCGTCACCATAGTGGCAGCGTGTATTAATGCACTAACAGGTGTAGGGCCCTCCATAGCCATAGGTAACCATACGTGTAGCCCGACTTGTGAACTTTTAGCCATAGCACCAATTAATAGACATATTCCTATAATTGTAACAACATTTTCATTAACAAAAGGTGCTAATGAGAATACCGTACTGTAATCGACGTTACCAAAACTTCATAGTATGGCAAACATACCTATAGTTAAAAAACAATCACCAACTCTGTTAGTTAAAAAAGCAGATATAGAACTTTGATTTGCTGCTATCCTAGTAAACCAGAAACTTACCAAAAGATAAGAGCAAACACCGACACCCTCTCAACCTACAAACATTAATAAATAATTATTAGCTGTAACTAATATAATCATCATAAATGTGAATAAGCTTAAATAGCTAAAGAATCTCTGAGGATGGGGATCGTGACTCATATATCCAATAGAATATACGTGTACTAGTGAACTAACTATTAAAACAGGTATTAACATTGAACAACCTTAGTTAACCATACCTTAAAGTCACCTCTGGAATATCCACTAAGGAATAGACATTAAGAGTAGTTAATATACTTAGGAGTTTTTACCTTTGTGGTAAGGCTATCCACTATGCGTAATGTTTTTTTGATCTTTCTTTCCTCCCTACGATATCGCATTCGTTCTAAGGTCCGACTGTACATTTGGACAGACATTTCAGTCTAACCCCGGTGAACCAGTCTGTAGCGACATTTATAACTGCCGACGGTCTTTAAGTTGAATCTTATTAACCGTTTTCACCTCTTTTTGTATAACTATGAAATTTTTTGATTATAATCTTGCTAAATTTCTAACAATACCTTTTACACATTAATAAATTATTATATATATCTAATATATTATTAAAATTTATTATTAGCGACTATCGTTTAAAGGTAGTAATTTATCTCGCTTCGCCTAGAAATTTTTAAACACTATTTATTTTTATTTTTTTTACCCCCCCCCCCCTTTTCCCTATGCTTGCTTTTCTTCGCTCATGTTGAGTACTTTTGGTGAAAAAACTCTAACTCTTCTAACTTTATAGTTATTAACATAGACAAAATTATCCCTTATATTTAGCTGATCTAGATCTAGATATTTACTTAAAGTATCAGGGTATAAGCCTACTATTGAAGCAGCTTCGCTTAAAGAATTAGCAAGAAAAAACACACCATCTACTTCATATATTTCGTACACACAACTATTTAATCTAGGTAATACTTTTTTTGTAACTATATCTATTACTCTGCCATCTATAAGATGTTGAATAGTAGGTGTTGCAGATAAAAGTTTGTTTATCTCATTTACACTTAAACGTTTTACCGTACCTTTATAAGTGGATAACCTAAAATTATTCATAGTGTTGGACAGCTTTAAAAGTAAAGATCTTACTTCTTCTTTTCTATGAGCTCCGTCATAGACAAGTTTGCAAATAATTTTAAAATCGTGAAAATCTTTAGCTTTTCTAGTAAAAAATTCTACATCACTAAATAAAGGAATAAAAAAATTATTTAGAACATTTATATTTTTAATAGTAAGAGTTGCCGTGCTTTTGCTATTACTATTCCTAGCCTTTGCTGTAGTTATTGCTATAGTAGATGAGTTTTTAAGCTTATATAAAGAATATGAGTTAAAACCTAAAGAACTTTCTAAAAATTCTTTTATTTTTATCATAACTGGTAATTCTACTCCGGTGTTTTCAATAGCAAACGTAGGAATCAAATTATCTCTTCTAAGAAAAAAAGAGCCATCTCCTTCGATAAACCCCAGTAGTCAACTTTTTGTGATTAAGATTTTATCATTTTCAGCCCTTTGATAATAAAGACGATTAGTGTTCATATTATTTTTTAGTTCTAAAATTCTAAGTTTTATACTATCAGCTTTTAAATTCATATTTCTATTTAAATATAAAAGAAAAGCTTTTTTTAAATCTAAATAATCTAGATATTTAGAAGTGTTTAGATTATATTTATCAAATATGGAAATTAATAAAGCAATACCTTTTTGATCTGTAACATTAAATATACATTCATTTTTATAAAAGCGAACACCTCCAATACCTAAGCTTTTGTTAATATACCTTAAAACTTTTTCATCATCTTTATGCAATGCTATTTTAAACATGAAAGAAAAACTAGAAATAGCTGACTTATCTTTGTTTATTATAGGATTAATCATGAAATTTCCCTCTGCATCAGTAAACCCTACAAATCATAGTAAAAACTTTGAATCTAGTCTTTCTTCATGTAGAAAGCTATTATCATTTAGCTTTTGCCTAGAGGGTAGCAAAAGGTTTATATTATTAAGAGTTGAATAATAATTGCCTCTACTTTTTGTTTTATTTCTTTTGTTTTTGTATGGTGAAGTTTTTATACTTGCTTTGGGGGGTAAATAACTTAAATAGTAGTTTTTTAACGTTTTCAGCGAAAGCGTAATGAATATATTATTATACAGTTGGATTAAAACCAACACAGCTTCTATTTCTTTTATGTAAAAGAAACCCACAAAATAAACTGTTAAACTATCAAATTGAAAACCTCATAATATGTTAAGTGATTCACTATCTATTCATCTAGTAAGGTTTATGGATACCGGTATGTTGTTTAAACCTACTTCAAGAAAAGCAAATATTGCTAATATAGTTGTTACAATTACAGAAGTAGAGGCTATAAATTGGGCTCCACTAACCCCTAGTTTTCTACCAAAAAACCCGGCAGCTATTGATCCTAATAATGGTAAAGTAATTATCGCTAGATACATTATTTATATTCTATTGCTATGCTTCCTCTCAATCTGTAAAAAGCAACTAAAATACCTAAGCCTATTGCTGATTCTGCTGCAGCTATTGCTATTATATATATTGCAAATGTTTGGCCTAATATATCATCAAAGCTAAGTGAACTTAGTAAAATTAGAAAGGTAATAGCCAATAACATTATTTCTATTGAAATTAACATTAGTATTATATTTTTTCTATTTAGTACAAAACCTAAAATACCTATCAAAAACAGTGTTATGGGTAAGTACATTTAATAAATTATTATTATTTCTCTTATTAACTAATAGATATAACTATTACTATTTATATCTAAATATTACAGTTAATCTAATGGAAATGATACCCAAATAAATCATTGTAAATGTACACTGGCATGGACAGCCCTAGTACCTTGTCTACGAGTTCTTTCATGTAGACGAGTGCCTACAATAGTATACCCATAATCTCTAAGTCTATGTTGATTTCTATAAAAATAAAGGGATTCATCTCTATCTAAAGAACATCTATGTCTATAGATATTTCTCCTGTGGTTTACAGTAGTAGCCAAGTTAGTGCTTTGTTGAACACGTAATTTACGCAATACTCTCGTTTTTAATCGATCCGGTCTAGGACCTTCACGATCATCTTCTAAGATAGGTCTATGATCCATAGAAGAAACTAAAAAACGGTAAAAATACAGTGTAAAAATAATAACTACTATAATTATTATTGATGCATTTATAATATAAAGCGATAGGTCTAGTAATGTATAATAGTTAGTTAAAGTTAGATACATAATAATTTAATTTTAAAACTTCCTCTCAATCTGTAAAAAGCAAGAAAAAATACTTAAACCTAATGTTAATTTCAATAGAAATAATGTTATATTATTTTTATTAACAATAAAGTATAACATTTCGACTGAAAACTGTGTTATGTCTGAATACATTAGTAACAAATGATTATTTCTCTTATTAGCCAAAAGATATAACCTTATACCTAATATAGCGATTAAATAATGAACTTAGGCTTAGGCTTTATATGTTTTATACTATCTTTCTCCTTTACATAAGAATTTAAGTAAAATAACCTATAACTATCTGATTTGCAATCTTAGTTTAGGGATATATCTATAGACACGGTTTATAAATATGTTAATATATTTTATTTTTACTTAGATTTGCTTAATAGTATTTTAAAAGATAGTAATTAAAATAGATATCTTTCTAACTTAACGAGAAATATATGCTTATTTTAATTGAAATTAAAATTATATATCAATAACTTAAGCTTTAAATGAACCTGTTTAAATTTTTATTTTCTACACTGCTAAAAAAAGCTGATTAAATGTTTAACCATAAATTTCCGATCTTAAATACAAACTAAAGAATATAATATTTATTTAAGAGTGAAATATATATAGAATAACAATAATTAAATATTTTTTTTATTTTTTTCATTTTCATATTTTAAATATTCACTGCTATATTTCTTATTATACTCTTGATATTCTTTATTTATATCTATAGAATCTGCAGCATCAAAGTTATCATCTTTAATCCATTTGTTATTTAATTTTTTCATACGTCCTACTAGAAAATTCATTTCTTTACAGTATGTTTCGTATGAAATTTTTCCACTTTGATATTTATAGTCTAAATCTATGGCCTCATCCTCATATACTTTAATTTGTTTTACGTTAGCGGTATAGCGTCTAGCATATTTCGTAGAAAGTTCACCTAAATATAAGCCTATAGATTCTCTTTTTGATATCTTTTTTTTTTTATGAGATTCATCATGTTTAGAATTACCAGAAGCTAAAACAGTAGATCTATTTGGACCACCTGGCCCTGGTGACCCTTGTGGGTGTCCATGTGGTGACCCTTGTGGGTGTCCATGTGGTGAAGCTTGACTAGATTTATGTCCTTTAGCAGGAAACATCTTAAAAATATTTGAAGCAAAAATATCTATAAATTTATTAAAAATTTTACAGCATAGAATACTTGTTAATAGTTGGAAAAGTAAAGAAAAAATTTTAAACATAATAAGATATAGCTTTGAATTAGGGTTTTTTAAACCTTTATATATTGTATAGATATATGCAAAAAAAACCAAGTTATAACTAAGTAATATTAACAAAGAATTTGTTTTACAAATAAAATCCATAAGAAATATTATAATATTAATTAAGCATACGGTAATTTTTTTACTTTTTAGTCCTTTTAATGCTGATATATAAATCTCATGAGATTTATCTACATTTAGTTTTCTTAAATCCTTTAATATCTCCCATAAAGATGTAACTGATTTTCATGTATTTAATGCAAATCTGATAAATACAAAAAATTTTGCTGTATAAGAAGGAAATAAAAGTGTAACACAGCTTTTAGAAGCCGAGAACATATGAGGTTTTATAAATCCTATTAGACTTGGGCCTAAGTAATTTACATTAATCAAAAATTTGATTAATGTAAATCCAATCCATCTTTTATATAGGAACAAGACAAAACCACAAATACTTGCGCCTGTATAAAAGCTATACCTAGTTCCAAACCCGAGAAAGCTATAATAAAAGCCAAAGGGACCAAACCCAGCAAAAAAAATATAAATCCACTTGTCATTATTTTATATGTAAAACCTGCTAATATATTTAAAAGCATGTGTCCTGATAAGATATTAGCGGCTAATCTTAATCCTAATGAAATATTTCTAGCCAAGTATGATATAAGTTCAATTAACACTAATAAAGGTAATAACGCTAAAGGACATCCAGATGGTACTAATAATGAGAAAAATTCTAGACCATGTTTTTGGAATCCTAATATTGTTGCTCCTAATACTATTGTGAAACTTATTGCAAAGGTTAGTATAAAATGACTTGTAGATGCAAAGCTATAAGGTATCATACCTATTAAGTTATTTATTAAAATAAATATAAATAGTGTAAAAATAAAAGGGAAATATATTTGTCCCTTTCTTGAGTTTATTTGGTTCCTTACTATACTATGTATAGTTGCATACAAAGATTCTAAACTAATAGATCACTTACTACTTACCACATTTTTAAAATTAGGTAAGAGATTTAACATCAAGATTAAAAAAGCAGCTAAACTTAAATATAAGCCAATATTTGTTATAGACATTTCTAAGTTACCTAAGATAGGTAAGTCTAAACTCAAGAAATTATTAATTTCAAATTGGTCTAATGGGCTAGTTGTGGTATAAATTGTCATTATTTTACTTTTTTGCATGTATTCGACATTTATTCTTTTTTTTTTATTCATTTCCTGTGTTAATATTAGAGAATCAGCTTACTTTTTGGCTTTATACGGTATAAACCATCCTTCTCTTAAAGTAAGCTGAAGATATTTTATTACCTATCTTTATATTTGTATCTTTTTAAAAATAGGGATATATTCATATTTTATAAGAATAAGTTAAGGATAATACTAAGAAAGCATCACAAATAAAGCGTCAACTTTATTTACATTTTTATTTTTTTTTCTAACTAGGGTCTTACTATTTAAAGAAAATTAAATGTAATGAGGCAAACTTGAGTTCATAAATGTCACATGGTAATAGCTGTCTACTATCTATCTCTATTATTTTAAAGCTTAATATTATTAAGATAAATAAGAATGCAGAAATTTGATGATATACAGATTAATTAATGTATATTTAATTCAAATACTGTAGTAATTTAATACTATATTATTTACAATTTACTTATAAATAATCTTGTAGAAAATATTCGGACAAACCTTGGTAAGATATATTTTGAAAAAAGGTAAATCATTACTATTAGTAATGCAAAGGCAAATGTGACTTGGTTAATAAAATAAAAAGGTACTAGTTGTGGCATTTATTTGAATTCTAAATTTCTTAATATTACAATAGTTTTAGCTATTATATATATATTACTATATAATAAGTATTTTGCAGGGATAAATATAAATGAAGCTGTGAATTGGGCCGTATAGCGTACAAATAGTGTGCACATAGACATGAACAAAAAATAAAAAAAAAAGAATCTAAAATAAAAACTATAACATCTATTTATATTTAAATTTTTATTACTGATCTCTTAATCAAGATACATACTTTTCTATACTAACTGATTCAATTACAATAGGCATAGAACTGTGTAAAATACCACATATTTCTGAACATTGACCATAAAATGTTCCTTCTCTATTTAATAAAACAGAAGCTTGATTTAATCTTCCTGGATATGCATCACATTTAATACCCAAAGCAGGACAAGCGAAGGAATGAATAACATCAGCAGCTGTTACTATGAATCTAACATGAGTCAATTCCGGAAGAATGATTCTGTTATCCACTTCTAACATTCTTAATGCACCGTCTTCTAAGTCAGCTTCAGGTACTAAATAAGAGTCAAATTCTATAAACTCATTGTCTGAGTTTAAAAAATCAGGGTATTGGTAGCTTCAATACCATTGGTGGCCCTCTGCTAATACACAAATAGCGGGATCACTCACTTCATCCATTAAATATAATAACTTAAACGAAGGGAATGCTATAAGGATTAATATTATGGCTGGTGTTATTGTTCATATTAATTCTATAAGTGTACCATGATTTAAATATTTGTGACTAATAGGCGAATTAAGTTTAGAAAAATTTATTATTATGGATATCAAGATTCATCCCACACCAAACAGAATAATAACTAAATAAAACATTATATAGTCATGTAGCTCTACTATACCTTCCATTTGAGGTGTTGCACTATCTTGAAAATATAAACCTCAAGGCCTAGGACTATCACAAAAACTTAATAATTTGCAATCTCTGTTTATATAATTCATTTTTAATATATATATATATAATAAGCCATTAATTTCGAACCAAATTTTAATTGGTATGCTTATTATATTGTTGTTAAGTAATAGTCAAGTAGAAATAAATTATTTTTATAAAAATAATGGCTGTGAGTTAATTATATAGTATAACTTTTAGGTTTTTTGCACTACTAATATTAAATAAATATAGTTAAAAAACAATTAATAATTAATGACTTTAAACACAATGCAGCACTAAGACTAGATAATAATGCTATTTTTGTCTTTTAGAAGCAAAGGCATCACTATCGGCTGGTCTTTTTAAACCTGTTTCCGATATGGTATTATTGTCTGAAGCTTGTAATTTAGTTTTATTTCCTATATTACTTGTTAAAGCATCTTGCGATTCTTTAAGGCCATTTAGTAAGCCATTTTTTTCTGACTGTTGTGCTTGGTTTAACTCACTACCATTATTTTTATCAAATAAATCTATTTGATACTTGTATGCATCCACTTCATCTTGGTAGTACTTAATAGTTAAATTTATTTCGTTTAAATCTTCTGGTGAAGCTGCATATACGTTTCCAGCCAAAAAATATTCACATACTATAAATAAAATTATTTGAAGAACAAGCCGTAATGATGTATGCTTCTGCAATAAAAAGTAGAAATCAAAAATGAATAAATAAACACGAGAAAGTATAACGTTCATATTAATATATATAATAAGCCATTAATTTCGAACCAAAAAAAATGGTATTTATATAGAGAAATAGGTTTAAAAAGAGTTCCTGTTTATTAAAAATAATAAAAGAAAAATAAGATATATTTAAATTATAAAGTAAGTCTAAATAAATACAGCTTTGCTATGTCTAGTCAAACAATCTTTTTAAATTATGGCCATCCAAAAATATTAAATAGCTATAGAACATAAACTATTTAAGAGGAACAAAAAAATTAGAAACTAAGGTATAAGAGTTTTCAGTTTCGTGTAATACCTTTATATTACAACGATATATTAGGAAATAGCTAATGAATAATATATTTATATTAGAGCTAGTGGTTTAATTAATTATAAACATATAAACTCTAATTGTTATTTCTTGCCTGCTCTACTTCGTAAGCCAGCACACTTTGATTGTTATAGTATTATGCTATTATTAAGACTATAAAATATTAAATATCATTTTTGTGTGCTGGCTTACTTCCTTGCTTGTGCTTTGCAAGAAGTCCAGCACTTCTTGCTCCCTTCCTTCCTTCCTGATACGAAGTACCGCTGCCGTCCTTCCGAAGGTGAGGTGAGGTCAGCACTTCTTGCTCCCGAAGGTCAGCAGAGATAGGTGAGGTGAGGTGAGGTCAGCAGAGGTGAGTTCAGCAGGTAAGATAAATATAAATAAAGAAAAATAAATCCTTTATAAAACACACATTATAGGTGAATGAGTGAAAAACGATCTTTAAGGATAATCTTATTTTTTCACTCCCACCCTCCCTTAAGCTTTATAGTATAAGACCTTAAATGTTATTAATTATATTGTTATATATACTGTTAAATCTAATTAGTAAAAACTAATATAAAAATATATATATCGTTACCTAAAAGGCTAAAATAAAGCTAATATTTTTCTTAATTTATAAGTAAATACATAAAAAATTAACCTTAAGGTAGCCTAAACATGTCTAAATCATTTTTAATCAAGTAACGATTAACTCAATATAACCTTAATACAAATAAACATTGATACTCTACGTTGTATTTAGAGTAATGTTTTTCAATAATAGTTTTCATCTTATTAAAAAAGAGTTCTTTATTCATATCTAAGGCGTTATTTTCTTTTATATAATCTGAAATATCTTTAGCTAATATTAAATTTAAACATAGATATAATAAATCTTCATATAATTCTCTATATAAAGCGGGGCTTTTAGACCAAAAATCCTGTATAAAAGCATCATCAGGATAGCTTTCAAAAGGATTTAATTCCTGTTGCCTATAAGTATAAATTTCGTAACTAGTCAAGTTATCATATAGGTCAATAGAATCAGAATTCTCTAAATGCAATCTAGCCTTTTTTCAATGATTATAAAGACTAGTTAGATAACATGAAGCTAGAATTCAATCTATAAATCAAGCCACTGGTGTTGGATTAAAATCAAAAGTGCTGAAAAAATTTCCATATGCTGGCGTAATAGAAACTTTATCAGGGCTAGGTGTATTGTAATCCCTATAGCGTATAGACTCCTGTTTTTCTAAAACATATTCTTTTAATAACGGTATGCTAACTTTTTTATTATGTAAATTTGTTTTATTAGACATTTTATCTAACTCACTTTCGATTAAACTTAATTTTACGTAATCATCTAAGGAATGCGTATCACTAATTATTTGACTACGCATCTTATGAACAGAATTATATTCTGTTAAACCTTCTAGTCATGGTAATCATGAATTATATAACCAATCTGGGTATAAATTAGATTCTTCTAGCATAAGCTCGGCTATATATTTATTGGTATTTACTTTCTTTTTACTAGAAAGTTTATCAGTAAAAGCGATCAGATTGTTTACCATAGTTTTAAACTCACTCTCTTGAAGAATCCTTACAAGGTTAGTTTCATCAAGATCTATTAAATTAATGTTAATTAGAGTAATATTGCTATTAGTTTTCTTATAATTAAAAAAAACAGTGTTTTTAATACTAACAGGTAGTTGCTTGTGAACAAGATCTACCTGTTAGTATTAATATTTTTTTTAGTAATATAACTGATATTACTGTTGGAATTTATAGGTTTATTATGTTTAATGTCTATAGCACTTATATTAACTACTTTATTGCTAATAGTACTATTAATGTATTGTCTTGAATTAATATTTAATACACCTTTACCTAACTCATAATATAATCCTATTGTTAAGATTATAACAAATAATAGGGCTATTGATAAACCATATACACTATTAACATAGGCACTTACTGCATAAGGATAAAGTAATAATATTTCTAAATCGAACACTAAAAAGCATAAACCATATAGGAAAAAAGCGATATTAAACTGGGTTCTATTCTGACCAAGGAAAGAGTGATAACCACATTCAAACGGACTATCTTTCTCTTGATAAGGATTGTGTGGGGCAAATATTACATTAACTAGTAGTAGTATTAAGGCTAAAATAGGAATAAAGATTAAAAAAAAAGTTGTTGTTGTCATTTATGTTTTATAAGAAGAAATCTGATATATCTGATTAGTAGTACTCAATTATATATATGGAAATGCAAAGGTGAAATGTTTAAAGAAAATCTTTGGTAAAAGAAGAAAAAAAATGTAGCTCCCTCTTTTTTATATTATATTATTTATTTTAACTGTTCATTTTGAATGATATACTATCGTTATGCAATAACCATAACATCTCTTTAAACCATAAACAGATCTTTACGTATATTCTTAGTAGCGTTTTAAATTATAATACTATACTATATGTAGTAGTAATAACTAAATTAAATGCTATTGCCACAACCACTCCACACTCCCTCCCTAACTACACTAATCTATAAAAGATACAGTAAAATTAAGTATTCTAAGACGTATTAGCTATAAATAGCTAATAAATAATATATTAATATAATACAGGATCCGAGTCCAATATGTCAGCCATTACACAACTTTGTTTTTCAAAAACATGAATGATAATAAACATGTAAGTTCTAACGACGACGTTTGTGGCGTGATTCTGGTTCTGATCCAGATAATGAACTATCTCTATTTCTTTTATTATTAGAACTTTCAAATTCACCATTACCAGAATTATTATCTGTGGTATCATTATCCGTGGTATCATTATCCGTGGTATCATTACCCGTGGTATCATTACCCGTGGTATTATTATTCCTCGTCATTATTATCCGGAAATAATATTTGTTTAACAACCTCTTCTCTTTCATTTAAGGCTGATATTTTATCGTTTTTTTTGTCTTCAAGAATAGCCCTGTTTTCGTCTCTTTGATGAATATCCTGATCACCTTGAGTGTAGTTAGTATTGTTAGCTAAATTAGCTTTATCGAATTTAGAATTAACAATATTTCTTTTATTTTCAAAGTAATTAGTAACATCACCTTCAGATCTATCAGCAAAATTAACAATTACTGAAGAAGCATGACTACTAGCATCAGATAAATCTGATGTAAACTCACTAGAAGTGTCAGAATCCCTCTCACTGTTTTTTTCAATCCCTACACCTTCATTTATTAATTGGTTATTTTCATCAGTATTTTTACTATTAATACTGCCTTCATCAGTGCTAGTAACACTGTTTTTATCACTCTGGTTGGACTGATTATCAGAACTCTGGTTATTGTTTTCTGCAGCATCCACTGTTCCGAGAGGATTATCGTTGTCCATCTTGTTGATATAGCTATATTTCTCATTGAACCCCATAGGTATTTTTTCACGTCAAATATTCTCAAATAACTCGTCAATTATCTGTTCAATTACACCTTTTAAAGGTAATTTAATAAAAAGGGCTAAAACACTAGAAAACAATCAACTATATAAATCGCTAATATTAATGAAAAATAAATGTAGGATATATAAGGGTAAACCGGAAAATTTTAATAGTGTGGTAAGGGCAATAAAAATAAGACCTAGAACTAAATTACTGAAAGTAAAATGTTTAAGTAAGTTTTTTTTTGTAAGAATTTTTTTTGTCATATTTATTTAAAAGAAGAAATCTGATATATCTGATTAGTATTACTCAATAATAAAAACGGGGATAGCATAAATAAACCTCTTCTTGATATAGCTAAATCAAGCTAAATAAATGTTTAGCTTATAAATAGACAGAGTTGCTTATATATTACTTAAATTCAATGATAAAACATTAGCCAAACTTAATCATTCATTAGGTACAAAAATAAAAATAAGTATACCTAAAGTTAAAAGAGATATAGTTATTGATAAATAACTAGATAATACTATTTTTTCATTTAACTCAGTTTTTTTATCCTTTTTAGCATCGTTAAAAAAATATATTTCTTTTATGATATTTAAATAATATACAGCACTTATTACGCTAGTTAATATAGCAACTAAAGTTATAAAAAGATAACCACTATCTAAAGCTGCACTTAATACCATCTGTTTTGCAAAAAATCCTAATAAAGGTGGTATACCCGCAAAAGAAAATATAGTTATAGTTAAACTTAGAGCCAAAACAGAATTTATGTAAAAAAAACCTTTCATTTGATTGGTTAATTGTATAGGTGAATTGTTTTTATCTTCTAAGTTTTCGTACTCATTCTTTTCAGTACTAGATAAATAATAAGAATAACCTATACTTATCAATATTAAAAAGGCATTTAAATTACTAATAGAATATTGCATTAAATAAAAAATAAATGCTTGAATTGATTCTATACTATCTATAGTTAAGGCTAATAATATAAAACCTATATGACTAATTGTACTATAGGCAAATAATCTTTTTATTCTATTTTGTGTTAAACCTAGCAGCGATCCAACAATTAAGGATAGTAAAGAGCTAAGCAATAAACTGTTTATTCAAGTAAATTCCTGTGCTGGCGAAGCAGAGCATGCAAACAACTTTCTACCTGTATAATGTAATAATTCCAAAAGGAAAATAAAAATAGATATCTTAGCCACTATTGCTACAAATGTAGTAACAATTGTAGGTATTGCATCGTATACATCAGGCGATCAGAAATGAAATGGAGCAGCACTTACTTTAAATAAAAAACCTACTGTCATGATTATTAGTGAGATATTTATATAATTGGATTCATACACATTATATTGCCCATTGTCAGATGAACCGCTTAAACTAGTTATAACATATATTCCATCCAGACTTGTTGTAGCTGTATTTGTATATAATAAACTACTACCTAACAATATAAAACAAGAACTTAAACCTCCTAATAAAAAATATGTTAAACCACCTCTTGTAGATAATTCAGAATTTTTATATATTGTGCTCAAGATATATAAGCCAAAACTCTGTAACTCTATAGACAAAAACATAGATATTAAGTCACTACTTGACATTAATAGTATTGCTCCACTTATTATAAACAAAATTATTAATGAATACTCTAATATCTTAAATTGTTCTGACATCTTATTAATAGTAATAGAGGAGATATCTCCGACTTTCTCTACTAGGTTTTGCAAATTCTCCTTTGAAATTAAGCTTTTGCATACTTTTCTAGGATAATAAGCCGTCAATTGTAATATAAGAGCAGAGATCAAGAAAAAAAAGATATGAAAGGTTTTGGTAAGATATGTAGCATGAAATAAACCACCAAATAAACCTATAGCTTTTACTAGCTTTTTTATAAAAAAATTACTATAGATACAATATAGTAGAATGTTTATCCCTGTTCTACTATATAGTATTGATTTATCTCGTCTCAAAGTGACGGCATTTGATAATAGTTGAAACAACGTACTCATAATAATCATTGATGCTTTAAATCATATTATAAAGACTTATATGACTAAAACGTAATACATAAAAATGCATAACTTTTATAGGCTAAAGATAAAAAAAAAAATAACAGTTCTTACTTGAGAATTACTTATTTTATTTTTAATGGATTTTTCGTTGTTAGACTATTTTGTGCAAGTATTATTAGCAAAAACAAATTACAGTTTTTTGTATAATACTTGCTTATTTTCTGGTTATTTTTCAAAATTTTTATTTTTACTAGTGTTAGTGAACTATGTTAAATATTCATTTAATATTATTTAAACGTATACAAGATTTAAACTTGCAATATTTGTCCGAAACAAAAGTCCTTATCTTTAAACTAATACGTTTTATAAAGATATAATTTATTTTAAGAAAATAAAATAAGTGTAAAAAAGAATATTAAATGGAAAACTTTAAATATTATTTACTAACTATTATATCATTGGTTTTAAGTCTTTTTTATATATTTTAAATTATTTATTCTAACCTTTTATAATTATATAACACCTTTTTACATAAATATTTTAAATAATTAGGGTTTCTATAACATAATATTTTTCATGTAAACTTTTATAGATACTATTTTATTTTTATAAATATTTAGATTTTATTAAGGCTTTAAACGATACATATAGGAGAAAACTATATATATCTTCGAAGAGCTAATAGATAGTAACTGCCTATTTTTATGGTTTTTTAAATTAGCGATACATCTTATAAAGGTATTTTATATATAATCTTTGCACTTTATAGACATAGTCAATTTATACAAATTAATAGATAAAGATTTTTAAAAATATAATATTATATTAGGTAATATAAATAATGGTGATCAAATATTTAGGCTTTAGTGAAATAGATATGGTTAATAAAAAACATAGCTTTTAATTATAAAATATTAAAATAAAGTACTTTATTTTATATTACCATTCTCTACTATAAACCTAATAATTCGAGAACCTACTGGAGGTAATGGTGAAGTTTTTCTAGTGTAGAACTCTATACCCGGCCAATCTGGTTCTTTAGTTAAAGAGGGACTTTTAATCGCGAGTTCTTGAAGTATACGGCTTTGCTTTATTAACTGACATCTGGTGTGATCCTGATCAGACAGAGCAGATTTACTATCTTCTAACAAGGATAGTTGATCGCTTATACTAGTATACCTTGCAGCTTCTGCGTGGAAAAAATCAAGAAAAACGTTCGAACTACAATGCATAGAATCAAAAAGACGTCATAAAAGGTCTAAATCTAAGAAGTCTGTTACTGACTGTAAAGGAAGTGATATAAATGCGTGAGGTTTTGGCGGACTATTTAATGCTCATTCCAATGAAATATTGCTTCTATTTAAGCAAGTTTGTAGTAAATCACTATAGAACTGTGGTGTTAATCAAGGATATCTTATAGTAGCTTTACCTTCAGTTAATTGTAGATAAACTATTTGTAAAAATAATCAGGTAGCAACCACACTAATAATGCTACCAAAACTACTAATTAAATTCCATCCGGCAAAAGCATCCGCGTAATCGCTAATTCTTCTTGGCATTCCCTGTAACTTTTTTGTTTGTGTAATTACTTAAGCAGTATAAATCACTATAAAACTGTGGAGTTAATCAATGATATCTTGTTGTAGCTTTACATTCAGTTAATTGTAGATAAACTATTTATGGTTAAGCAGATTACTTAGCTATATTTAAAAAGAAAGTTTTTTTATAGTAAACAAACAAAACATGATATAGCATCACATTGTGTACAAACAAAAACTTTAGAAGCCATATGTATTACTGCAGTGTGATCACCACCTGAAAAATCGCACATTATACCAAGATTATGTGCTTTAATAGTGAGAGGTGTAAAATTATGCAGACAATCACTTTTAGCCTGTAAGGAAAATAAAGGTGCTAAAGAGCAAAGAACACAAAAACCAGACACTATACCATGTTGACAAGCACTTTGTAAAGGCAAACTTACAAATGCATGAGGTTTTGGTGGGCTATTTAATGCTCACTCTAGCGAGATATTACTCCTGTTTAAGAAAGTTTGAAGTAAATCACTATAAAACTGTGGAGTTAATCAAGGATATCTTGTTGTAGCTTTACCTTCAGTTAATTGTAGATAAACTATTTGTAAGAATAGTCATGTGGCAACTACGCTGATAATACTACCAAAACTACTAATTAAATTCCATCCGGCAAAAGCATCCGCGTAATCGCTAATTCTTCTTGGCATTCCCTGTAACTTTTTTAGATCAGCAATGGTCTAAAATAAGTTATTATACCTAGATCTCTTTCTTTAGAAAGAGATAAACTACTTTGCTTGTTTATTGTAAATTATATAACGTTTATAGACATAGTGTTTTGAATAAAAAACATATATGAAAATCTACCTAAACAGTGAGTTAAATAGCTAAGAAAAACCTCGTTTAAACTTATGGCAATTTTGGAGAAATATAAATAAAAAAAAACCTATGACTGCTTTGGACTATATCATAATCTATCTTTAAGAAAGATTTGCTACATTTAGTCTCTGGGGATACAAACAAATAAATTTGAGAGTCTTTCCTGCTGATCGGCTTAAATAAAAAGAAGAATTTTAGATTTATTTAAGATCTTCCAGCATATAGTAGCATGCAAAATATAGTGTCACCACTATAATGGGCCTACATTAGAATGACCTAAGAAATGTTGTGGGAAGAAAGTGACATTTACACCTATAAATAATATAACAAAATGTACTTTACCATACATTACATTATAGTCTAATCCTAATATTTTAGGTATTCAAAAGTATCATGCACTAAATAATGCAAATACTGCTCCCATACTTAATACGTAGTGAAAATGGGCGACAACGTAGTATGTTTGGTAGTTTTGGCTTTTTATATATAATTAAGTTAAATATAAAAAATAAACTTTACTTGGACTAGCTCTTTATTAATAAAAATTATTAAATGCACTGCGTATAGTCTCTACAGAATTCTAGAAAAGATCTAAAACACCACGGCATAGCTTACAATAGCGTTGTCTTATATATGCATTAGTATACCTATTATAAATTTCACCGTTAGCAAATAAATTTATGTGTTTACATAAAATTATTTACCGAATAAACATAAATGTTTATTCAAGCAGCGTGACAACACAACACATAACATAACAGAAAATTAATAAGATTTTTTATGATAATTAAAAAATTTTTTATAAGATAGTAATTTATGACCTAAAAGAGGATATTTATAAAAATGATTAAAGATACATTCTCGAGTTATATCATTATAAAGAGATAACCTGTAATAAGAAAAATTCCCATCCTTTTTAGGCTTATCTTTTAAAATTTTAGTGTGACCTTTAAAGTATATTTTTATTCATTCTAAGATATGTAATTCATCGTTTTGACCAATAGTAAAACTAGACTTTCTAAGTTTATTCATCTTGAAAACAAGTGAAAAATTACCTTCTCCTTCTATAAATCCGCTTAGTCATCCTGGAAAATAAAGAGGAATTTCTTTTTTACTTAAAAAAATTAACTCTTCTAATTTACTATCATACTTTTTATTTCTTAATTCTATAAAATCATTATAAGTAAATTTATTGTTTAAACTATATTTTGCAAATTTTAATTGACTTTGTTTTCTAGATGTAAGAAAGGGGTATTTATGGACTACAGCAAATACTTTTTGAATCTCTTGTTTAGTTTGAGCTATTCAAGTAACATATTCGTATTCTTTTTTTTTTTCTAGTAGTACTCTACCGCATATATGCTTTTTTATTAGATTAAGCATAGATATATTTTCTTTATTTCTTTTTAATACTATTAAAATACGTACTCGTCCGTTTTGCTCTTTTTTCGCTTTTTTTAGAACATTCACTGTTATAGTACCATCTGCTTCAAGTAGTCCAACAAAAAATTGCTTTATATAGTCCGAATCTTTATTACTTATAACATTATTATCTTCCAATTTTCTTAGGTTATTATCGTGGAATGCAATATCAAGTGATGCGTTCGCTAAAACGACACCTGATAATCCCCCAATTGTAAACATGATAACAAAACCTAAAGCAAATAACATTGAAGGTGTTAATACTAAAGATCCTGCGTAACATGTTGCCAATCAGGAGAAAATTTTAATACCTGTAGGTACAGCAATAATTAATGTGAAATAGTAGATAGGCCCCAACAACCAAAAATAATTGATTGTCATTAACCAAAAAACCTTTCCCAAACCGTACGTGATAGTTTCCCATCATACGGCTTTCCAGAGAGAAATTAGGTAATTCTCTCCTGTTTCCCTTCGCATAACCACACCATTACAGCAGGATAACTACTACGAAAACTCCGTCACCTCCGGTCTTTCAAACCTCAGGTGATCCTAAATTCTTCAATAAAACCCATTAAATATTTCCTTAGGCCCAAAACAGTCTAACCATGGTTTTTTATTATCATAGTCCGCAACTACTATAATACATGTAACGTTAAAGATGTTTTTATTGTTTGTTGGCTAGCCATAGAAATTTAGCTTGGAAGTGAATGATTATAATAAGACATTTTCTATTTTATATAACTTAATCTCCCTTTTTAGACATGCTGTTGTCAGTGTATAATTGGCTTATACTACCTAAGTCTAATGCTTTACACCCATATGGTTAATTTTATATCAAAAATGATCTGAAAAATACGGCAACAACTTTGGTTTAATCTTATTTAAATCTTTTTCGTTAATCTGTATTTGATGGCCCACTTTAGCCAGCTTTGGTTTAGCTCCTTTATATATTTTACAATCCCAAAGGTGTTCGTTTGAATATATAGTAGGTTGAATATCGAACTTAATAATTAAAATATTAAAAAGTAAAATGACCTCTTTTAAGCTAAAACCGTGTGTAATTAAAGTAACACCTTTATTTCGGCACGAACCATCTCCCTGTATTCAATGAGCAAGAGATATATAATCCATGTAAAAGAATAAATCGGGTTTAATGATTTTTAATCTTTTACCTTTTTCATTTTTACCTGTTGCCCGTAGGGCATCATAAAAAAGATCATTAATTTCTATTAAACAAGGTAATTGTCTTGTTTGGAAAGATCAACTATGAAAAGTCTTGCCTCTTAGTATATTTTTACTTTCATATAATGGACCAGAACATAAATAAGCTAGCTCATTATATGTTTGTCAGAGATAAGGAAAGTTTTTAACCGATTGTTTTAAACCCAGCCGAGGGTTTCAATGTCCATTTTTAACCATCCAACCATCTGAAAGTAAAATACCTACAATTATACTTCTAGCTCTAGATGTTAATTGCAAGGTATTTCTCTCTAAATTAGTTATTTTTGATTTTCGATTATGTGAGGATAAACCTAAAGGTTTATTTCACAAAGTTAATGCCGTATTTTCAGTTCTACCTAAATGAGCTTTTTCAATCGTGCTCATAAAGTATTTTTTATATCTTTTACCTTTAAAAAACAAGGGTGGAGTATTTACACTCAAGGTTTTATTAAATGAGATAGCGCACGTTGCGGCCGTGAAATATGCTCTTGTCTGATCGATGTTTTTATAATAATAATAATAATAATAATATTTACATTCTTTTTTGGACAGTATCTTAATTTAAATATTTTTTTTAGAAAAAAAAGCGATTTTATTTTTTTTTAGTGTTATTTATCTTTAAAAGCAATATTAAATTTCTTGCGTGCTTGTCTCTGAGGATCCTTTAGTTGCAATACTTATAATTTTTTTTACTCCTTTGTTTTCTAAATGTTTACCTTCTGTTATCATAATATAAACTTTTCTAAACTTAAGATAACTAATATATTTGCCCGCGAAAAGTTTATATCTATCAAAATAATTTATAAGATTAAAAGCTGTTTTGAAGCCACTGCTCTTATAACAATAAATGCCTGTAAAATATTGAGATAGATTACCCATTTGCAGTTCTTTATATAATAATTCTAAAGGCAGCTTATCATTTTGTTTTAGTGAATATTCTAGCCTTACACTATAGCCCGTGTTATGGCTTTTACTTTTTACAACACTAATATGAAAACAACCGTCTGCTTGAGTAAAACCAGCTAACCAGTAGTTATCTAAAGATAATTTTTTTAAAGGGGGCAAAATCGAAATATTAAAAGGTTCACTATAATTATGTTTAATTACTTGGTCATATTTAAAATTACTAAGTAATTTACCATTTATTAAAGATAAAATAATAAGCAAACCAGTTTTTTTTTTTACAAATATATCTAACTGCTCTTTTATCTTTAATTTTAAAGACATTACCATAGCCAACACGTTTCTTAATATAGTATGCTAGCGAAGTATCTTCTTCAGCAAATATAATATATAATTGTTTATAACCAAATCAACCATCTCCTTCTATTAGTCCCGCTAAAAAATAGCCGAACTCAACATCAGTTAAATGATTTTTATTAGTGACATGTTCAGATATAGGAAGTAAATTTTTATAACTAGTATAAGTATTATTAGTAGCTGCCGTAGCTTTTCTACTAAAACTAAAGTTTCCTGCTGATTGTCTTTTAAATAAATAGATTGTACCGAGCGCAATTAATACGAGTGGACTATTTATATAAGAGTTTCCAGCATATAGCAAGATTTTTTCTGTGAACACAAATTGATCCACATCTAAACCAACAGTATACCGTCTCACAACTTTTTCCTTTATTAAAACATTTATCTATTAATAATAAGATAGAAAAAGGCTATTGTGATAACTTTAATCTTGAGTTACTTTTTTGCTTTTTTATTCAGTAAAGAATAAGCCCGCTAATTATATTTCCCCCAAGAGCCGGTTTCCCGGTGACTAGAGTACACCTTACGAATAATAAAATTATTCAAAGAACCATCTACTCGTTGCTCTTTTACAGACTTGCCTATATATTTTGCTTATTTAGTCTAAACATCGAGGCATGTCTGATTTAGATCCGCGGTCGCCCATTTCAGTTTCCTTCATCATTAGTGATATTACCTTACCCTGAGTCATTAATCAGGCCAATTACAAAGTTTCCCATGTAATCTTGGTTACTAAAGCTTTAGGGTTTTCCCGGAGTTTGGCTCTTAAACACACAAGAATGAATAGCCAACATTCACTAATTTCATGTGGTGACTTCAAACTACAAATCCTAACACACCTATACTCATCATGGCATAAACCATTCCTAAATATCCAAACACGCTCTTGTTAGAACTAGCAGATATTGTAGTACTTATAATACCAAAACCAGGTATTATTAATATGTAGCAATATTTTGATTAAAGGAATAGCTGTGTATTATAAAACAGTCTTTTCTCATTAATACTCAAAAACTTTTATATCTTTGTTAGGACTTTATCTTGAGTTGTAGTATTTTCTTCATGACGGTTTATTAAGGATTTAATTCTTAGTATTTTAGATAGCCCTTTATCTGTTAAGTGTTCTTTGTCTTGTATTAATCTATATACTATTCTTCATCTTAAATAGCTTATATGCTTTTTAGATTGTAAGTGGTATAGATCAAAATATTCTATAACCCTTTTAGCAGAACCGAAATTAGTAGAACCATAATAATAGGTATTTTGAGATCTCCTATATCCAATATTTCCACCTAAGTATTCTTTTATCATCTTTAACAATAAATCACTTTTTTGATCTATTTGGAAATTTAATCTTATTTCCGGTTTATTTCTAGTAGCACGTTTAATAATTTTTATTTGAAAACTAGCATCCGCATCAGAAAAACCTGCTAATCAGTGATTATCCAAACTTTTACTTGAATCTATAGTAAAATTCAGATTTTGATCTGAATACTTGGTATGACTTAATACATTATTAACTACTTGGTTAAATCTGTGTTCTGTTCTTAATTTACCATTTATCAAGTTAATTACATTTAACATACCTTCTTTATTAGATACTATTAAAAGGTATGCGTTTTTGTCCTTTACTTTTCTTACATTACCGTAACCTAATCTTTCTTTCAAGTAATAGGCTAGAAATGCATCAGGAGAACTAAAAATTATAACTAATTGTTGAGCTTTACTAAAATGACCATCCCCGTCTATCAATCCTGCTAGATAATTTGCTAATTGTTCATTATTTAGAGGCTTCAAATGTTTAGGGACGTGATTTGATACACGTTTAACATTTCCAAAATTTACTACAACTTCGTCGCGTAGAGTCTCTGAGGTTCCATTTTTTATATATATAATGTTACCTGCTGATTTCCTTCATTGTTCTAACTTTTTAACTATGTCATTTAAGAAGGAGTAT
>Ga0115846_100008_pt1 | contig 74056 bp, 63 predicted proteins | sample InSIn5gowninarea_2_FD_83860 | JGI IMG/M metagenome (GOLD analysis project Ga0115846, IMG submission 83860) | reverse complement strand
ATTGACCCTGCATGTGTTGGCGGTTCATCATTTCATTCGAGTCCACGAAGGAGAAGCGGATAAAGCGAAGGTGGGAGGAAGATGGGTTGAACATGTGGGATGAGAGGATGAGATTCCTGTTACCTTGCGAACACAGCATCTTGCAGCGATGACAGCAATATTACACAAGTGCCTTTTACAAAAGGATTACACAAGAGCTGCCCGAGCCTTGGCACTGATTGTTCGAACTGAGGTGTCCGGCAGCACTGTCGACATTCGCCATGGAGGTCTTTGGAGTGCCTGTGCTGAGATCCTTCTGCGAAGTAATGTTGCCGATGTGGCAGAACCTATTTCCAGGAAGAGCTTCGAAGTAATCAAGTCATTCTACGACAAGCTGGCGCTGCAATATCCCTGGCACCGGAGATGGCCCAACATTACCAACGCACAAGACTTCAAATCCGCTATGTTTGCTCTTTGGGTCTACACTACCTGTGCTGAGAGCAGAAGGCTGCAAAACATAAGGGAGCCATCTGAATCCGATGTGGCTCGTTCTCCATCACAAGGTGAGCTGCAAGCTAAGAGGTGGGAGCTCAGTGAGGCCGAGCGAATTGCTCAAGAAATGGATATACTTATGAGCACAATCCCGTTTGTGGACGACCTTGAGTTGATTCGATTGAGAGGCATGGTAGCTTTGTGGGTGGCCGACTTGGTCGAAGCAGTGGAGCTCTCCGAGGCTGACTTTGAGAGCAATCACAGCATGCAAGACCAAGAAATGGACAACCTCTGGTTGGCTGGATCCTTTGTGGAGGAGGACGAGAATGAGCATGTGACACGACCTAAACAAAGCAATCAAAAAGCTGACGATGCCCGTGCTGTAGCCACTACCATGTTTGCAAAACTCGATGGCCGAGAGAAACATACCGATCACGGATCAGATAACGGGAGCAGTGACTCTCCAACTCATGCCTGATGATTATCTCTGACTGTACTTAGTTCTCGCCTTGTCAGAGCACTATTTAACTCTCAGGAGTTGTACAGTGTAGAAGTTTCAAAATTGGCATCCTGGTTCCCTGGAAGTGCATGTCAGCAGTCAAAGCCAGCTTGGTCTTGGCCTCCTCCTGTCCGTACTACTTACCCCACGCTTCTGAATGTGAGTGTACAGGCATTTCGTATGATGGATATTGCATGGGACCACGGTGGGAGGCTGTTGAGCTGGCCCTCCAAGAACTGTGATGGGAAGGTTTTGCCGATCAGCGCGTGAAGGAGCTGGTGGTTGTGATTGGTCCAGATCAACCTCATCCTCTCATCCCACATGTTCAACCCATCTTCCTCCCACCTTCGCTTTATCCGCTTCTCCTTCGTGGACTCGAATGAAATGATGAACCGCCAACACATGCAGGGTCAATTTCTAGATTTTGCGAAGAATGACTTGCAGCCTCAGCATCGGCATCGGCCACTCTCCATCCATTCCATCGCATGGTTGCATGCTCCCATCTGATTCGTTACGATCCCATGACTGTTTATCGAGAACATCCGATCTTCACTCCGCAAATGTTTCAACACACCATGTGTAGTGAATATATGCGAGTTCAGTTAATGCTATACATGACCATGCAACAGCTTCATCTTTGCGAACAGGTCTGCCAGTGCTTCCGTCTATTCTTCAACATCTTCAAACAGTCTCGCCATGGAGGAGGTCAGTCTGCTCTACGGCAAGATGCCAAAGCAGCTTTTGCCTGAGACTGGCCTAATGCTCATTGGGATTGTCATCATCTTCTTTGTTTTACTTGCTTTAGTCGTTCAATATCTCGAGGTACCCGCATCGGTGACTTCGGAGAAGTTCTTCTTGACACCTTACTTGAAATTTGCTTACGCCTGCTTCATCAAACCACACGCTCAAGAAAATGGAGGCCAGCAGTCAGCACTGGAAAACTTCTACTCGACTCAGGTAAGCCGCACTATTGGGTAAATTTCGAGACCGCTTACCAAGTTCAGGCCTCGATTTATGATGCCACCAGGAGACAGCTCCTGAGGGGACGGGAAGAAATGCTGGGCCTGGTTGCTGCACAACTTCAATTGCCATCGCGAAGACCGGCTAGTGGCAGGCGACCAATTTGGTTCGATATTGGTGGTGGTACTGGTTACAACATCGAGGCCATGGATAAGCTGGTCGGTATCCATGACCTTTTTGAACACATCTATCTGATTGATCTTTCACCATCATTGTGCGAAGTGGCTCGCCAGAGGGTCAAACAGTTTGGGTGGACTAATGTCAGCATCTTATGTCAAGATGCACGAGCAATGCAGTCCCAAGCAAAAACGGCAGATCTTGTCACCATGAGTTACAGCCTTTCCATGATCCCGGACTTCTACAGTGTTGTCGACCAAGTTGCTCACCTCATGGCTCCAAATGGTATTGTTGGAATTTGCGACTTCTATGTTCAAAGCATTGTCGACGTCTCATCCCGGAACTATACTGGTGGTACAATCAATCGCCATGTGAATTGGCTCGGCCGAATGTTCTGGCGGACATGGTTTGACGCCGATCGTGTGAACCTCGACGCTGGACGAAGAGACTACGTCGAGTACAAGTTTGGCACTATTCTCTCCGCCAGTGAGCGCAATTACCTTCTTGGTGGCATCCCATATTACCTTTTTGTTGGTTGCCACATCTCGGCTGAGACAATCCGACACGGCGCTCCGCTCCCGTCCACTTCCTCAAGCATGTCGGCACAAGATTGTCTCGAGCGCCACGATGCTGCCCTCACCGAATCTCCTTACCTTTCGCCCCAAGAATACCGCCAAGCTCTATCCAACCAGGCTTCAACCTCACCACTGTCGTACTCAGACACCACCGACGGCTATCCTGCAGTCCGTAGTAAATCTTACGAATCAGCCCTGGTGAATCTCACATCTAACCTCCCTCTACCGTCGGCCTTCTACCAGCATCATCCATGGCGAACAACCTACTCCGACCTCCTTCCAAAGCACACCCAATTTGCGTCCGAATACATATACGCATTCAACTGGGAAGATCCAGCCGTCGACCTCAATATCCTCAAGCTCCAACCTTCAGATGTGCTTGTCACAATCACTTCGGCAGGTGACAATATTCTCGATTATCTTTCTCATTCTTCCGCGCCCCTCAAACGTGTCCACGCTATCGATCTAAACCCCAACCAAAACCACCTACTGGAACTTAAATGCGCCTGCTTTGCCGCTCAACTATCTCACTCACAAATCTGGGCCATGTTCGGTGACGGTCGCATCGACGACTTCCGATCCTTGCTCGTAAACCGTCTCTCTCCTCACCTCTCCTCCCCGGCCTTCCAATTCTGGCTCTCCCACACCAATACATTCTCCCCCTCTAGCCGAGGTCTCTACGCCTCGTCCGGCGGCAGTCGCCACGCCATAACCCTCTGCCGCTGGCTCTTCCGTCTCACCCGTCTCACGCAAAAAGTCCGCACAATCTGTTCCGTCAGCACCCTCGCAGAACAAAAAGAAATCTGGTACAACTCCCTCCGTCCGATCCTCCTCAGCCGCCCTCTCCACGCCCTCCTCATCTCCTCCGAATGGTGGGCCTGGCGCGCCGCCGGCGTCCCCCCACAACAACGCCAACTCATCGTCAACGACCACGAGGCAACCCTCCTCCCCGAGCAACGCCGCCGCATGACCCGCCACAACATCGCCGGCAACGCCATCTTCAAATACCTCGAGGACACCCTGGACCCGGTCATCAACACCACCCTCCTCAGCAAAGACAACTACTTCTACCACGTCGTGCTCCGGGGCCAGTACACACGTGGCTGCGCACCCCGCTGGCTCGGCGAGCGCGAACACCGTCGTCTCAGCCGCGACAATGCCAAACTCCTGGATGGCCTGCGCATTCACACCGACGAATTCCTCGAAGTCATCCGCCGCATGCGCGCCGGCAGCGTCGGCGCCGTCATCGTCATGGACAGCATGGACTGGCTTGAAGTCCCAGATCTGAACAAATCAGTCCGCTTTGAAGAAGACAAGTCTTCTTCTTCATCTAAAAGGGGAGGCAGCAGACGCAGCGACAACAACCACCGCAGCAGAAGCCAAAGCAAGAGCCGCAGCACCGAGGGCACCGACGCCGCGCAATCCCAAATCGACGCCATCCACCGCGTTCTCAAAGTCAACGGCAAAGCCCTCCTGCGCAGCGCCGCCCTGAAACCATGGTACATCGACCTGTTCGAGCGCGCCGAAGACGAGGAGACGGGCAACAAGCTCTGGAGCGTGAAATGCATGGGCCGCCGCGAGGGCGGCAAGTGTATCGACAGAGTTAACATGTATGCTTCGTGCTGGGTTTGTGTGAAAGTTGATGAGGGCACGACGCCGCCGGCTAGCGTGGTTGGGAGTCCGGGGATGACTCGGATGCGCAGGAGTGCGCTGAAGAGGAGGAGGACGGGGAGTGGGAGTGCGAGTGGGAGTGGGGAGAGTTATACTAGTGCTAGTGAGGTGGGGAGTCCGGAGGGGTTGAGGGGGCGTGTGCTGGAGGAGAAGACGGTGGTTGGTGGTGAGGAGGTGGTAGGGAAGATGAAGGGGAGAGTTGTGCTGGAGGAGATGATGTTGCCTGGGGCTGCTATTGAGCAGGAGCTTGATGATGATCGGTTTTGAGGTCCTGGTTTTTGCACTTGGGGAGTTGGGTGGTTGATGTTGGTCCGCGCATGTGACTGGTTGTGAACCGATGTCGAGCATGAGCATACCTACGCATCGGCACAAGACAATTATTAAAAGCGATTTGTACCTATGATCTGGATCTTTATAAGCTGCTATATGCATGCTAGAACTAGAGTGAAAAACTCATCGAAGCTTCATCTTGTTCCTTGTATGCTACCTAGTTATGTTGAATCAACGTAGCCTGCATCTTCTTCCCCTCGATATCGCATCCGAATGTCGGGTGAAGCATCATCAGAAAAGCAATCCAGGGAAACCACCATCCGTGGACGAAAATACCACACATCGATCTCTCAAACTTCTAGCTTCCACAACCAAAGATGCTTGAAAAGCCGAAACTCAAACAATGCTGTTTGGCCATCAAATCGGTCACATAACACTGCCACTACGTAATATCTATCGCTTTCTGCTCCGAATTTCTGATCTATCCCAGCAATCTTCACACGCGCGTGATTTGCCATTCAGATGCTTTCTGCATGGCTTAACGTCCTCTACAGCCCCCTCCACGTCAACCAGTTCACTTTTGACGGCTTCATCTTCGCTTACTGAGTCAGTGGTTGGAGTAATACTGTGAGTCAAGGAGGACGAAGACTGTCCGCTAGCTGAGCGGTCACGGTGTCGGCGGTGTTCGAATTTAGGCTTCTTGCTGGCTGGTTCGTGGCAGGCTTCATCATCTGAGTTGAGGGATCTTACTGTCCGTTTTGGATGGGCGGGACGGGATGTCGGCTTTGACCTTGTTGAACAGTCTTCTGCTTCGCTGTCCGTGGTTTCCCCTTTGAGTTCGGCGGGTTTGGATGCGCAACCTTTCCTTCTTGATCCGGGAAACTTGGTTGCTTTTGGGGTGGTATATGATGGTCGTGCACATCTGCCAGTCATGTTAGAACCGGCATCATCCATTGCCATTTTCCCGTACTCTTCTATGGCCTTTCTGCGCTCTGAGTCTGTACTGCCTTCCATGACCTGACGCATTAACTTTGCGAGCTTGAGTTGCTTTTCAACAGCGTCGAACTTGTCCTCCCATGAAAATTGTTCTTTCACTACTGTCTCGGATCGTGCTTGGGCCCGTCTAAGCTGTTCTAGGGCCTTGCTAGCCTCTTCTTCCATATGGAGTTTATGCTGCTTTTCTGCTTTCCACTGTTTCTCGGCCTCAAGCCTTTTCAGGCGCAACCGCTCTGTGTTTGCACTCTGAACCTTTAAAGCTGCCACCGACTTCTCCCTGGCGCGGTTGAGTTGCTCTAGTTCCGTCCTTTGGTGCTCTGCCTGCTCTGTAGAATCTTTCATCTGATAGCGGATTTCCTCAACAATCAATTCAAGGACATTAACTTTGTGAGCGTCCTTAGTCATGCCTTGTGGGACGGGTTCCGATGCCAATCTAGCTTCAAGCCAAGACATTAAGTTGGTATGGTCGTCGCCTGATGAGATATCGTGGAGAACAGAATTGATAGCTTTATCCTCTTGTTTCATGTGGTTGGACGTGCACTCGGCAAATTTCTCGTTCTCTTGCTTGATCTCTTCATCACTGGCAAACATTTCTTCACTCTCAAGGCAGTCGTCAGCATGTGATTGAGCAAATTTTGCGCCTTCGCCCATGATGGCGAGACAATAGATGTGTCTAGAACGACTCTCTACCACACGATTGGTGTGTGCAAACCTCTACCACTGCAGATAGTCCAAGCCTCTGCAATCAGCTAGAACGTCAAATAGTGCTGATGGAGAGAGCAGAGAATTCGGACCGCCACCGCTATTGTAAGTGTCACTGTAGTTGTATTGATTAAGTTCGAGGCTTGAACGGAATGCCCGACATAGGCAATTGACTTTCCGGACTGAGTGAGGACGGAAAGAATATTGCTGCACAAATAGGAATTTTGTTGTTCGAGGATGTACACTCTAAGCGTAAGAAGATATGGGAACTTCCTGAGGGCTCATGTCTGCTAGAGAAGAAGTCAATGGTAAGCATCGAATCTAAGTATCGGTACTGAGAAACTTCTTCAAACCATAACCAAACGAAGAATAACGACTGAAGTGATTGTGATTCGTCTTCTCACTTCACCTTCTGTGCAAAGCTCAGCATCGGTCGGGAGGCTTTCAAGTCTGTCGAGGTTCCACCTTTGCCTTGCTGTCGGTCAACTTGATGGTTTAGATGGTTGAGATCGTGCTTCTGCCTCGACGAGTGGGAGTCGGGTCGAACCTCGTCTTCGTTCGAACATGCCTCAGTCTTGAGTCATTCCCTCGAGCACTTGCCATCAGAGTCGTGCTTCTTGTCTTGAGGAACATTGTTGAACACAGCGTGACTATGCTCCAGTCGTCATGCAATTTTGCTCGAAATCAAGCCTGGCACTACCCACTCTACGGTTATCAGATAGACCAAGAAGTATCGAGCTTCATCGGCCCTCCTTGCTCACACAGAACCCATGAGTCCAATGCGAACTCTGTTCGTACCCAAAAGGAATCGCCTTGCCGACGTTCCATTTTGGTCATATGTGGTGGTAATTAAGTGCAGATCACTGAAAAATTGTATAAAATTGGGATCCGAGAACATTACTAGTGAGTGATCCACCAACCTTGGGGGAACAAACATTACTACCTAGGTAACTAGAACAAGATCGCTCAAGAATAGCGTTTCCGTAGAACGGAAGGCAAGGAGTAGCCTAAAGAGCTATTTTACTCACTGCCTTTCATTGAGAGCATCAATAACAGCTCATAAGGCAGGTTGAAGGCTCAATCATTCTTGGTATTGCCAGTACTGCATGCGGGGGAAACCAGGAAGGCAAGAACAACCACGTGAAATTTCCACAAACTAGCAACGTGTTCTGTAAGTATCTCACCCAACGTCGAAGCTCCTTCTTATGCCTGCGCTGCTACTTCTGGTACTTGGCACAGGTAATGCATCATGTTTGTTCACAAATACTCCTACGACTCACAGAGTCACCCTTCAAAGTGATTGAGTAAGGTATTTCTCAATCCATTGCCTTGTGCGAGATCAATACGATGAGGACTTCCCCATTAGTAAAATTAAGCTACACATCTCGTGGTTTCTAAGATAAGGGCAAACCACCATCTTTGAGCATACTTGAGTAATATGTGGCAGGCGTCGTCCTTCACACATCCCTTTCGGAGCACGAAAATGGTAAGTCGCCTGCAAAAGCACGGTGTCGGCAATCCATTGAACTTAGCACGTCTCGCTTGAACTAGCTGTCTTAATTTCGTGGCTGATATCAGCAATTCCACTGTGCCTAAGCTACTATCATTCCAGGCTTGTGGTATTCTTTGGTCCAGAGAGTGAAGGATATATCAAGAGTGGTAGCGTCTCGAACACAGCACTCATTCCACATTCCATTGCCAAAAAGGACTACGGAGTACTGTAGAGCTCGATGCAGTATATCAAGACAAGAGAACAAATACAATACGACGCCGGATGTCCGCCCAACGGCGTCGGCACAAGCTTTGACGGGTCAATAAACCCGAGTTAAAACAGGAGATGTGATTCGAGCCACGTATTAGATTGAAACCAACGATCACTTGAACTATATGCAGATCACGAGACAAGGCTTTCAGCGCCACGACCAGCTACTGATTGTGCCCCTCGAACCACTTCGCACGATGAATCTCGTAATCTGCATTAATCAAATCTCATCGAGGAAGCAGCACTCAGAAGAAGGTTGTCGTCCTGACAGAAGTGATGCTATCGATGTACTCGAGCTTCGAAACGGTGTGTTTCAAAACAGTTATGCAACATCAAATCAAACTCTACATTATGACAACCAGTGTTTACCTGGTAGCTCGACATGTCGGACAGCTAATTACGGAATAGTGTCATAGACATGGGGGTAAGTGACATGAACAGACGTTGCTGACTCGACTGGGTTTATTTGACTTACATAATCTTCAACAAGTTTCTCCTGCCTTTTACAGTACAATTCAATATGCATCTCCTGCATCAACCAAATACAGTGCTCCTTTGCTCCGAACCAGTGTCCACTGCAGCCATCGACACAGCGACAGACCTCGCTGTTAAAGGTCGGAGACATTTGCTGAATTTCCAGTAGTTTATGAACATATTTTATGCAGTGGCGTGGCACCGGCGATCATGAGCGCATCCTTTTTACATCCGCTGACACTAACGCACGCGTAATCCTGGGCATTGGCCTCGTCATTCGCTCTGACTAAGGTCACCATCTCCAACTTTCTCCGGACAAATGAGACAACTTCAGAGCGGAAAACCTGGGCATCGAATGCTCACATCTGAACAGGCAAGGACGACATCTGCATGTCTGAACTACGCCGTACGGCTTTTGTGGTTGATAGAGGAGTTGACAAGCCGAGTCAGCCAAGTAACCTATTTCCGAATCATGAGAAGCCGAGAGTTTTCAGGACACCAGTGGCGCTGTTCCGTAATCCTTTTAAGGAATAGCCTCAGCTGTGATAGGAAGGCATCCGTGGTAGTGGGGCAGATGGCAAAGCTCCTGTCATCTTCACCATAACCTCAGCCAATCTCCAAAGACATAGCAATTCTCATCGGAATTTGCCAGTATTTCTCGACACAGACGGATGCACTATCTGGTTCTGGAGCTTGACAAGGCCGTCTTGCAATCCTACTTGTGTATCAAGATACAAAACAGCAGCATCAAAACCGAGGACGACAATCAATAGCCGATGTGACAAGAGCGTTGCAACCAGAAATAAGGTTACATGCAAGGCTCAATAACGTGCATATCTAAAAACTTACCATGCTCGTAAGGAAAACAGATCGTTGAAAAATGGTGTGAAATTGCTTGCTTTGTTGGACGAATTAATCGCTGCCTGTCTCATCACTAAAGTCAAGTGCTCCGAGTATTCTGCTTGATGCTGATCGCCCGTACGAAGCTTATTGCATGACGAACGATGCAGAACGAGAATATTATTCCTATACTGTGAAGGCCACCACAACTCTGTTCCAAACTGCTGGACTGCTTGGGTGGTGCTAGGGAATAGGTCACACACAAAGGAGAGTATTTTCACGAGGTTGCTGGGGGTGTCGGCAACGTCGCGAAGAATGAGTGGCAGCATTATGGTGTACAGTAGTAGTAGCAGGCAGTGGCTGCACTGTCAAGGAGGAAAGATAGGGATCGGAGACTACTCGGCAGCTTCTTTGCGTCACCATTGGAAGCTTCAGATTTGTCTCACAAAAGATTTCCAAATATCCGTCGTCATCGTTCGATCAGTCCACGGCAAAATCTACGTCTCTCGAAATGTATTTGCTCAAACATCCAGGTAAGCATTTCCCGTATTCTTCAATCCATGTCAAGTCAGCTGATTGATCCACCAAACCTGATACTCGTACTGTTCCTGCACCTACTTGATCCAACAACCGTCGAGACTGCCGACCTTTGGCTCTCTCACTGTAGTTCACGGGTCCGCCGGCAATTGCAGAAAGCTGGCGCCCTAAGAGAAAGGCTTGTCCGTGCCTTGGCGCATCATCAGCGCTTTCTTTGCCAGCGAGATCTGAATTTTTGGTGATTCGCAGCCAGCGTGTCTCTTATGAGCACTTAATGGACGGCTACGGCGACTCTTGCACTAAGCTATTATCTGCCTGCCAAACCTAAATTTTCCACGCTGTTCTCCTTCCCACTCTTTTTTCCCTCCCTCCAACTTTTACTCTCTTCTCTCGACCATTTTTGCTACTCTTGCCAACTGTGCCCGTGCTCAAGGATTCGCAGGGAGGTGAAAAGATTTTCACTGCTCGTGGCAAGCTTCCATCCTCCTTTCTTCTGTCCATCTCCTCGAATATACACTGCTGAATACCGAGTATCCTGTATTGTCGTTCATCGAAATATCGAAGCCGCGATATCCACATCTCTTAACCAAGTCAACTTTTATGGGTACGTGTGTCCCTGTTGTTTGCCAGCCACCTGCACATTCGATCGACGCCGAGTGGGTCGGTGAGCATTGTGAACCATTTTACAGGCCGTTAGAGTGCGTGTCCCGTCCGCCCAGCAGTCGAGTGGATGCCCGTCGGTGCCCACCTACTGCTAAACTTGCTGCAATGAGCCCTCGCTGCTCTCCCGGCAGACCCTCATCTATACTCAACTGCACTACCATACTGTTCCATCTAACCTTTCCAACACATCCATCCCACTCTGCCCTCATCCACCTTACACGAGCTTCGGTACAGTCGTCTCCATCCATCCCGTTGTCATACTCACATTGCTGTTTGCCTTTCACTTCATCGCCATCAGCTACGTGGTTGTTGTCGAAAAGCGCGTCCTTTGATCTTACTAACGTTCGGTGACGCAGTTCTCGCGCTGCAGCAGCCACATCAAAAATTTTCAACACGTCCGGTCCTTACAGTCCCGCGTCCCCAACCTTTCTCGAGTCCTTCCTCGACGCGATTTCTTCTATAGACGTCTCGCTTCTCATGAGTGGGTTGCCTGCGCAGTAGAAAGCTTGAACAACCATTCTGGCAATGGATCCGAGACAATCGATTTCGAGGACCGCGTCGTCCACCCTGCAACAATCACCATATAACAATCCCAACATGTCTGCCTACGCCGGTACCATGCCTCAATATGCGGGTGGTACACACTTGCCGCCCATCAGCTCAGGTTACCCGCCGCCCTCCCATCTGCCTGCCGCCAACCAAAGTAATATGTATCAACCTCCATACCGTGACAACATTCCCCGATACAGCCAGAACCCTTCTCCTGCCGCGACACCCGACAATCGGTATGGTCAGCAGATGGCGCCGCAGCCGATGGGTAATATGCCACAAAACTCCATGCTACCACAACCACAAGGCCAAGCTCCGCAGTCACAACAGCCCTACACTACGCAGCCAGGAGCGCGTCCGAGCAGCTACCCACAACCACTAGCTCCGGCCCCACCTCGATCGAGCATGGATCCGTATGGGAATTATGGTCAACCTGCTGGTGACCGACCATGGACAGGAGCTGAACAAATGCCAGGTATGACGACCGATATTGGTCGAGACCCAATTCGTACCCACGTTGTTGGTTCTCAAGGAAGACGCGGCATCTTACCAAGTGCGCCAGGACGTCCTCCCGTCATGCAAAACGGACTTAATGGTTCTCCTAAGGGGAATACCATTCCTCAGAAAGACGCCGACGGAAAGTTCCCGTGCCCCAATTGCACCAAGACCTACCTCCATGCCAAACACCTGAAGCGACACATGTTGCGACGTAAGCTTAGTTCCTCCTACCTCTATGTACTGCTGACCTGACTTTCGCAGACACTGGCGATCGGCCATACATGTGTGTTCTCTGCACTGATACGTTCTCGCGAAGTGACATCTTGAAACGACACTTTCAAAAATGCTCTGTGAGAAGAGGGAACCCTACTGGGGCCAGTCATTTGTCCAACCCTGCTGCTCACCTCAAGAAGTCTCAAGCCGCTGCCCAAAAAGCCGCCGCAGCTGCTGCCAATGCTCACCGAAACAATTCTCCTCAAACTGCTAACACTCCTACGTCGTCTTCTGCTGTTCAACCGAGTCCTTACACCACTACCTCCATGGCTGGTAGTTCTATGCCCGCGACCACCGCTAGTCTACCTGCCATGGCTTCAATGCCTTTTGCTAACGGACAAAATGACATGAAGCCTGCGCCCGGCCAGCAAATGCAAGGTTCTCAGGCACAAGCTGGTATTGACCAGAACAGTAACACAAACTGGGGTTTGCACAATGCGCGTAATAATCAATTGATGTACAATTCTAATAACGCATCTCCTGCACAAGGTGGGCACCACGTCGAGAATGATTGGAACTCCTTCCTCCCTCCCACGAGCGACAACAACTATATGGGACAGATGTATGGCTATGAGCAAGCACATCCCGAAGTTAAGAACGAGGCTCATGAAGGTGGTTCAAACGGCTATTACATGCCGTCGACAAGTCTTGGAGCTGATGGTACGCTTGGTCCCCCTCAATGGCATTTCAATCCTACTCATGAAAATTCCCTGCACTCGAAAGTGGAGCGCCTCATTGACTTTTGCTTCCCGCAGGCATCGCTCCAAGAGCAACAAAATAATGACCACCTCCGATCGTGCCTCACTGTGGACAACGTTAAGCATTCTATCGAGCTTTTTCAACATTATCACGGCCACTTCCCTTGGCTGCATCTACCGACCTTTGACCTATTCAATTCTTACGACGGCCTCCTTCTGACGATCATTTGTTCCGGTGCAGTATATTCAGACAAAATCTCACAATCTCAAGTACGCGGTCTTGTCTCACTCGCAAAAGCAGGCATCCAGCGAACTTCCCAGCTGCTTCGACACTATTCCACCGACGACATCATTTCACCCTCTGATTTCGAGCTTGAAGAGCTACAAGCACTTTTTCTAGTACAACAACTTCTGACATGGCATGGGAGTTCGGAGGAGCGGGCGCAGGCGAGAACCGATAGTCGAAGACTTTTACAATTCATCAGACAGTGTCAGCTTTTGACATTGGCTCACCAAGGACAAGCTGCGCACAGCTATCTGCACAACCTTCGACCTGGTCAGACGCCTGATGCTTCACAATGGAACTGGTCAACATGGCTGCATCAAGAGAAGAGGCTTCGACTTACATTCATGGCCCTTCTTTCAGACACCGCTTGGACCCTATACTTTAACTGCGAGCCCGAATTCCAGGCTTCCGAGATACGTTTGCCTTTGCCTTGCGATGATACGGCTTGGGATGCACCTGATGCACATCAATGCGCTTCGGCGTTAGGGCTGTATGGACACGAGTATCAAGCACAGTTCAATACTACCGGTTCATTGAAGTCTCGGCAGCTGAATGTGGACTACATCTACCGGGCATTGCACGAGTCGGATATTCCTCTTGGGCCTCGAGACACAAACGTTTATGGCAAATTCATTCTCATTCATCTCATGCATATGGATATTTGGCAACTACAGAAGCAGAAATCTTTGATCAGTCCGAGCACATCCCCTTATGCGGGTACCGAAGCGGTCAACGCACATACGAAACAGCGAACGATCGCTCAAGCCCTGGATCGTTGGAAAGTAAGCTGGGATACAGACCTACAAATTCAGTATCCATCGATTCCAGGTGTGATGCTTCCGCTAAAGCGCATCGGTTTCTGTCGTGATTCAGTACATTTCTTCTGGCTTGCCAAAGCATTCTTACAACCCAATCGGATGCAAGACTGGAAGTTACCTGCTGACGTGAAGTTTCGCCTACTGATGCATAGCCTTCAAAAGGCTCGCGTTTGGAGCTTGAGTGATGGAGCGCGACGTGGAGAAGAACCAGGCAGTGTGGCTGAGATCGACCCCACTTACGACAACGTGGAGGGAGAATTTGATATGCGAAAATTGTTCAGACCAATCACGGAGGTGGTCGTCTGAGAACCCTCAATTCCTATCGGTACATAGGCTTGACAAAAGTTTGACGTTAAGAACATGGTGGAGCACGATTGGATTTGGTATATGAAGATGGACAAAATATGCATATAGACTGGGGAGACGCTGAATGACTCGACGATCCTCTAATGGGCGGCACAGCGTTGGCTTCTACAAAGCATGAGAAGGAGTTGTGAATGGTTCACCCCAAGGTATATGGTAAGGGCGTTTGAAATTTGTATTTCCTCAACGATATGGTTATCTTGAATAACCCATACGAGTAACCCACAACCCGGAAAGGTTGGGTTTCTGCTTATACTACCACGAAAGTATGTGATTAGCAAGCTCATAGAGTGTACAAGGACTAGCACCACAGCTCATGTGTGAAATACTGGAAGCAGTGAGCACGAAATGAGATAGGTCTACATGAAATGCACTGGTCATCACGCGAAAAATTGTGTGCAACGTGTCATACTGAATTGTATGGTTTTTGTATGTAGCTCATCCACACACGCAGGTGAAAGGTAATATACCATTTCCTCGAACCTGTGCAGCTCTAAGAGCTCTGTTTTGCCCTATGCTCTACAGCTACAGTATGTAGCCAGCCCTGCCATGAGTACTGTCACACTGAGAAAGTGATGACAAGTCATGTCATCAACTTGAATCAAATCGACTCCCTAATCGAGTCCCGAATATCGGCCGTGTGGTGCCTTGTCGTACTATGGTTGTTTTGAGTAGCTATCGAGCTTCTACTATGCCAACCTGCTTATTGTAGCTGATCTGATCTGATCTCTACTCTGTAACTTGGAAGGGATTGGAGAGACGGGCGGTTTCCGCCTGCCGACTGATGGAGGTTGAAATGGATTGGCTTATCGACACTTCGGCTTCTTGTAAAGTTGGTTGGTTGGAAGGCGTGATGTAGCTGGTCTGTCGCCGTTGCTGGAACTGCCTCCGTCTTCGACGACGTTCAGGGACATGCTCTGAAATTGTGGGCCTCTGCTGCAGTGTGTATGTTCCTCGGTGGAGGTCGATAAATGGCACGAAATCACGCGTGTGTGTTCGTGTGTCTGTGCCATGTTTGCAGTATGAGGACTATGCTTGTAGCTTGTGTGTGGGAATGTCTGTGCACATCTCAAGGACCGTTCCCGCCTTCCTTGGCCAACACATCTTTCAACATCCAGTCTTCTCGTCCCCTTTGTCTCTCCTGGTATATCTCATCGACCATATCGCAGATGAAATCTTCTATAATCTGTTCTTTATATCGTTGTCCGATTGCTCTGCACTGTGGTCTTGGCCCGCTCTTCTCGGTGTCGTTTTCCCAGCCATACCACCATGAGCCGTCGAATTTGCATTCTACTGCCCCGCCTGTGAAGTGCGATATTGCGGGGTAGTATCCTAGACAACCGTCGTCAACATCGCCGGATTTCAGGGACGTGCGTGTGCTGACTTCGATGAATGATGCTGGGGGCAGGAACGCGAAGAGGTGTTTCGCGAGGATGCCGTGGTATTTTCCGTTTATCCAGACTTCGATTTTACTGCCGGGAAGGGTTCGGAGGTGTGGTAGGTCGTGAAGAGGGTGGGTTTCTGTGAGGAGATCGTAGGGTTTGCCGGTTTCGGGATTTTGGGATTTTGATTTGGAAGTGGTGCTGGCGGCAGGGCGGGAGAGGTCATTATGTGGAGTGTAGTCTGGACATTCGAAGTATGTTTGACCACGTAGAGTGAAAGGGTTGCGGTCGCGGATAATCTCGTGGTCCGGTGGAACGGAATGGTCGAGTAGAGAGGAGAGTTGAGAGCGAAGGAGGGTGCGTGTTGGGTCTGGTTCTGTCAGGTCTGGTTTTGTCTCTGAGGGCTCTTTCTTAGTGGCTGATTTCGATGTTGCTGTTGTTTTCCCGCTCTTCGTAGACTTTTTAGACTTTGATTTTGAGGGCTGAGCAGGACCACACTCGAGTTCGGGGTAGTCTGCCGGGTTAAATGTCCCTTCCACCACCTTTTTGTGAACTTCGAGGGGTGGGAGGGTGATCATTAGACCGACAACATCACCAGGCGAAAGGTCGTCGAAATCTTCGCCATCTATGTGACGAATCTCAGAATTGAAACGTACAGTACCGTAGGTTCTGCCAAATCCTGAGCGAGTTGCTACTGCATAACTGTAGGCTGAGTTTCCAAGAGGTTCACCATAGGCTGCTTCCCGGCGAGCGAAGCCGACCCGCAGTCCACCACGATTTGTGCTTGTACGGTCGCCGTCTTGAAAAGAGGCTAGAGAGGCTTTTGGAGGTTCGCGACCAGGAGGAGCTTGAGAGACGATGCGGGCTTCCCAGAAGAACTGGCCTTCTCGGGCGAAGACATTGGCTTTTGTGGTGTAGTGACCCCATTCTCCAGTTTTGCTAAGCATGTCCTTGCTGAAGCAATTGCGCAGCTTGTCAATCTGGCATTGTGGGTGTTGTTCATCGCTTAAGCGGGCGTGGTGAGGAGGGGCTTCAGAGGCATGAAAGTAAAGTGTCTGAGGATCACGTTTCGCACGAACATAGAAGCGTTTCTCTTTTGTCTCGACGCTGCAGATCGGTTAGTATGAACCTGTAGAGTTGAACGGTATGCACTCACTGGGAACCAAGAGTGTAGAAGTCGTATTTCTCTCCATTTGGTCCTATTTTGGTATGGTCGAAGACTTTCTTGACTTCCTCTTGCTCTTGCTCAAATCTGGAGTCTCGGAGGGCGATGTAGAGGGGAATATGAACTCGCTTATCAGTCTTGTCAAGATTGACGGCTGCACCAGCTTGCTCCTTCAGCTTTGCGCTGGGAATCTTTTCTCGATGTCCACGACCACCTGAAAGCTCGTCCATATTTAAGGATTCGAAAGCGTTATCGGAACTGGAGGATCATTTCATGGCCAGATTGCATGGGATGTCTGGTTCGGGTCACTGTGGTTTGTGACTTTGAGATTGCAATAGTTATGCGACATAACCGATGCTCAATGACTTTCGACGACGCGCAGTTGAGTGTTTGCGTCAAAACACGCGATTACACCGAATCACGCGCTCTCTTTCTTTTGAATACTTACGATCTACTACCTACTTCGTATCACATAAGCGCTTGACGGCCAGTAGATTAGATCGACAAGGTTATCGTTCTTTCTGTGATACTGGAGATAGTGACATTCACTAAAGCTAGAGGCTTCGTCAGAACAAATAGGACTACAGGGCAGCACACCACGGATATACTGTAACACTACATCTCGGCCTTCACTGTCCTTCTCTCGTTGTTCGAGCGCTGAGACCTTCTTGAGCATGGTCAACTTGATCTCATCATCGGATGCGAAATATCAAGCACGTTCTTCGACGGGCTCTATTGCATTTCTGGGTCAAGTTCATAGGTGGCTACTCAAATTCCTAACGATTATCCACTATCTTAAACCCATTCATATATTTGCAAGCTAGAACATTTCTATGTGAGGTCTTGATGTCCCACAAGACTTGTCGAGGTGTAACGTCTGCCTCTGTCGAAATTTCTCGCACGGCTTAGCAAGACGAGGTAACGGAGTGTGCTTCATCAACAGCACAAACACAAGCAACATTCCAATACCATCCATTCGTGCCTGCAGATATTCATGCGTCTTCACCCCAACCACCCAGCACTCTGATAACATCACCGACGTTGGGCCATGTACCTGTCTTTGCTTTATTTTCAAATCCGTCACCAACAAAGTCGACGACAGCCATGATGTTGACCTTCGTTTGTCGCAATGCATCTTTGATTTCTTTCATCTCTGTGGTGGTCTCATCATCTCCTCTCGCTCCAAGCAACCGACCAAGTCCTCTCAAATGCCATAATGCTGGACCAAGGCCAAGGCCTAAACACGAAATTGAGGTAAACACAACAAGCTCAGTCTCAAGAGGAGTAAGTTGCTCAAAGTCGCTAAGGTACAAACCATATACAGTGAAAAGTTCCATAAATTGAATGTCGGCAGTATGATAGCCCCACTGGGGAAAGATGCGATCGTGAAGGAGTTTCCGGCCGTATATCGAATGTATTGTGTCAACACCGCGAGCGTGGATTTCACCGACTTTAAAGTCTTTCCTACATGCATCGTACTCAGCCGTTGTTACTGCAGAAAGTATAGACGCACCATTTATCCGAGAGCTGGCTATCCTTCGCCTTCGTTTGAGGCGATCCTTCGGCGGCCGCTAGTGGGGTCATGGCCATCAAGACTTGTGGTGCTCCATTGATTCCGACTTGCTTGAGCAGGATATCCCGAAGCTGCAAGGAAAGCACATGAGCTTTCTCAGTTGGTTCGAAACCGGCGTCACTTGATGTCAAGTAGGTGTAGAATTGTGCTAGAAGCTCGGGTGAAGGCGATGTCGCAAGGGCCGCGCTCTGCCTGTGTTAACCGCGCCAAGTTTTGTGCGAGCACCGTTTAACCCACGATGAGGATGTACCAAGCTCGATCACCTAGTTGCTGAGGTATGGTGCTTTTGACCTGTTCGACTAGTCCAGCCCACTGTTCCTTCGAGTAGGTAGACATCGTGGTTCAATTGCTAGACTGGTTGTGTACTGTGGTTGATTAATGGTGAGGACGCAAGCACTGAAAGAATTCGACAACCTCGAACAAAAACAAGTCAAGGTGTTTTGAGAAGGTACAGTTGCAGTCGGGTAGTCAATGTGAAGCAGATGACAAAAGCACTGCAGTATGAGACCATGTGGTGGAGAAACATCAGCAGTTGGTCAGGCCCGAGGTTCCAATCTTTCATTGTTTGACCATTGCAATACTGCCCAGTCAAGGGGTAGCACCGGTCACTCCGTCCTGGTTCCCTTTCTACGCTCTCGGCAAAGAGCATGAGAAAGACCATTTCATCAAGACTTGCTTTCGTTTCTTGCAACGGCCTCAGGGGCCTTCACTAACAGACACCCCACCTACATAGGTAGTGTATACACCGTAAGCTAGTCCCAAATAGGTTCGAATTTCAAGTCGCGACATGAAAACGCGACTCGTACTTGATACACGAGTCAATACATGACAACTTTGACTCTCTAACAATAAGGACAAGACTACTTTGGTTCCATCACATCTAGTGATTCCACTACTAGTAGATGGTGCCACAAATCCTCAAGTCTCGAGACGACAACGTTCGCCTAAACCAGGATGGCACAGAAGCGTTAAAAAGACCACCTCGGCACGGATAGTAATGATAGACGACCTGGATCGTTACATCCTTTCAGTGCATATGGCTTGCCGCCTCAAGCTACATATTCCGATCCCTCACCACAACCCACACCACGACAGCCGTCCAGCTTCATCACAAATATCACTCCTATCAGATTCGACGCCACGAATGTGGTCAGCGCGATCAAGGAAGCTACAAAAACCTTCGATGACGCTGTAGACCGTTTGGCTCGCATTGGAACTTCTCGGCAGTCACTCCCCGCTAGTCACAAGACGAACAAGTGTCAATCCTGCAGGGATGCTAGCTATTATTGTGATGAAGCTCGTCCCAAGTGTTTTGCCTGCCGGAAACGGAATTGTCCATGTGTGTACCAAGGAGATAAGGAAGCCGAGGTCTTGGACCCAAGTTCTGAAGGTAATGATATCGACGACGGAGAGCAATTCGAAGTCGAGGATATCGTACGACGACGAGGCACTAAAGATAAGGGCTTCGAATATCTGGTTAAGTGGAAGGGTTTTGACGAGTCAGAGAACACGTGGGAATTAGAGAGTAATCTCGAAGGTGCCATGGAGGCGATTGAAACATACAAAATAAGAATGAGAGAGCGGAAAAAGGGGCGAGAATCAGCGTAGAGCAACCACTGCCACGTCTAAGATCCCATCCTCACTTCCTAGCAAGAATCGACTAACAGTCACGAATTCAGTACAGCAAAGTGCGGATCGTCCAGCACAACAACAGTCTCCTAACCAAGATCGTCCGTTTGTTCAGGCACTGCCGACTCGATCAACGCAGTCAAGTGGGCGCCCAACATCATCACAGTTCCGCAGAATCCTAAGTACAGCATTCGGACCTAAGAGGATACCCCAAGATATTGAGGAGATTGTTAACTACGGCAGAACCTTGAGGGGCGGCCCGCCAGGCGATTTAGATTGTCTAATTCACTGGAGAGGCGAAGTTGGTAAAACTGTTCAATACTCAGTGATAGAAGCATCGGAATTGGTCGATGGACAACTACCCGAGTCTCCTTCTTCCCCGAGTGCGGATGATCACACGGACACACTTGCCGGAAACAGAGCTGCAAGTTCTCGAGGAGGTGTTTATGCACTCTTATCAAAGTGTAACGAGTGTAAGCTAAAAGGAGCTCACTGTTTCATCCCAGATGGCTCGTCCTCATGTATGCGACGTTTGATCTACACGCAGCCTTGCAGCTTCCTTCAATCACGTGGTGATGAGGTTGAGGCGAATGCTGCTTCAATACATGCCGAGGAATATGTTACTGCTACAGGGAGGCACCGTACCACAGATGAACAGCACAGGATGGGACTTACGCTACAGAAGCTTATTGACGAGAAGAGGTTGGTCTTACCTCAGCGGAAAAGCGAGACTATGGTTTGGAACACTGTCTAGCCATGTGTAGAGTGTGGCTTCTGTCAGACATGCCGTCTTTAGATTCGAGAATGGGCGACAGGTAGTATACAAGACAGCCTGTCGAGATAGTAACAAGCAATCTATATAGTTACACAACCGAACTGTTCCTCAGTCCAGCAAGGAACAGGTCCTCCTAGAGTGGCACTTTGTTCACCTTGCAACACCCAAGTGCCACCAAAACAGCCCATATACCTGCTTTCCGAATCATCTCTATCATTGGCCCTCCATGTGACCTAAATGCCGCTCTACAATTGACAGCAACCAGCCTAAGTCGACCATGTGTGCACATATCATTGACCCTATGGTGCTATCGACTCAGATTGCCCTTTCAATTAAAAAAGACTTGATAACGCAATTGCATGAGTGAACAGACAGGCACTCTCATCCAGAATAGTTAGCTAGAGTACTGGATAACACTTGTTTTGGCTTCGTTCAAGTTGTTGCAGACTCTGTTCATTACTCACAGTACCACTACTCTGCTATAAGAGCTCCTTTGTCTTGGTGGCAGTTGCACTCTATGTAATTCTCATTTTCGAATCTCGTCGTGAACCTCGGCATTATGTGACATCGGTCTCCACCCACTGCTCCGGTCCAAAAACGGCGGAATTCCACCAGGGCCACATCTAACACCTTCACATCCATAACAACAGATCCTTCACGCCGTCAAGATTTAGATCTCGACACGCCTAAGAACTATTCACGGACGGCCTTGCTCAAGCTATATCACCACCATCACAGTCCACACCCACAACAAAACACTCTTTAATCACCTAATAAGCAAACAACAGCCAGCACGACCAACACCAACATCACCACTGAAGAACAATGTCCGACACAGAAAACCCCACAACAATAGCCCCCTCATCCTCCCCCTTCCCCCCCGACCCAAACGCACCAACATCCTACCAACGCACAATCTACTCCTCCCTCCGCTCCCCACCCTACCCCACAAACCCAACCCTCTGGCCCAACCTAGCGCGCTCCGCCGTCCCAGCCCCAAACTTCGCATACGTCCACGACAGCGCCGGTCTCGGCACAACATGCGCCTCCAACATCGCCGCCTTCTCCAACTACCGTCTCAAACCACGGATGCTGGTCAACGCCAGCGTACGAGATATCAGCGTGACTCTATTCGGGACACGGTATACGTCGCCGCTGATCGTGGCGCCGGTCGGTGTACAGGAGATTATGCATCGTGATGCGGAGATTGCGACGGCCAGAGCGTGTAGGAATGTTGGGGTGCCGATGGTGTTGAGTACGGCTGCGACGAGGAGTATTGAGGACGTTGCTGCGGCGAATGGAGATGCTGCTGGTTCAAGGTGGTATCAGCTCTACTGGCCGAAACGGGAGTACGAGGATGTCACGGCGAGTTTGTTGGCGCGAGCCAAGAGTAATGGGTACGAGGTGTTGGTCGTGACGTTGGATACGTTTACTATTGGGTGGAGGCCGCGAGATCTGGATACGGCGTATTTGCCGTTCTTGTGGGGACAGGGATGTCAGATTGGGTTCTCGGATCCTGTTTTCCAGAAGAGGTTTGAGGAGGAGAGAGCAAAGGATGAACGCGGGTGGGGGGAGAAATTGGGGCAGGTGAGGGATATGTTGATGAGGCCTGGGACGCCGTGGGGCGCGTTGAAGGTCTTGACAAGCCTAAAAACGATGCAGAAGTCTATGATGTGGTTGGATGTTATGAACAGTGGGACGTATCGAGAGTGGGAAGATCTAAAGATTTTGAGAAAGTTGTGGGGCAGTGGACCGATTGTGTTGAAGGGCATACAGACGGTCGAGGATGCGCAGAAAGCAGTCGCCTATGGCGTCGATGGAATTGTGGTCAGTAACCATGGTGGCAGGCAGTTAGATGGCGCGATTGCAAGTCTAGATGCCCTCAAGGATATCTGTGCGGATGAGACGGTCCGAAAAAGTGGCATTACTGTTTTATTTGACAGTGGTGTGAGAACTGGTACCGATGTGCTGAAGGCTATGTGTCTGGGGGCGAAGGGGGTTTTGATTGCTAGACCGTATATGTATGGATTGGCTATGGGTGGGGAGAAGGGCGTTGAACATGTTTTGAGGTGTCTGTTGGCGGAACTGGACAATGGGTTGGGACAGATGGGGAGGACGAGTTTGGCGGATTTGAATAGGGGGGATTTAGAGATTAAGTCTCGGTTGGCGAAGCTGTAGGATATATCTAGGTAGAGACATACATGAATCTGATTGACATGTTTGCCCTAGTACCTGGAACAAGGTGTACTGTTTGTGTTCAGTATCACTCGTCTGCCAGCTAGCGTCTAGTGACGAATCCCGGCCCACGCTGAATGTAATTGCGGTACTCCTAAAGCTGCTTCGTGGAGCATTGTCAGTTGTTGCAAGGTCTGAATGTTATCTCACCTCTCGAATACTACTAAGCTGCAATGGCTAGACGTGTTTAGATCATCTATCACGGCCCCCGCAAGCATAAGTAATGGTAACATAGAAAATCTATTACTCAACAATAGTATTTCGCTGCTGGCCAAAGCACATCATCAAATTAAGTAGGTAGATCTAACATAACGTCTATTACTCCAATATCTAGCCCAGTATACTAAATACTCAGTAATGACAAATCTAATAATCCTTCAAAGGACACCCCTTATCCACACTCTCACTCCCAAACTTCGTCCTCACGATTTCCCTCGTCAACTTCATCAACTGCTCGCCCAAAGCCACATCCTGACTCATCTCATTCCCCGGCTCCACAATCGCCGGCGGACAAACATACTGCCCACTCTTCTCCGTCTTCGTCGCAGCAAACAACAAACTCGTACTGCCCTCCCATTGATCCTTTTTGAAGGGTGCCATACCAACACTCATCGCATACCCGGCGATCGGGTATGGTTCATGGATATCGTCGATGCTCATTTTTGTCTCTACGAAACCTGGGTGCGTGGCGTTGATTAGGATGTTGGGATGGGAGGAGTGCAGGTGGCGGTCTAGGTAGCGCGCGTAGAGGATGCCGGCGAGTTTGGAGCGGCCGTATTGGCCGTTGGGGCCGAGGTCGGTGTTTAGTTCGTCGATGCTGGCGAATTTGGTGTCGCTTGGTGCGCCTTGGTGGGCGTTGGAGGATTGGATTTGGATTCGGACTTTGCTGTGTTCGGCTGTCTTTTTGAGGAGAGGGAGGAGGTGCGAGGCGAGCACGACGTGGCCGATGTGGTTGGCCATCATGTGTCTGTCTACGCCGCTGTCGGTGAGTTGGTACGTCATGATCCCGCGGCCGGCGTTCATGCACAGGATGTCGAGGCGGTCTGTGCTATCGCTGATTTGCTTTGCTGCTTTGGCGGTGGCGGACAGGTCGGAGAGGTCGCATTTTATCCAGGTTATGCGTTGGCCGGCTTGGGCACCGAGCTTCTCGGTCACGTCTTTTAGGGCGCCGTCGAAGACTTCTTGCGAGAGGGAGAGGATGTAGAGTTTTTTGAGGTTGTGCTTGAGGAGTGTGAAGGAGCCGGCGTAGCCGATGCCTTCGCTACCGCCGGTGATGACGGCGACTTTGTTGGACTGGTCTGGCACATCCTTTTCAATGTCGAATTTGGAGTCTGCTGGTGCCAGGTTGTGGCCTATACCGCCGAAGTTCTCGGCTATTGTGTTTCTGATGGTCTCCATTTTGCTGTTTGTTGGTGGTGTTGAGTGGAATGGTCTGTTGGTCTGTTTTTGTTGGATCTGAATCTGTTGCTGCTGATTAAACCGTGACAGTAGCTGTGTTGTTGATGGTCTCCCTGATGATTTCAAAGTTCTAGATGTTAAGTTCAATAGAGACGTGAACGAGCGATGGCTCGAAGGCGTGCGAGCGAGCATTTAGTTATATTGTTTAGATCTAGTTTCTCCAATACGATTGCTCTGTCTGTGCAGAACTTGCATCACACTCTGGAGTCTACTGTCTTGTAAGCAATTGATCTATGTTCTACTGGCCCGTAAAAGCAGGGTCTATTCTCGAGACAACAAATCAACGGCTTGACATGTGGGACACGTTGCAGTATAGGTGGGCTGATGAGCAATTCTTCTGTTCTGACTGGTTCCGGACACGTCATGCGGCGAAGTTACAATAGTGATTTGAAGAGCTGTAAGTGTCATGATGTGTGAAGGGGGATGGTGGTGGGCCAGGAGTAGTGACGACATTGTATCCAGGAGATGCACTACGTAGTACATTATCAAAATTATGAGAATCGTTGGATGAGCACTACTGGATTTGGACAAGGACCTGAATATCGTTTAGTCGGGTTGAATTGCTGGAAATGGTCAGATCTTGATGTTACTTGAATGAGATCGATGGAGCTCCGGCAGGGGTCAGTCTGAGATCCAGGCACGATTTGAGGAGGACCTCTTGTGGTGTCCGTTTACGGATTTTCCCCAACGTGCCTGAGGCAGGAATTCGATATCCAGTTGGTCGTAAAGAGATAGCATCAATTCAGTCCGTATACAACATTGACCGTACATATTGCTAAATCAAACGTAACTTCCATTTACACACCAAACTGTGACGATATGTCGACGACAGTAAAAGATATATATCAAAACTTAGCGCCCTTTAGCACTTTTCCAGACCAAACCCGCGCTCGGACGCTGAGTACCAAACATCGCTGCAGCCACCCCTTACATCAATCATGTATCCAACGACTTGTGTAGAATAGTATTCTTTCGCTCATGCCGGAGTCTCTTCTGTCCCTCGAAGAAAAGCTTGAACCGATTTTCATGCAGTCTATTTTTCAGCGCGGTCAATCAAGCACTCCATCCCTGGCTTCCTGTTGATTTCCTTCACGCTCTTTCGTCCAAGGTTCAGTCCAACACCGTGGTTAAAAACCAGAGTGCCACCAGCCTTGGCAGTTCCGAACAACATTGGCAACAGGCACATGCTGATAATCATGTTCATCTGGCTGGGCACATTGCCGATATTCACGCTCTTCTCGGTGCTTCGTCTGCAGTACCAGCTGTAGAGGTTTACGAGGAAAATAACATCGTTCACCAAGGCGTGTGTAATGGCAACTTTAATTCTTGGCACCATGGTGTTCTTTTGCTTGCCTTCTGTGTCTTTTTCCCATGGACCACCGTTCTTGGAGATCATGCCTACTAGTTGCTTGTTGCCAGACATGATGGCAGGGATTGTCGTGATCAAACCGGCGCAGAGCATGAAGTAGCCCAGACGGGTAATGTCGAGGAGTGTGGTTGCGTTGCCAAAGCGAGAAGTGAGGAAGTCAGGTTTGCCATAGGTTGTGGTAAGAGCGTACAGAATGTCGAGACCCCAGGCGAGGGTGTTAAAGGCAATGGGGAAGTGCACAAAGCCAGGGTGGGCTGGGAACCTTGAATATCTGTCAGCAAGTTCGTTCATCTCAACGGCCGGATTTCGATCTGCAGAACATAACATACTCGGTGTTGAACTCAGGCAGAGGGTCGCCAACCTTGCCCGAGAATTTGGACTGAAGATTTGTTGCGAACGACATTATGCTGGGATTTAATACCTGACGCTCAAGCAGAGAATTGGTGCGATCAGTAAGACTGTGATTAGCGAGAGATGAAGACAAATGTTGCTGCTGTTGGAAATATAATTTGCTGGTAGAAAGGAGCAAAGTGGCATGTAAGTCAGATGGAGTACCAACATAATATTCATAGAAATTAGACCCTGCATCGTGTAACTATTTCGGACCTCCGTGCTAGTACTTGTAAGGCGTTCTCCAACTATCGCGAAACTAGCACGTTCGGCCCCCTTAATCAGCCACCGCACCACTCCTGAGTTGGAATGATTAAAGTGCTGTATCGTATCCAAAACCAATCAGAGCTTCAAGTTGTGTCAGCAATTCATGTCATTGTGAAAGTACCTAAATTTCATTTTATATGGTAAACTAGTTGTAGCCTGAAGTTCAGCAATTGACACAAGGCATGCATATTTATCATCAACGTCCTTGCAAAACGTCAAAGATGTTCCGCACCTTTTTGCTTTCTGTTGCGGTTGATACTTGACTACTCGCGTCGACCTTCGGCTTCTTCTTTCGCTTCCTCTTCTTGTTAACCTCTTCGAAAGCGCCAACATCTGCAGTCTTACTCTCCGGTCTGTTCGGACTTTCATCGGGCGGGAAAAACATAGACAAATCGACACCTAGCTCATTGAGATGGTCAACGATGTGAGATTTGAGATCCTCTCTCGGTAATTTCTGCATGCATCTTGCTACATCGGCGGGATGGAGAAACAGAGCTTGGATAGATGGCATTGTACTGAGATGCTTTTGTAATTTGAAGAGTGTGTCTTCAATCTCTTCATCGGCTTGATCTGACGGAACTGACAGTAGGTTTATGTGCTGGTGTTCAGGGTTGGAATCTTGTGAGAGGACATAGTCAATGCTCTGCTTGAGCATACGAATACTGTACAGCACAGCTTGGACATTTGCGTTCAGATGGAGAAGTGCCCATCCGTTGCTGTAAGCATTGTTGGTTTGTGGTCGAAACGTTCTTCTCGTCATTGGTTGTATTGGTGTGAGACCAAGGAATTGTGCGACGAGGGCAGAAGGCAGTTGCTGCTTTTCGTTAGTCAAGCGATGTGTAAGCACAAGATGCAGGCCACGGAGCAGATGAGTTGCCGCTGCTTGTCTCATGATGCTAGCAGGTACCAACCACGGAGAGCTTCTCATGTTATCGAGTTCCTTTTGAAGTGCATGCAGGAGTTGGCGACGGCTGAAGATACGAACGTTCTCCTGGGCAATCCTCTGACCCTTCTTCATGAACTCAGCAACAAAGACATTTTCAGGTCTTGGGTCTGAGTTTCGTTGCTGCGAGATAGAATGTTGATAAAGGATTGAATATGCCAGCTGGCGGTAGACACCACCATACGCCCATGATGTATCACGGTTCGGGTCTTCATGAAGTATAGGAAAATAAATATGCAAGTCAGAATCTTGTCCAGCACAGGTTTGTTCAAGTTGAACGACTAGCTCGGTGAGCCTCGGGTCCATTGCTTTCAAGTCTAGGGACAGGAAACTGTTCGCAATGCTTGGAGATCTATCTTTCGTCGACTCATATTGCTTCGCAAAGGTTGGAAACTCAATTGTATCTTCGTCTGCAGAAAAACCCCGAGCGTGTTGCACCACAGTTAGAAACGAACACGATGGGTTTCTCAATCGTTCGAAGCCTAGGTGCATCATGCTTTTGATGCCCAGCTGCGCTGTGATTTGTGTTGGACGCCAACAAGTACCTCGAATAACCTCGTCATTTGGTGCCATCGAGTCAAGTATTTCGACAAGACTATTCAAAAGTATTACAACACCTCCATCCTGCATGTCGTCGTAGAGAATAAGATCAGAGTCATTGGTCAACACCGCTGCATGGTCGGTGTATGCAGCTGCAGCACAATACGAATCCGCTTCCCCGGGCACCTGGTAAACGTTTGGCGACCGGACTGATTGCTCTAGATGTTCTAGAACCGCTGGCACAATGAACGGCAGTTGACTGAAAGTCGACGTGGTGTTGCCGGGCTGCCATAGCGCTTCATGCAGATGCGTTGATTCTTGTTGGCTGCTCACCGACCTCAGGTCGAGCGTAGGGTGTGAGACATGAGTAATCACAAGCTGTTGCCTCGTTTTCTCGAGCCTATCGAGTCGGATACTCCGCTTGCTGATGGGTAGCCCGCCATCGAAGTAAATGCGTACTCTGCACGTCCGTTAGCTCGCACCCTTCGTTATCTGGTAGATATGGCACACATCTCAGCATCACAATTTTCCAGAAATTGTAGGAAGTGGTCGACAGCTGAACAGAGTTCGGCATAGCTGGGCGGACGGTAGACATCCTTGTTCTCTTGCATGTGATCAACGGTGTGGGCTGCCAGCCTGTTGTAGACATGATAGACCATTGAAGGTCCATCAATGACTAATCTTCTTATACGTACTGTTGAAGTGCCTGTGGTGGTCGAGGAAATGATGGCACCTTCAAGATACGGCTGCAGGTCTTGGGTCAATCTAGGTATCCCCATGTTTCCCCTGTGAAGAAAATAAGAGGATGACTGAGAGTTCATTAACGAGGGCAAAGAGGTCACAAGCGTGCGGGCCGCCCGATTGCTGCAGTGGGTGAAGCCATGTTCGCACAAAGTGCCAGAACACGAAAGAAGCTTGATTGAGTCATTGAAACGCGTATCGGATGCAATTATTGGGTTTCAAGTCATGTAATCGAATGTGGTTAAGATGGACATCAGATGACCAGACATTCCAGCATGAAAGCTGTCGGTCTTGAGTAGAGGTCTTGCGTGTGGCAGAAAGCAGAAAGAAGACGTCTATCGCAGGACAACGAAATTTATTCAAAGGCGTCCTCTCCGCTTTTGCATTTGGCTATAGTTCGAGCATTAAGAAACATGATTTAATTGAAATGGTCTATTTATTCGATCATGTCTTGAGTTCGTGCATCGTTCGTTGATCGTGACTTGCGTGTACGCGCCATCTGACACTCCTTGTTCAGATTGTCGATTCATTATCATTACATATGCATTCTTTCTTCATTCCCAGTCTTTTAGCAATTCTTGCTCCAAAACCTCTGGGCATAAGCCGGTAGGGTGTCGAAACTGCTAAAGCTACCTCCAGTGCTGTTTGTAACATTGATCCACGCATTGGTCATATTGCCGGGCAAGTATGCGGCGGCGGCGGCAGCAAAGAAAGATGTAACATAGACATCAACCATGGTGCTGGGATTTGTAATGTTTGACGTGCTGACATTGGCTTGCACGTAGTGGGGAGTGCTAGCCGAGCCCTGGTTGATGTGGAGTGTGTTGTCACCGTCTCCTGCAGCACCAAAATCATCAGTGGTCAAGTAACCAGTTGTGAGCCAAGTTCCGGTAGTGGAGTTGTATACAGTTCCATTGCTCGTTGATACTTGGCGCTTGTACACTTTGTCAGTCTGCATGTTTGTAAGCAGGGACTGTGCATATGACCATGGAACGGTCATGTACTGCCACAAGTTGGTGTAAGGGTTCGTTTGGTAAGCGTTGTCAATTGTAAAGCGTCCTGCAAGCACGTCGTACCGGAAGCCACCTGTGTTGGTAAGGATGATCCGAGGATATGCACTCGTGTTACGGCCTGTAGCGTATACCACGCCTGGGAATACGGTGTTGGTAAGGTAGTAGAAGAGAGATCGATTGTCCGAGATTGGATATCGATTAAGGTAATACGACGCCGGAGCACAACCAAGAAGGTTCGTGAGGATAGGCAACGTGCTGATTTCGCTTGTGATATTGCCAGAAATACCTTGCCCGTACGAAGTGTTAAAACCTTGATTGAGTGATGCCGTATGCTTCTCGAAAGTTGGTCGATTGAAGTCGAGATACTGTCGAGACCATGACAGACTGGAAGAGTTGATTTGGTTGGTGACATTGGGTACCGACGAAGGCTTAGTAATCTTTATGGTACCACTCCCCATAGGAGAAGTGGCCCGTGTTACATTGGATGGCAGACCATCGATCGTGACCCAGCCGACAGTTTCACAGTACCTGCCTGCTGCCAAAGCCATGGCATTTGCGTCAAAGGCAACAGAATCACGAACGTGCGCGTGGCCGCCGAGAATTGATATAGGTGTTGTTGGATGATGTTGACGGATGGCAGCATAAACAAGATTCCATTCAGTTTGTGCGCGAACAGGAATGTGGCCAGCAACCACAAACAGGTCAATATCAGTTCGACTTACTTGTTGCTGGAACCAAGCCTGCTGGACGGCGGTGCCCACCGGTGTTACAACAGTGGCGTTGCTGTTGCCAGTGAAATTGAAGAGAAAGCCAAAAGCCATGATTCGGACGCCCATCTTAGTTTGCCAGTAGGCATACCGTTGGGAAAATGGCTTTCTAACTCCATTGTCGTAGATATCGACGTTGCCGGTAAGATATCTACCCCCCCATCTTGGAGCAAAGTTGGTATATGTGTCATTGGCGATCTCGGTAGTGTAGAGCTCGTGGTTGCCAATCGACAAGAGGTCATAAGGCAGCTGATCAAAGATGGGCAGAGTGAGCTTGCCATTTGGTGTTGTCGCATCACCAAAGCCTGTTCCATCGTGTAAATCTCCAGAGTCGGTGAGAATCAGATCGACACCAAGGGAATCGGCCTTGGCCTTCATCTTCCTGACGAAGTCGGCAAAGTCACCGTAGTCAGCACTGTAATTTTCATCAAGCAAGTGACCCGCTAGCCAACCATGGGTATCGGTTGTCGATAGTATGTTCACTTGACCCCAGTGGATGTCCTGTAATACATTAGAAATGCCTTGAGATAGCTTTCTTGATTTCCATCCTCACTCACCTTGATTTGCTGCGGCAGAGTTGGGAGCGCACCTGGCTGGATACGCTTGTCGAGGTCATGCCTCTTCATCAAGTCATGATTGACATAGCCTCCAAGCATCGGTGAGGTCCAGTCATGGTCGTCGCAAGCGGTGACCGTTTTCAGGCACAGAGCTGCCATAGCAGCACAGAGCTTGAACAACATCTTGGCCTTGTTCCTTTCGTCAGGTCACTCTGACAGGTGTGTGAGAGGTGATACTTGTCGGCTGAGAGTAACAGGCGCCAAGAACATTGAAGCATCCAGGGCCGAACTGTCAGACGTTATATAGCTTTCCGCTGTCAACATTTTGCGAGCTTCCTAGCTTTGCATTCATCGTTGAGCTGCTTCCATACGGGCCTCGCGCCTCGGATGTCATTCGTGGGATGTCAGCACAAGGATCATGTAGTCCGCCAATCGGTCATGGCCCATCAAGCACGCTGACAGTTCGAACCGGATTCAGGTGGGAAACGCTAACAGCCATGCCAAATGGAGTGGGTGGCTGGCAATGCCAAGATACCAAGACCACTAGTTCCTGGCTAGACCATGACTGGAAGGTCTAGTGTTCAAGCGGACTCTGTTTGAATTCCATCGTTCGAGAACGTTTCTGAACGGCATGGACGGTATCAGCTGTTCTACGGTAGAGCCGACATAAGTTCCATTCGATCGACATTGCGATAAGTGGCTTTGAGCAGATGCTTAGCGTGGAGAATTTCCAGCCGTCGGCCCGCACAAGGATTGCAAACAGTGGGTTGAACAAGAAAGGAACCTCAACCTGCACATAACTTTGTTGCACTCATGATATTGTGAATACCTTAGGTAGCGCAATGCCCAGTACTACTGTTACGCGGAGTAATGCTAACATTTCCCTTAACAGTCAGCTTGGTGTCTCTTCCGACAGCTCTACCATCCACGATGCTGTATGAATCAACTAACATTTGGAAATGATATACCTCATATCTCATGGAGTGCAGTGCTGTCTGGCAATAAGGATGTGTCCGTTGTGATGGGTGGTCGAACTTGCTTCTTGAACCCCTTCCATCGTTAGTTACAATTTCCTTCTTAGTGGTCATCCTTGGCTTGCACTGATGAATCTGATAAACCCTGTCCGCTTCGTCGTAGAGACCTCACGCGGTCAGTGCCGTGTTATCGTCGCCTCTTGTGATCGTCTGTGCCACTCTAGCACCATCCTCAAGGCTTCGCTAGCAGGAGTTGTTGACTGGACACCCGCTGCCGTCATTTCGCGAGTGCTAATGCATACCTTGTTGCTGCTTATGCGTGTACGTCGAGCGATTTCCGAGGTCACATTGAGTGTCTCGAAGGAGAATGTCTGGCGGCGTTCATACCCTTCTTTGTCTTGGACCCGCTCTACAGGTCGGAAGTTGACAGTGACAACGTAGAAATGCAAAACTCCTGGTTCTCTATCATCTTCGTCGCGAATCCATCGTTTATCTTGCCACGTTGAACTGCCTATCCAGCCCTCGGATGCTGTGCTTGTAGCGACAAGGTGAACATCATCTACGCGCGTGAAGTACCATTCGTTCTGCATACAGCTGGTGATGCAATCGACTTGCTCTTTCTTGCGCTCGAGACTCTCGATTTGCACACGCACCTTCTGGACGCTGGAAGGGAAACGACAACGAGAAATCCATGAGCTACCAAGACGTATCGGTTCATCCCTCTCCCAGAACCATATATCAGTATGCCGAATTGTGATTGTAATGGTTCGAGGCATGAAGTATGGTGTGTTAAGAATGTTTTCCAGAGCACCCTTTTCGATCAGGAATAATTGGGCAAAAACCTGGGCATGAGGTATTGACTTACGCTGATCAGATACATCGGGATGAAGCTTCTGAATCAAAGCGCAAGCGCGTGCCATCTCGAGAGGTGTTGTTATCTTGGCAGGTCTTCGAGGTGGCTGCGTGAGAAAGAAAGTGTGTTGAGCAGAGGTCCATGGAAGGTACCAGGCATCATTGTATATCGACTGGCAGGTTCGCAAGAGAGCTGTATCGGTCTTTCGTGGCGCCATGTAATCAGGTCTCCGGTAGCATGTATCAAAGTGGTAACAGCTTGATAAGTCCTCATACTCGGCGAATGTATATTCGTATATCAAGTCGCGTATCTCTGCAGGGAGAAGGCTGAACAATGGCGACTGTGATTGTGATTGCAACGGAAGTTTGAACGATTCGAGATGATGGAGATTCGCGTGTGGGTCAACCTCAACTTTGGATCGACTCCAAGGAGGGTGTACCCCCGGCCGACCGGTCATGGCAGTCATCAGGCACAAGAAAGTGTATCTGCTAAGGTCAGGAGGCTCTACTACACAACTCACGTGCTGAAGCTTTGCAAGTCCTCTTAGTCGTCTTACCTTATTGCCGCAAGTAGTAAGCAAACGACGAAAGTGAAAAGAACAGGTTCACCATGTTTGTAAATAGATTGGGATGTGGGCAAATACTTATGGTATTGTAGCGATTGCATTTCTGCGACGGCGATTGGTTATAAGGATGACAGATGCTACTTTTCTAGTATGGCAGCTGTCTTCGCGAATCGTGATATTAGCCCGTCAACACATTGATGTAAGGAAGAGATGGGGGCACGAGGTTGCCTGGAGGTGCCTAGAAGTGCCTTGTGCTTGAGAAGAGTCTACGCGAAGAGTCTAACCAAATCTGGTCAAGTGCTGGTGTCTTCGAGCGATACCTCCAGTTGACTGTGCAGCTCCAATTGATTAAGTCCTTTCGACCTACATGTGTGTATTTCCTTCCCGAGGAGTTGAGCCATCCGCATAAGCACAAGGCTTGTGTAGTGAGGCGAGGGTTCAACAGCACTTTCTGCCCATGTTGGAATACTATTCTCACAGCAAAAACAGGTTGTATGTACTCTCTTCAGAGAAAGGTGGTGGCCAGGACAATTTAGTACACGGCGATTTGGTCAGGACCTGAGAAGGTCATTTGTTATTAGATTTTGCTGGCTTAAACCTGAGGAGAACTGTGCCTGTCCGCAAAACGTACTTGATATCGTTTAGCGTTTCTCTGGTTGCTGGTCAAGGTGAAGATGTTTCGCCCAAGCTATGACTAGCTACATCTTTCAACTCTGCACCAATCTAATTGGTTCCGTCGAAAAAGGCAGTCCCTTGCGATAGCTGAATGAGTCGTCTTGTTGTCACTAAGCAAGCACTGGCAGAGGGGAAGTGGCTCGAGCCGGTCCACAAGGGGCCTGCAAAAGACACGGATTGATCAGCTAGATCTATTACCAATAAGCGGCAATCAAGCAACCACTTAAATTCCTGATGGTGTTGTTGGAAGCAATGAATAAAACCTCCACGCTCGAGCAGCCATATTGCTGAAGGCGTGGTATTAAACCCCAAGCAGAAATGAGCTTGGTCAAATACAGTACTATAGAGCTTTGTCTTCATTCCACTCAACGCGAAGTGAACGCGTTCTGGCAAGCTAGCACTAAAATGGAACAGTGCAAGCGTTATGATGATAGCTTGAGATCCTGATCATCGTCATTATCATGGTGAAGATGTAACAGTACAATTCCGCCGTCGACTATGCACTACTTGTACCCGATGTTTGTAATGTACTTATATCTATTCCAATGCGACCCTATACATGGAATATATCTGCTAATACTGACCCTAAGTCATCGTCAGGAAGGCGCCCAGATCCCGTTGTACATTGTCCTCCAAGCATATTCAGGTAGCAAACATAAAAACCATCATCCAGCTTGCGTCCGAGGCGTGTTGTATCGCCAACATGAAGGACATGGCTACCCATGTAGGAGTCACCACTATAGAAAATAGGAGGGGTGGAATGGAAATTAACAAACCCAAGACTTGTCTTTGACATCACGATCAATCATTAACAGTAATGCGCGTGCCGGAATCCTCATCCGAATCCTGCTTATGACCGTGTGACTGACTTATTCAGCAATTACGATCATGCAATAACCTTCATCCCTCCTCCTTTGCCAGGGAGGGACGAGTCTGCATAGAGCTAGCAGACGCGTGTTACAGGCATGACATCCATGATTGTTTGTTGTTAGCAATGAACTGCACCCCATTCGCTGTAACTTGACCTCTATGCTGTCACCTTGCTTTCGTGAAGAAACATTTTGTCTCCCAGGTACCGCTGCTTGTTCTTTGTTTTCGTGAGTTCCAATGTCTTCGAGAGTGCTTGTGCATAGGACGTCCGGATTGCTACTTCGTCGCCCATTCCTTACGACAGCAGCACCTGCCTCTATCATATCCAGCTTGACAACCTTGCGCCAGATCCCTCCAACCCAAGCACGTTCTTTACCAAACTTCAGACCGAAACACAGACTCATGGCGACCATGGCATCCTCTAACACCACCTCCAGACCTGCGGTAGATCCTGAACAGTTCAACCATACGTCGGGAGCACTCGATGCTGTCTGGACAAAAACATTGCCCTACTCGAAATATCCTACCTTCCCCAAACTCCAAAACGATCTCGACACAGATGTCTTGATCATTGGCTCTGGAATATCAGGTGTATCCATAGCATACGAGCTGGTTCGCCAGGGAACCAGCGTGACCATGATCGAAGCTCGTGACATCCTTTCTGGTGAAACGAATCGTACAAGTGGCCATTTGGCTTCAGACCTCGATGATGGCTACACGGAAATCGGAAAGAAGCACGGCAAGGATGGCGCGAGAGTGGCTGCGGAAAGTCACGACTGGGCTATCAAACGAGTGGGTGAGGTGAGCAAAGAGCTAGGCATCGAATGCGAATATCGAATGTTGAAAGGCTATGATATTTCTCAGTTCGAGAAGGGCACAAAGGAGCACGACGACGATATGAAAGAGATCCGGGAAGACATGGAAGCCGCCAAGGAGGCAGGGCTGAAAGCACATTACGCTGAGGGCCTTACTGTCAAGGGCTGGGACGGGAAGATAGATCAACGAGATGCAGTGGTCTTCGAGAATCAAGGCACATTCCATCCTACCAAATATGTTGTTGGCCTGCTCGAGTGGTTGAAGAAGCAAGACAACTTCCAAGCCTATACCCGAACCCGAGCGTACTCGATCAAAGAGAAGGGCATTACTGTGCCTTTCACAAACATCCACCTCGGGCCGAAGGACACCGTCATCGAGACTGAAGATGGCCACACTATTCGTGCTGCTCACGTTGTGGAAGCCACTTGCATACCACTTCAGCGACTCAGTATAGTTGCAGAGCTAGAGTACATGCGTACTTACTGCATTGCCATCAGAATTCCCAAGGGTGTTGTTGAGGATTGTCTCCTCTATGATTCGGCTGAGGCGTACAAGTACATCAGAATGACCGAATGTGACGAGAATGATATCTACATGGTAGTCGGTGGATGTGATCATGCTGTGGGACAAGAAGATGCATGGGACGACCGGTATAAGGAGCTGGAAGAATGGACCCGCAAGAGATTCACCCAGGCTGGTGCTGTAGACTTCAGATGGAGTGGCCAAATTTTCGAGCCTGTAGACAACATGGCTTACATCGGCAGAAACAGTGGACAACAGAGAGTCTATATTGTGACCGGTGACAGTGGTAACGGTTTAACTCACGGTGTCATCGCTGGAAAGGTGATTAGCGATATGATTTTGGGCCATGAAAACCCGTGGGAGAAGGTTTACGATCCAAGACGTCGAGGTACTAGCATTGCCAAGTCGTTACCACACATGCTGGCACACGATGCTCAAGTCAACACGCAATACAAGCGCTTCTTGCAGACTGACATTACAGACGTCGAGGATCTCGGACTGGACAAGGGAGGAGTACTGAATACGAAGACGAGCAAGCCTATCGCAGTATACAAGGATGAGAATGGCAAGGTTCACCGTATGAGTGCGCTGTGCCCACATTTGCATGGTGTTCTATGCTGGAACGATTCAGAGAAGAGTTGGGATTGTCCTGTGCATGGCAGTCGTTTCTCCAAGGATGGCAAGCAGCTATGTGGTCCATCTAATGTTGGCATGCACCCTGAGGACGTCAGTGAAATCAAGAAAGGACTGGCAGGTGGCATGAACTAACCGACTGAATTGAAAGTATTACGATCCAGAAGGTTCGAAGTCATAGAGTTGTAGCATTTTATGGTCCATAAATAATACCTAGTCATGCATCAAAGCAGATTCCACCACTGTTCAGCTTGCGCAGGGCTGAAAGCGAATGTAAAGAAAAGCCTTGACCACCCTACCTCTAATCACGCACCAACTCCTTTGCAGTCTCTCTTCCATAATCAAGCTTCCCTTCATACCACACCTCTTATCAGCCAACGACTGCAGTAGTCTGAAAAGTCAATGCACGTGTATACTCACTCCAAAAACCTTCAACCCATCCAGCATCAATCGATAAACACTATGTACCTACCTAACGACAGATTATAACAGCGTCGTAAGTTCTTGCTACAGGTTGTACTAGTGTTGATCGCTCCAGGGTAAAATGTCACTATCGGATGTGAGTAGGGAGGGTTCGACAGGTTAGCGAGGGTCATATGATTGTGGTGTAAGTGAGATTCGAATAGGGATGGGATGGAGAGTGCGTGAGTATGTATGTATGGGTGTATATTGGTCTAGCTGGATGTGATAAGTGCTGGTAGTAGTGGTGGTGATGCTTTGGCTTGAGGTGTTCTGATCGTGCTGGGTGAGAGGATGGTAGTTGGTTATTGGTTGACTGTGTCATGAGATGAGATGAGAGATTGGAGAGAGAGGGGGGCACCTTGTAGTACATGTAGATAGAACGCCTAATATTGAGTGATAGAGTAGTAGATGGCTGTTTCGTATCATCCTTCATACTCCACACCTCATTCCACAAACCCGTGCCAACCCCCAAGACCCAAATCCCCTCCCCAGCCAACAACCCTCACAACCCCCTCCACCAGCTCGTCCTTCCTACCTCAAAGTTTGCTTCAAGCGGCGTATTCACACTCGAATCCCCAACCAGCACCCTATACACACCCTTCTCACTAATCCACGCATCCCTCCCTTCATCCCAGAAACTCGTAGCGTATTTCCTGCTAAATTCCAGCGTTACGTTCTTCGCTGTTTCACCCTTCTTCACGAAGATTTTGGTGAATGCTTTGAGTTCTTTGAGGGGTCGGTTTATGCTGGGGTTTTGGGGGGAGATGTAGAGTTGTATTACTTGGGCGCCGTCGCTGGAGCCGGTGTTTGAGACGGAGAGCGTTGCTGTTATGGTGTCACTATCGCTTGTTTCTACGTCGTCAGCGTTGTGGATGGATAGGTTGAGATCCGACATGGAGAATGTCGTGTATGATAGGCCGTGGCCGAATGGGAACGCGACTTCCTTGTTTGTCTTTTCGTAGAAGCGGTAGCCTATGTAGATGTCTTCGCCGTAGAGCACTCTGTTGCGCTCGGAGCGGAAGTTCAAGAAGGCTGGGTTATCTTCGTTGCGGATGGGGAATGTGAGTGGGAGTTTGCCGGATGGGTTGACATTGCCGAAGATGATGTCGGCGATTGCGTTGCCGGTTTCGTTGCCGCCGTACCAGGCTTGTATTATGGCTGGGACGGTGTTGCGCCATCGCATGGTGACGGGGGTTCCGGATTGGATTATGACTGCTGTGTTTGGGTTGGCGGCTGTTACGGCGCTTATTAGAGCGTCGCTGCCGGCTGGCAGGTCCATTGTTGTGCGGTCGTAGCCTTCGGATTCCCAATCTGAGTTTAGACCGGCGCATAATATGACTTGGTCTACTGATTTGGCGAGGTCGATGGCCTTTTGTAGTTCATGCTGCATGTCGATTTTGCGCTCGCTGCCTATGCGTATGCCGCCGGCTCCGAATGCTGTTGTGCCTGGGACAGTGAATTTCATGGTTGGTAAGGTGCCGAAATCGACGCGAATGTTGTACTCCTTGCCTTTTTCGAGCTGCATAGTGCCGATTTCATCTCTTGTGCCTGTACCGAAGAAGCTGTCTCCAGGCGTCTGTTTGGTTTCATTGTCCACGACGAGCTTATCATCGATATAGAGCTTCGCGGTTCCGGCGACCGAAACACTGAATTCATATTCCATCATTTCCTCGGGTGTGAAAGTGCCGTCAAACGTGCAGTAGTATAAGTCGGTGTGAATTTTGGGATGTTTGTAGTCGACTAGAAGGACGTTCGACTCCTTAACATGAATCTGGTCTATGAGTTCACGATCTTTCCTGCTTGGCGGGTCGAGATAGACATTCATCGTAAGACCCAATTTGTCGTCTTTTGTCTTTGTTTTTCGTGTCAGATATGGTAGCTTTTTCCAACCAGGAGCTCCTAGAGCGTACTTGACATTCTTTACTTGTTTCTGCACTCCTTCGAGCGGTGAAACAGTGTAGTAGGGCAGTAAAGAGGCAGACCCGCCACCAGAGAACGCTGCGAAGTTAGCATTGGGACCAATCACTGCTGTTGTCATGTCCTTCTTAAAAGGTAGGATGTTGTTTTCGTTCTTGAGCAATGCAAGACCATTTGCTGAAATAGACCGCAAAGCTGCAGCTGTCTCTTTTGTATCCACTGTTTTTTCCGGTGCGTGCTCGGGAATACCCAGAGGTAAGACTCTCTTTACCAGTTTGAGCACTTGCCGCACGCGATTATCGACGTCAAACTCTCTCAACTTGCCACATCCAAGTGCTTGGTTGATCCGTTCTCCTCGAACACGAGCTGGGCCAGGCATTTCCAGATCAAGCCCAGCTTTCATGGAATCTGTCACTGAGTATGTGCCGAACCAATCCGACACGATCATTCCGTCGAAACCCCATTCTTTTCTCAGCACATCATCTATCAACTTTGGGTTCTCACTAGCGTGGGTGCCATTGACGCTATTGTAGGCAGTCATAAAGCACATCGGATCAGATTCTCTGAGTGCTATCTGGAATGGCAACAAATAGATTTCTCGTAGAGCTCGTTCCGTGACAATACTGTTGACAGCCATTCTCTGGTCTTCTTGGTCGTTGCAGACAAAGTGCTTGGCTGTAGCGCCGACACCAATGGACTGGATACCATTGATAGTGGCAGCTGTCATACAGCCGGCGAGGACTGGATCTTCAGAAAACGATTCGAAGCCTCGTCCTCCTAATGGTGATCGTTGCATATTCGTCGTCGGTCCTAGAATCACTGAAGCACCCTTTGCAATTGCTTCGTGTCCCTGGAGTGCTCCACCCTTCTTGATGAGTTCCACATCCCATGTCGCTGCTAGCCCAGTACCTGAGACAATTAGTTGCGTCTAGTAAATAGAGGCTCAACTTCACCGCAAGGAAAACATGCAGCTGGCACGCCATTGAAGAACTTCGTGCCTCGGACACCATTTGGACCGTCTGAAACACGAATTGCAGGGATGTTCAACCGTGGTATCGAAGCCGTGTGCCAAAGGTCTGCACCCGAAAGGAGAGAGATCTTCTCGTCGATGTTGAGTTGAGACAACACGTCTTCGACATCAAAGTCGTTATGAGTGGTTCGTGACGCAGTAGCTGGGGTTGCGAAGAAGGTTCGCTTTAGTGTTTTAGTCATGGCTGGATTCTGTTGCAACAGTCATGTGTAGCAGTAGTCCTAGACTTCGATTTCTCACCTACACATACATTTAAGTGGAAAAGGTTGCCTTATATACCTCATCGTATTGGCTTCAGCCAACGTCGTCAAGATGCATCGTTACACAGCTAGTGGCAGATGTTCGGATCATGTTAGAGAGCAGCTGCAGTCTCGTCAAGCAGGTTGTGTGACTCGGTACGCCGCGTGGTCACGCTCACTACGAGTCGTTTCCACATCCCGCATTGGGTAAGTCATCACAATGTGAGAACGTGAGAACGTGATCAGGATATTGGATTCGTGCTACCTTAACAGTTCAGCTAGACGTATACTCATAATAATAACAATCTCCTTATCTTGACCAAGTCAACCAGAGGCATAGGTCGACTCGCCGAGGAAAGAGATATTGTACTGTAGAAGTCTCAAGCACACACTCCTGTACACGATCAGGAAAGTCTGGTGCTCCACCACTACCTAGGTATTGAGGCCATGGCGTTTCGTTAGTGTACGCCTGGAGGTTTAGCGCACACTAATCGCCTAATATTCGGGCAACGCTCTACATCTGATTGGATCTGTCGACCCCCAGTTTTCATCACTTCACCACCCACCTCACAACGACATTCATTGGCGGATAACAATCTTTTATCTCTCTTCTCGGTCAATTTCTCGGCGGGAACTATCGAAATGTCATGGCCCTGATAGCAAGAGGATGGAACTCCAGTATTCCTTGGATTCATTATAGACCTGAAGGAGTATAATTCAGGAACACCTCTGTTTGATAGTGGGGGAATTCTTCCTCCCATTCAAGGGATCTGTTGTGATTGCGTGTTCTCTAAACCTTCCCGAAGGAACAATTGGGTCGATAGCAGAATGGCAGTCAGAGGAATAACAATGCGCCCATCCTTCTAGCACGATGATCCTCATCAATCGTAGGTCTTATATGTGCGTTGCCAGCCACGAGAGGAGGTCCTTATATGAGATTCGGGAAAGGATGTCTAAACATGATTCAGCTCTAACCTTTGCATCAAGGTCTTCGATGACTTTCTCGAAGTGCAGCCAGAAAGAGCTCTAGAGCTCTTTGCAATTACATTCAGCATCTCTACACTTGCAGAGCATGTATTGATTCTCTACTGTAGGATAATACCGTAGGTTGCAACGGCCATCTTTTCCTATCGGGGTGGTTGACTACGGCTGCTCAATCTGAAGCAGAAAGTGCCATGGAGAGCACCGATGAGGGATGCTCGGGACCTGTGAGCAGCGATCAGGGATAACTGGAACATATGGGGCGTGCCGTTTTCAAGACAATCACCGGGTTTGAGGCATGGCAAACCGCCTAAAGTAAAATCTTCACGTCGTATATCTGAAAGATGGGAGATGTACCAGCAACACTAGCAGAGGAGGTAGGAGGTAGATGGTAGGTAGAACTGTGGGATCGCATGGTAAATGTGGTGCTTAAGGTCTGCAAGTTTCTGAGAACAAGTGCGAGTGTTAGGGAGGACCACTCGTGATGCCGACAACCACATCCTGTACAATTAGCATTTGGCCTCAATTGATTCACCACGCAAGAATGACCTGTGACAAGCACGGAAAGAGAAAGACTTCGTGGCAATCAAGCTTCGTCTGATCTGAGACTAAGCGACACCTTGAAATGGTATTGAGATGTATATTCAGGCTTGCCAATGCGCTGCGAGCACAAGCAGTGCGAGCCACAAAAGGCTTGTCATGTATTCGATTTTCTCGAATCAAATCCTCCTCGCCGAATGACCTTCCACGGCATGCAACCCTCATAGTCTGTAGTGGTCTCGCAATTGTTCTTGCAATATGGCTTTTAGTCGTCATCATCTCATCAAGCCATCCGTCCTGGTCTGGGAATGGACTATCGTTGTCTATGTTCGAGCAGCGCCTCGGCCTTCAGTACCGAAGACTCGTCGTCCACGGTTGTCGGTCTGCTGTTGTTGCTGAGCGACTGGTACAACGTTGACTGGGATAGCATCGAAACCCATGCTCTTCAACAAGTCCTTGGTGTCCTGGTCCACATCGAGCTGGCCGGACTCGGAGTTCTGGGTGAAGTCGAGGGCTGATACTTCAGGGACGTATTGATCCTTTCGTTCTCGCTCTTCTTCTTGGAGTTTGAAGGAGATACCTCGAACTGGACCACGTTGGATACGCTTCATCAAATGAGTGGTGTACCCTGCGATCTGTAGTTAATTTTTGTTAGCCATTGCTTTCTTGACAAGATTCAGTGCTGAATTGTTGATGCGCGTACCTTGTTTCGAAGTCGTTTAGAGGCAATGATCGCGATTTCGTCACATATTCTCTTGTTGGTCTCGAAGTCGAGAGTGAGCTTTGGGTAATATCGCTCGATGATAACCTTAGCGGACTTCTTCACGGTCTGGCAAGATTGTTAGCAAGTTTGTGAGAGGGTCCGAACATCCATGCGCACCTTAGTTCGAACGCGACCCATCTTGACGGTTGTGTATACGGAAAGGCTGCAACAGAAATGTGGTGAGGTAAATGGATTGTCCTTTGTCATGGTTAGAGATGCAGCAAAATCGCAGTCTGTGTGCCAAGAGTTTGTTCACGTGACAGCGCGCATATGAATACTTGCAGCGTCTCCAGACGACGATCGCTTGAATCTCCACAATTCCAAGATACAAACATTGTAACAAGTACATTGCGCGATTTTGGCAGAAGTCGCTAGTTATCTGCGGCACGAAGTTGTCTATATTATGTAGAATCTATGTTGTACATTCGCTACCTTCGACCACCTCCAAGTCGATTCACCTGCTGCAGTATTGCATCGATGTCCTGGCTTGGTTCAATTTGATCCCTCTGCCTCACTGCCTGCGTGCTTGGTCGTCTTGTGTAAGGTGCTTCATGGTCTGCTGATTGACCTACACCACTCATAGATGGTGTCGATTGCGGCTGCGACGCGGCCTGCTGGACGGCTCTTTCGTAATTCCTCTTATTCAAGTCCACCGTAAATACGGCGTTGTCATTCTCGACACTGTATTCGCGAACACGGAAAGTGGCCATGCGGAGTGCACCAAGTTCGGTGATGTATGCAGACCCTGGACGAAGTGGGACCTTGACACCTCCCTTTTGAGGCTGGTATTGTTCGTTGTTTTTATTCAGCATCGAAGGATCTGTTGGTCGTGGTACGATAAACCCTGCTACACCGTAACTTGTGTCCGTTCCGCCAGCCTTCGCCTTTTGTTTGACAGCTCGAGCAAGCACTGCAGGTACTTGTTTTTGAGGCCCATACTCAGGGTGGTTGGTTGCATGACCAACTGTGTGGACATAAGACAAGCCGGCCGATGGATGTGTCCGGGGAGGACCTCTCTGCTGCCACTCCTTTACGGCAGCCAAAGTATCTCTTCCATACTCCCACGCCTCTGAATCGCGGTTAATCGTAGACCCAGGCACGCCCTCAGGAAGGTCAAGCATCGCCGCGAGAATCGGACCAAACTTCCTAGGTTCGCTTCGAAGGTAACGCATGTAGTCAGCAATCTGCTTCTCGGACACATCGTCTTCACGAATAGCATGATCCATTTTGCCTTCCTCCCTGGCTTGCACCAAAACATCTCGAACGATCTCTTTCCTTATTCGACTTCTGAGCTGCTCTGTTTGTTTCTGTCCAAGCGACTGCAAGTATTCATCAAATTCCAAACCTGTCATCTGGACAAGTGAAGGGCCGTTGTATCTCCACCTCCTTCTTTCTCTTTGTTGAGGTGGGCCCGGATGCGTCACAGCTTCCATGAGAGCTTGTGCTCCTGATGGATCAACAGGCGAGCTAGCCTGCGCTGCCTTCTTTTCCTGTTCATAGTTGGTTTGTTCATCCCGCAACCTCGCTGGTAGTTCCCCGGAGACTTGATCCGAGCTTATTCTGGGCCAGACACCATTAGGAGTATCGTTTGCAGGAGCGGAGGCTGAAAGGTTAGTAGTGTTATCGTGTGTAGGGCGGAAAACACTGAAATCTCTTTTGTCTGATGATTGATTAGGTTCGGCATGTCGGAGAGGATGATTTAACTCTTGAAATTTCCGCAACGTCAGGACATGGTCCGCTGCTGATTCAAAATCTGCCACATGTTCGGCAGTATCAATCCCTCGAACCAGTCGGACAACAGGATTAGCGGTCTTGTTGAAAGCTTTCGATGGTAACGGTCTCTTAAAGCCCCAGTCTCCTCGACTCAGAGATATCGATGTCGTTTGGATCGCGGCGTGAGTAGGGTGGAGAGTTGTCGCAGTATTGGAACTTGCGACTTGATCGGAAGAAGGAGGTGCTGCGGGTAGTGCTATCGTTGGCGGTAGGGCGAAGAGCTTCGAGTTTCGCAGCAGGCTGGCTGCAGGTGATATTCGTACACTCATCCCGCAGAGCCAGCTGTTAAAGTTAATGATACCGGGCTTCAAGCGTCGTGTTTGGTAGATGATCGATGTTTCGATTCATTTTGTGACAAGGCTCCGCCAAAGCCTTGTCACTAATTCTATCTTTCGTCCTCACTACTCTCCGTACTGAAACTACGGTTTGTGTAATCTCGAGGCATTGCTGTATGGAAGAGTGCAAGAAAAACGTTATTCCTTGAGATACTAGGCGTATCTCGAGCTCATTCATGCTTTGGGTATTGGACTATGTAAATCCCAGGAGCAGGTGCTTATAAATACACAATTGACGGTGTACCACTTCCACCTCCAAACTGAGAGAGCATCTACCATTAACCAACCCTGGAAGCATTATATTGGCATTGAGCCCGGTCCGACGTTAGGAAAGAAGCATTAGATTCGACGGAATATAGCTCATTGCTAGATGGGGTTTCGTATTTAGTTCTAGTCAAAATCAATTGCCACAAGGTTGGCGGTCGTTCAAGGCAACCCTATGTGTCCGACCACGGTTATATAAATGATTAAATATCGTAGGCTGTGGTTAGTCGACACAATGGTTTGTAGATTGTAGTGAAGTTGTGGGTAAATCTTTACACAGTCGGCGAATCACTATGAAGAAACCGGATTGAAATGAGAAAAGAGCAGTAACTTCACACCATGTCACTGAGCTCTATATTCTATGACAGTGTGATATGCCTTTAAGCCCGAGCAGAGTTCACAACGTGGTTGACTCTCCCATGCGCAGCTGGAGCAGAGGCACTGAATTTCGGCCTAGAACCTGGACATAGAGTAATGGGACACGGTAGCAATGGTCAGTCACGAGAAGCGATTGGTTGAGCGAAATAGTTCGTGTTTTTTGATTCCCGTCACTTGAATTGCATGTTGTCTCGTTGTGCGAAAGTAGCATCAATGGCTGAGAAGCGCCGGTCACTGACTATTATCGATCTCCATCAATGATCAGGAAACGTGCAATATCAATCTCCTTAGGCTGACGTTGCAAATGGAGCGGTGAAGATGCAAATTCAGGTTGGCCATGTTTACTCATGTAACATAGCACGTAACTCCATCGTGTCAGCGCTTGTCCTTCACGCCGGAATCCTGGAGACAATTTGGTCAAGTTGCCATTGTACTCTTGACAAAGCATGCGCCCCCAATAACGTAGGTCCAGGTAAACGTCAGCTTATCGAAGAAGTCATCACGCTCGATGTGTCGGTGAGCCTGATACCAATACCAGCAAATAATCAATGAACGTGCTGCGCAAAATGAAACGATGTTCCTTCAATTCCCCCACATCTCCATAAACACTCATGGAAGGACTGTCGCACCCTAGCTCAGACCTAGTCCTCAATGAACTGTAATTGGACGATAGGATCGGGATGTCGAGTGTTGATCAGGGGCGGCACGAATGGTAACTTCCAGGTTTCCACATTAGGCTGCATCTTTCCCTGAGCTTTTAACCGACGGTTATCTCGTGTATGTAGGTCAGGGCCCCAAGCAAAGTTGGCGATATCGTACAGTACAAAGAAAGGAGTGAAGTGCCTTTCCGGCAAGCCACAAGGAGTTCCTGAGGTTCCATTTTCATACTTATACTCTGTGCAAGGATAGCCTCGAAGTACTCCATCTGCCGAAGGGCCGATTGTTATAAGATGCATTTCACCCGCATCATGCCCTTACAGTACTGTATTGTAATAACAACAGTGACCATCGGACGAAGCTAACTCAAAGTTCATCCCATTGGATATCGGCTGTCATTGACTGGAGGTTTCAATGCATTTACGCGATGATCAGCGATTAGAGAGTCATGGAAAAGCCTCCGGCTGTAACATTCAAGAGAGCAGGAAATTCATTACATATTCACGTCAGTGCTCTGCATGTTGCTATACAGTACTCCGTGAAGATGCACACCAACCACTAGCTTGACTGAATAGCTGACAGGGAGCTTTGAAAGAAGGAGAATATTGCAAGCATTGTAAATTACTCAGTGCATGGACTTTGTGCCTCCGGAGAAGGGTAGCTGCAGAAGGTTGTCGGTTTCTGCTCAAGCACTCGTGTCCACTAAAGCGCACGGTCAGCGGTTTTCCCCATCGCCTAAATGCGCCATGGACGAGCGACAGAGAGCAATGGATACTTCCAAGGAACCCAAATGTGGGGAAGGACTTACTTGTATGCAATCTTGTTGCAAGGCTGCCAGTGACATTCGAGAAGATCTTTTGCTGTATTGGGGAGCATTCGGCGTAGAGACTCATACTGTAAGGTACACTATACTCCATGATCTACCGTCAGATCAAGGAGTGTGTGTCGTACGAGTCAGACCAAGCCGAGTCAGTTTCAAAAAGTTTGACAGACGCCATTGAAAGTGTCTTACTGTATACTTGCAGTACCTACCGTACTTTGCCCACCTAATAGGTAGAAAACATTGGCTTACCACCGACAACAGGCACTGATCCCGACGAACACATGTCAGTGTCAATTCGGGTGCTGAAATTAGCTTCAATAATGTGCGTTACTATACTGAACGTGTTCGATGCAGTAACATCGCCTGTGACAGCCCTTGGTAGGTTCCGTTGATTTCTTACCTTAATATGTACAACACTGTACTGTACATATTGAATGGAATGGAAAAATGCAGTCGGGTACCGCACTGTACAATATCGTGCAGTACCCGACTGCAGTGGCCTACGGTCAACTGCCTTATCCAGTGGGGCTCACCCGCATTTACCACAGCGAAGCCGAAACTTAATCCCCACTGGAGTGAGGCTCTGCTGAATTGGTATGGAGAAGAAGTTGCTGATCCTGGCAGATCGGTATCGCAAAATTAGCCGAGCAAAACAGCCGTACTTGTATCGATGCCGAGCTGATTCAGCAATGTAAAGACCAAGGTCTAGTGGTATGAATCAACTAGATTAAGCGAGCAATGAGGGTTAGGTGCGATGTTGCCATATCTTTCCTGATCTTTGCTTGAGATTCGATGGATGCAGCTCTGAACAATATTTCCGTGTTTCGGCCTAAGCATTTCGTGTTGACAGATACATGAATTGAACCGACATGCTTATGATGTGACGCAGACATGACGAGCAGACCATTAGTGAGAAAGTCAATTAAATTAACAATGCAGCTTCCTGTTCGTGACGTGTTTGTCAAAGACAAATGTAATATGAAGTTTGGAAAATACCAAAAACTGTCCGGTTACTGAGATTGCTGTACTTAGTGTCACTGGACGAATGGGAGTTTTGTAGTACGGCTATGGAGTAGACGTCAGAACAGTGGTGAGTGTGGGGAAGCTCCTTAGCCTTGCAAGGGTGTACAGTATTCTTGATGATGGGTTGGGTGGTCATACTGTATTGATAGACCGGAAAGGTGGTCAGCCGACCCAAAAGCCCATCGGAGCAGAATACTGACGATTTGTTGGTCCAGGTGCTGCAAGTCTTAGTTCGTAATTCAAGTTTCACCCGTTACGGTCGAAGGCAAGGCCGTGCAACCAGGTGTTGAAGCACACGATAAACGTTACATCGAGCTTCGGAATTTGTTGATTGATTCCGTTGATACTATCTTAAGGTCGTGCAGCAATCTTGATGGTGTGACATATCCAGTTGTTGTGAAGCCTTGTCCTCTCCAGGCGGGGATAGTGGCCGTGTTCATACATAGGTACAGTATGCTTATTGCATATTCTTACATAAGTCAGATCGAAGGCAGATACTGTAGTTTCTTTTCATAATAGCGTGGGACATCATGTGGGGGAAGCCAGGACTGATAGGTCGGTACGTACTGCTGTGAAGGGTCTCTCCGTTGGTCTGGAAACATCGAACAGGCAGAAGCAACATATGCAGCTTCGAGGAAAGATTGGACAGATGTTGAGCGAACCGTTGATCAAAACAGTCTTGTAATATGCATTGTCCTAAACTGCCGTGCTGCACGGTAATCACTCCTTCTCAAAACCGAGTCAATGACTGGGTGCAAGGGGTCCTAAATTTCAGCTGCTTTCTGGCGTCCGTGGCTCAAGGTCATACATCCATCTCTTGCGAGTGAGCTGTGGCTTCTATCTGTTACTTAATACTGTTCGAACATGAAAATCTCAACCGATTAGTGTCTACATGATGCTGACAATCCATACCAATACCCTTCTATAACCCAAGCACCAACGCTCCCCTAAGAATCATCCAACGACCTGTTGTCGTCTATAATATAGCCGTGATCAAAACCGAGTAGAGCTAAGACATAACATGACTGTGAGAGGCGGATATGGGTGGCAGCACGAGAAGTAAGGTGGTAGTCTTTATGAATATCGTGTGTTTTCGCCGTTGATTGAGGCAACAGCGCTGGACTCACCCGAACTCAGGCCACTCGATGGGTTTAGCAAGTCGGACATGTTTACTTTCGGCAACTGAGGCACTGGCAACTTCCGCTGCGTTCCGCCAACGATCTCAGAGATCGAAGGGCCGGTAGTGTGAGGTAGAGGAGGATGAGCATATGATCCATCGGCGTGAGGCTCCATCGGAGCTAGGAGTGGAGTGTGACCATGGCCGAGGGACAAGTGTCGTAGACCAGGAAGCTGTAAATCACTCCCATGAGAGGCCCGGAGTCGCGGCGAATGCCCTGGAGTGGCAAGAGGTGTATGGTCAGGAGTCGGAGAAATTGACTCGTGCGAAAAGGTTGGCGATGATGGCGCAGTCGAGTGGGGTGAATTTGGTCTTGAACGCTTCACGCGGTGTTCTTCGTCGTAGTTCTCTTGCGAGTGTGACCGTGACATGCTATGCGATATGGCATAAGCACCCAATGATGGTAGGCGACCTGTGCTTGGTCCATTGCGATGGCTAAACAGGTGGTGCTGGTGCTGGTAAGGTATTCTCGATCCTAGTTCGTGTTCGCTGCGCTCGATTTGGGAAGCAGCACTTGCAAGCATGTTGATGTCCAGGGAATTCTTCCCTTCATCTGGGCGCACGTATGGCGACAAGCTCGGTATGGATGTGACGTATTGAGCAAAGGAATGAGGGGGTGAGACATTGGGGGATCCTGCGGCAGACGTAGGCGCCGAGTGTATGCCTCCCCTATTTGACGGAGGCATCATTAATTGTGCTTGTGCGAATTGATTCGAGCCGTCCTGTAGATCAGCCATGGCAGCAGCTGCAGCGACTTGCTGAGCTTTATTGTTGCGTCTGGAGTTGGGATTGCTGTGAATACGAGAATGTCGAGTTAGTTCGTCGGATCGGCTGAATCGTTTACTACAACCAGGAAACTGACACGCGTGCGGTTTTTCTCCAGTGTGTGTTCGAATATGTCTCGTCTGGTGCTCAAGTCTGTGGAAGGCTCTATCGCACAAGGGACATTTGTACGGACGAGGTAAGTCTTGCCTCGATTCCTCAACTTGAGTTGTTTGTATGGAAGGCATCGCGCTTGTTGTCGTCGCCATGTTGGTTGAGTGTGGTGTTTGTAGAGTGTCCTGCGAACCGGTGGCGGACTGATGTTGTTCTTGGGATAGAGAAGATGATGAATATTCGGAAGAGGGGTTGAGAATGGAGGTGAAATCAACTCCTGTCGACGGGCGTTGCATTCAGACGAGGTTGCGGGATATCCTGAGCAAGATTGGTGTATCTCTTATCGCAATAGCATCTACCACTCAAATAACCGGATATATCGAGCCGCTGAAGTGCTGGTGTGGTACTTTTAGTTGACGCAGTGATGTGGACAGATAATTCAGACCCTTTTGGCCGGGATTACTGTTGGTTCTGTGCTGCGAATCAAGTCCTTGAGAGCAGAAGGATTTGTTTGGTAGACCTCGGGTGATGGCAGCGAAGAAGATCTGGAGAAAGAGTTTAGGAATTCAAGATGTGGAAATAATTTCTGGCGACCCCTAGCGTAATCTTTATCAACCCACGTTTCTGGATGGAAGGGTGTGAAAGCTGACGGCAGCTGAACAACTAGGATGCGGAGACGGAAAGCCAATGCAAAATATGGCTGTACTGAATGAGGTCAGAGCCGGAACTTCAAGTTTTCAGGGGAGGCAAACCCCCAATTCCGGTTCCCCAAAAAGCAAGGCTGTTGTGCCTGGCAATCAAAAGCAGTCCACTCAAGACGGCTGCGTGGCACCTGCGGGCGCAGATCCTGGGGGCGACGCGCCAAGCGAGGGCTGTCAATGCTAGGCTATGAAATCTTTATTTGGTCGGTCAGCACGAATTGGATGAACTGCGGCAAGTCTGTGCCAGCAGACGTGATCACGAGAACAGGCCGGAACGTGGTCTATTCGCTGGTTTCATGGTGAGTCAGACAGAATGAAAGGATGGCAAGAGATTTGAATCAAAGAATGTCTAGTACAGTGGGTGTGAAATATGGGGGCAGAGTGACATCGGAAGGAGTCAAGGGACGAGAACAAGCCGGAATTGAAGGCTAAACATGCCCTGCCGTTTCAATGGATAGCCGCAATCAAACATTGCAATCCAAACACACACAGCAAGCCGGACCGTATCTCGATTCGCTACTACAGTAATGTTGGTACTTGCTACAGGGAACGTCAATGTACCTCGGCGATTAATAGCCGAATCAATCGATCCAACAACCCACCACTTTCATTGAGCATCTCACATGTTGCTAGTGGTGAAAGCTGGATCTTTGTCCCATGTTAATTTCTCGGTACTAAGACACGAACGAAATTTTCTGAGCCTTCAATGTGACAAGATCCATTGAGGCAATGAGGACTTATGCAGGAGATACCAGGTAATGTGGCTGAAGGTCAGTCGAGATTTCTGAGGGCGTAGGGACAGGCGACGGCCGGAAAGAGCGACGGCTCAGACCCGTGGACAGATCGGGACCACATCGGTAGCTTAGCATACCTGAATCTGCACTGAGACTCCATCAATGATACTGTGGATGCATTGATTTTCAGGCACGATGCGCCGTTTACTGCGATCACCCCCGTCCTTCCTCTCTATTTCCTTGCTCACTCACCCACATGCGTGCTGAATGTGGGGCGAATACAGTGGTACAATGTAAAGACGGTATTCGAAGAGCACGAAAAGGTCTACATATACCTGGGGTGTTCAGTATATGTGTAGGCCTGTTGGCGCACTTGCGAATTCGAGCCTAAAGGCAGGTCCAATCCTTCTGGATGGTGCTCATATATCTGTACCTCACGCTTCGTGGCTGACGACACGAAGCGAGCTTCACGTAATCTCAGTGGCTATCACTGACTCGGAACTGCTCAATTAAGTGCGGTCGTTGTTCGGCATAATGTTCGTGGGGCATCCACATGCTTCGTAATCCTAAAGCAATTGTGAAATTCCCATGAGTGACATGTGCAATGAGTTAATCATGATGATGTAACACTACATACCCACCTTATCAGAAAATTCCGCGGTAGGTGCTCCGTAGTTATTCCGTTAACGAACCATTGTGGCAGGTAGGTGGCACTTGGTTACATGTAGCTAAACAGTGCGCGGGTAATCACCACTTCCAGCTCATCGTACTGTAATAGCCGATACATACACCATCGCCATGATATACCCATGTAAAGCAATCCGATTTGATGGAAGATCGGTGACCCTTCGAGAGCAGTAACGCTCTATGGTGGAATTACTCTTCCCAGGGAGCGGGAACCACGGCGCCCGATCTCTCCATCCACTTGCATGACTCAACACCATCGACTCGGTTAGTTAGTAGAAAATTCGATACAGTACAGTATTGTATTTGTTCAAATACAGCCTGGAGTATGATTGGACTGTACTTGTAAATCCTATGTTGACAGATCAACATGAGTATTGCTAGACACAAGTCATCCTTTACTGTACTGCTCGATTTGGTACCTAGGTATGTACGCGAGCGTCTTCGCAAACAATAGTCACCAGCAACAGACATCCTCGGGAGAGCACACTGATGTTGCGCCTATACAATACCGTAGGGGGTACTTTCGGTCTATTGAGAGTACAGTTTAGATTCCAAGCACAGGTACGTACCTACCAAGTACCTAGATGCTTATCATGATCGACACGGAAAGAACTACCACATCCTCCAGATTGGATATTCGTGCGCCTCCTCTTCTCCAGGTAATACCCCAGTCTAGAACAAAGCCTCGACCGCCATGGACGGCACAACCGTCACTGTCACACCGAAGCATTGGTGTGCCGACAAAACATTAGTCTGCTCTCTACATACTGTAGTGCATGTTTGGGGCCGATGTCACCTTGGTCACCTCAAGCATCTTCATCACTCGGCTCATCGGAAGCAAATTCCCCTTTGTGGAAACAGAGTGATGTCGACATCGCGGGTTGTACTGTAGGTGCGTGGGGCCCCACGATTGCCAGCAGATAATCTCCGTATTAGCATCGTGTTATTTTTTCTACCCCAGATTTGCGAAGGACTAGGTACCTGTAGTCACTATGCTACACTCCGAATTGATCACATTATCGGAATGCCAGATGCATCAACGACATTGCTTCCAATACATCCTCTGTCGCGTACGTCACCATTCTTCCTGCCACTTAGAGGCTTGCAACAAACGGCTAGGAATCCTTCCTTGTTGTGAGTCAGTGCTTAACTACCACAGAATTCCTAGACTAGCTGAAAATCCAGGGACCGGAGGAATTAATGGGTGTTCCTCGCCGCATGTATCCAGCAACAGGTATATTATCCAGAATGCGATTGGTTCTTTGTATGGCAGCAGTGACTCTTCCTGCAACCGCAAGCAAAGGTCTTGATCAGCCCCCATACAAGTACTCTGTACGGCACAAGCCGAAGAATGTCTGATTACATGTAAGGTATGACCGCACGCTCGATACGGAGAATGTCTTCCGTCCAAAACCAGACACTGCTTAAAGGAATGTCGGCATTCAATCGGAGCAGAACTTGAACGTTATGATGTCGTCGCACAATCCAAGCATACAAGTATTTCATTATTACCACCGATGTTTTACCGGTATCGATAATCAATGCGTGGCAGAAAAGACCATTCCACATTATGATCTGTTGTACGCATAGGATCGGCATACACCTTTCGACAGGTTTTGTTGAAGAATCTCAGACATCAGTCGTTGAGAGTGGAACTGCAGTCGTCCAACACATTCCAGCCCAACGCTTCGGGACGCTCGATGCAAATTTACGCACAATTTCTTCACGGAATACCTTGTCAGATTTCGTGGCTGTATAGCCTCACACTGCCCGACGGCTCCAAGATGATGACAACAACAATGTTGTCAAAACAACTCAGCACGATGGCGCAATTTCTTGGTAACCTGTCCAACCAACACAGTTGGTATGTACTTGTGTCTGCTCAAATAGGTGGCAACTTTACTTGAGTCTGATCCTAGCGTTATACTTCAAATCGAATTGCTTTCGGTACACACACATACAGTACAAGTACCTGAACCGACCAGATTCCCGTCATCAACAACTCGATAAATTTCTTGGCTGCCAGTTCAAATTTGTTCCACCACATATTGTACACTAGTGGTATATTTCTCAGTGACTATGCTTGAAACAGAAAGGTGCGAGAACACCAAGCTTCTTCGCCTAAGCAAGCTTTGATATTTATGGATCTCGCTTGCTTTCTTTTTTGTCTTGTGTCTTGTATTGCACATGCAAGAGCAACCAACAGCTCTCAGACTGTGGGCCGACGCCTCTTTGCTACCCAAGACGTGACCAAAGATAGGTATCGAGCTGACAATCGACAGGGCTAGGATGGAATTCTGCCATCGCTGCTCAAGATTCTAAAGCAGTACTATGAAGTCGTGCGCAAAAGGTTTCCAAGCCTATCGACAAGGTATAGTGCATGTTGATGCAGCCACAAATGCTTGGAACAAAGTCAAACACCGATCCTCCTCTGGTGGCATCCACGTAAGCACCCTGGAAATCTATATGGAGCCGGGCCAGCCAAAATTACTGTCAGTCGGCTCTATCACGCAATTTCTTCTCGGTGCTAAAATTTGCTCACCCTTCACACATGTCGGCAAGGACCCATGTTCATTCGAGCATGTGCTACCTGGCTTCAAGCGTCTTCACCGCTCCTGAGAAGCCGAACGGAAGGACACTTCACGAATCTTACACGATCGTCTGACCAAGCATCGTTCTTCTCGCTAGGCACGAGAGGACGGGGTCAAGGTACTGGACTGGACTGTACTGTATTGTATTGGACGAGCGATACCTTGTGCTCCTTGACGTACCACATGTTGTATCCACATCCTTCCTGAAACAGCACCTCAGCTGATAGGCGTTGTCCTGTATTTTTCTTGTTGCGTGTCGAATGCATGTGAAAGATCTGACACTAGCAGCTGCAACATCGAGGGCGTACCTCTGGGCTTCACCTCTAACAGCACACAGTCCTTGAGCCACACTCGGGTTCACAAACCTTTGCAAAACCTACTGATGACGGCCTATTGTCTTTCTACTCATACATCTCAGGATGCAGAGGCTTTGCGTGCTTTGTTTGCGATACCTCTTACTTTGCTCTATCGCTATGATGCCTCGCTTCGTCTGGTGAAGAAGCGTTTGCACCAGATCAAGAACGGAATGTTTGGAAGCTATATCGACACGTTCAATCCTCTTTCAGTTGCTGGCATCAACCAGCACCCCCATGCTTCCCTCTGAGATCAGCAAAAGCCTGAGTCTGGGTCTTGCGAGACCGGCTTACATGACTTGATAGCACCAGCATTCAGTATACGAACCAGGTCTGAGGCGGAAGTTGTGACAACAGGATTGGTCAACGAATCTTGTAAGGTCATCATCGTTGTCGAGTGTGATTGGTGGAGAGCACTTGTGTGCTATGCAGAACGTCTCCGACGGTGAGTTTGTGCTGAACCTGTGTAGAAGCATAACTTCAGGCAACGAAGTGCTGTGGCTGAACATGCAGTGTTCGTGACGTTCAAACTTCCTCGGGAGCTTCGAGTGTAGTCATCAACAGTCTCCGGCTCCGTTTAGCGGATTGCGGTTCAAACAATGGAAGAGTATCTAAGTACATGATAATATGTGTGAGTCTATTTCAAGCGAGGACGATTGATACGACCAAATGGTGCAGCTTGAACACAACTCCCTTCCTTCCAGTTGTTTCTTGACAAAGTTGCATGAAAACAGGTTCAAATCGATACGCAAGTTTGAGACATACAAGCAGTTTCCTAAACTTTGAACCACAGATTTCTCCTGCCTAAGGAGTAATGATCCATGACTTTCCTTGTCCACCAGCCGACGACAATCTCGCAACAACGAGTACTGCTTTCCACCGCGCTGGACCATCAGAACATTGAGTGTGGCTGTACTCCAAGTTAAGGCTGAGGAGCCTCAGTTGGTTGGCGTTGAAGAGCCAATCAGATGTGCACAAGGATCTGCATCGGCCCCTCAAATCGACCCCGTGCTAGCAGGGTTGGAACACTGTCTGGCCACTTGTATCACGAAGAGGTCCTCCAAGACTTTGGGTGATAACAGTCGGCGTTGCGTACAAGAGCGCTTAGGTTGCTTGGTCTGCGTCGGCATTGCGAAAGAGTTTCCGCTTTCTGGGGTAAGTATCTTAACTCTCCCAGCCTGATTGTTGCTTTCAAGCAGTTCCACCACACTCTTGCCAGATAAGTCTGCAATCCTTCATAAGAGAACAAAGATGTTTCACGACTTCTCAACACCAAAATTTGAGCCTTTGATCACAAGTTTAGAGAACGAAAATCATAGAAGTGGATCCGAAATAGATATACAACCTCGTCTAGGAAAACCTACGAAAAAATCACGGCTTGTTTGGCTTGGTTGGCTTGATATACTTGCGGCCACGATAACGACACTGTGCTTCGCCGTCAGCGCCATCATCATTGATTCTCGACTACCCTTCGCTGCTAATGTAGGATATTCAAATCAGATCGTTGCAATTGGTTTCTTGCTGGGTGTGATGAATCAGTGCTTACAGCGAATACTACCATATCTCTTCCTACTCATTGAAGCACGATACGGGCAGTCGTGTCTTCAGAACTATGAAGGTATTCTTCGATGGTCGCCATTTGCACCAAAATTCAATTGGCTGTGGAGGATGTTACTGATGCTGCTACTCTTGTTGCCACAAGGGTGGAGGCAGTCACTCAGTGATGTACAGTATTGGCAACGTGGGGACCAGTGGGGAGGTGCGATCGAGGAGGGTTTACGAATAGGTCAAGATATGTATACGTATGTAACTCGTTCTGTGACTGACATCACCTTCCTTCAATGAACGTAGAAGTGAGGATGGAAACCGCAGCTCAGCTTTGAAGTGGTTGTCTCTCCTTAAGATCGTTACTACAGAAAGTTTCAATGGTCTCCACGATAACACATGGGACCTAGATACAAAGACACTACAAACCCCCTCAACTTTTGATGTTGATTTGCGGCCCGAGTTTCAGGCCGCCCTCTGTTCACACTCACCAATGGACGCAGCTACTACCTCAACACCATACAATTCAGGCTGCCATGTGGAATTGTTCCTTACGTTCTCGTTGGTGGACACTATGGACTTACTTAGCGAGAACCAACGCCACAGCCCCCAGATCTAACATGGTGATTACTGTATTTGGTAGAACTGTACGAGACTACAGTATGCCACTGACTAGATTACTAATAAAAGGCGGAGATACTATCGAAAACCAGTACTTTTGCCCGCTATGTCCGAGAACTCACTTCTCACATCTTCAATAACACGACCAGCATGCAGTAGTACAACATGTAAGAAAGGTATTTAACAACCATTCCTTCAACAGCAAGCTTTTCTCTTTCTCTATCCTCTCCATACAAAAGACGCCATACCACACCTTACTACACTATACCACAACAACACCACAACAGACCATACCACACCACACCAAAAACATGTCACAACCAACAGTAATAGTCTTCGGCCCAACAGGCAACATAGCCTCCTTCGCCGCCACAACCGCCCACTCCCACAACGCCAAAGTCATTCTCGCCATGCGCGATCCCTCCAAATCCATCCCGGGCCTGACCCAAGACCAAGAAAAATCAGGCTCATACACCCGCATCCAAGCCGACCTAACCAAACCCGACACCGTAACAAAAGCAGTCCAATCAACCAACGCCACCCGCGCACTCATCTACCTCGCCCACGGATCGCAAGACCACATGCGCTCCACGCTCGAAGCCCTTAAATCCGCGGGTATCACATTCGTTGTGTTTATAAGCAGTTTCACCATCGGCGCCGCGAACGACAGCGGCGAAGCAAAGGACGTCACACCACCTGATGTCATAGCGTATGTCCACGCACAAGTAGAACTCAGTCTAGACGCTGTCTTCGGCGCAGAAAACTACGTCGCCATCCGACCCGGTAACTTCGCGACCAATCTGCTCCAGAATAAGGACGGGATTGTGGCAGGGGAAGTCAAACTCTATGGCGGCGATTTTTTGACTGACAACATCACGCCCATTGATATGGGCACCGTCAGCGGCACCATCCTAGCCACGCAAACCGGTCCAAAAGACAAACAAGACAAGGTATATCTTTTCGGTCCACAGGTAATCAGCATCGCAGATTCGATTCGTCTCGTTGGAAAGGTTTTGAACAAGGAGGTTAAGATCACGACCATTGGGCCGGATGAAGCGCGGGAGCAGTTTGAGAAGAATCATATGCCAAAGCCGTTCGCTGATTATATGGTTAAAAAGCTTGGAGAGGAACAGAATGAGAGTAAGGAGCGGCCGAAATATCGGGAGGGAGTGGATAATGTGGAGAGGTATACGGGACGAAAGGCTACGGGGTTGGAGGACTGGGTGAGGGACAATAAGGAGCTTTTTGCATAGGTGGGTACAGTAGGTAGGTAGTGCTTTAGGTAGAACTGGAGAGTGGAACGTGGTAATCAAACGGTTTGCGGTCGTGCAGCTTATGTAGAAATTTCTTCGGTCATACGCTATGATTCCCCTTCAGCGCGGCTGTATTCTACAGTTAAAATCAGTACGCCATGGATCATTACTTCACAAGCTACATCCTAACCAACCATCAGCACAAAACACCCCTCCCATTCAACACTACATCATCATCAACAACCCTCCTCAACCCAAAAGAACGTAGTCGCACACCCAGCCCCAACACCCACAACCTTCTCCCCAGCACCAGGCCGGAACACCAAATACCCATCCCTCCTCCCACCATCACTGCTCATCAGCCCACCATCCCCACAGTTCCCATGCTCCCCCCACCCCCAAGCCCTTACAGTCCCATCCATCATCAACGCAACAGAATGCTCACTTCCGGCCGCCAACTGCTTGACCATCGTTTCAGTTCCACTACTCGTACTCGTGTCGATTAATTGGCCGTGGTTGTTGCGGCCGAAACCGCGGGTTTGGCCATGGGGGGATTTGAGGATTAGGCCGCTCCAGAGGGCGTAGGGTTCGACTTCGATTCCTGAATTGTTCGTGTTGTTGTTGTTGGAGCGCAAGGATTTTGTATCTGTGTCCGAGTCATGGAAGTTGTCGGTACTGAAGACCGAGCTCAGATTCCTGGGGAGATCAAAACCACCGCGCGGTTCAGCGCCGAGGAGGATGTATTCTTTCGAGTGTGTGCCAACGATGAATGTGAAGTCCCGGCCTGTGACGACTTGCGCTATACCCGTCTCCATACTAACGTCGTCTAGGACTATCCTCGTCGGCTTCCACACAATCTTCTCAGCCTGGAGACGTGCACCTAGTTGTCCCTTTCGACTTGCGCCCCAGCCATATAGGTTCCCTGTCGTCGTTAGTACGACGACGTGATTCATGCACGCTGATATACTCCGAACCCGGACATCTTTAGACCCGGGCTCAAAGTCTGCGATGTCATAGATCTGTGCCACTGATGCCTCAGTTTCGAGGAATTTCGTACAGTGCTCGCCGCGGCCGAGTTCGCCTTTGTCACCGGTTCCAAGGACGTAGATTTGTGTTGCGTCTACGACGAGGAAGGAGGCTTCCCATGTCGCTGCTATATCTGTGACTAGTGCCTCTCTCGCTGGCGCGACAGAACTTTGACTCGTGATATACTGAGGGAACGGAACCTCCTTGAAACCTAGCTTTACATCCTCCGGTCCATCGCTACGACTGAAAGCCACGGCTGTGGACTGAGCCGCGGCAAAGACACGTCCGCTACTCGTGAGAAGAAGCGTGTGGTTCCCTCCCGCGACGAGTTTCTTGAGCGTTTCACCGGGGTGGAGGGGCACGAAGTCGAATGTCGATGTTGATTGGTCGTTATTTGATGACTGTGATGGCGATGGTGATAGAGGGTAGAAGTGGCATCTCTCGGGTTGTGAAAGGTCGTCTTTATGTGGTAGACCTAGTTGACCTTGGCCGTTGGAGCCGAGGGCGTAGAGGGTTGTTTTGGTGGGTCTTGTGGTCATTTTGTTTTTTTTATGGGATGGGTTGGCGTGGTTGATTAGGGTGGGAGGTGTGGATGGTATGAATTTGTGGTGGTGGTCAATGGTGATGTGCTGTAGAGCATTTCTTCGGCCTGGACTGGTTGCTCGACACTGCGAAGAGCTTAGTATACTAGACGTCGTGCTGCCGTGTGTAAGATGTGATAAGTTGTGTTTAAGAAGTGAACAGGTCTCAGTGAAATGCTTATATTGAATAAATCTAGGGATTACTAAGTTTATATCATCGCCATCACATGACCTGAACTCGAAGAACAACGATGACTCTTGAATGGTCCAGACCTGAGCGACGAGTACGAATATAAATTTCCCTGGGGATGTCTTTAAGATGGGCAATTACAATCATATACACGAAAGGCGAAACAGGTCAAATATGGCTCATCGTGAGCCGGCTGTCAGATTTGAAGAGACCAGCAGTGCCCATATCATAATCTTCGGAGCTCTTACACTCGAGAGCGTGAAGAGGAGATTTTGTGCCATTCCTTCTCCTGCCACCAGAGGAGAATCATTATCTTACCACGAGGAGCCGAATTCTTACCACAATTATCTGCTCCCTTGAAAGTCACCACATTATGTCTATCTCCCTACATCATGCTACCCACCAGCGGCACAGCCTTATACACATCGTTCCACTGCTTCAATTCCCATGCGTTCGGCGCCGGCGCGCCAATGCCCCTTCCAATGACACCCAGCCCGCCTAGCGCCCACAGCGTCGCAACAACAGCTGACAACCCAGTAATCGCTCTGTCTCTTGTCGTCCGCTTACGTTCACCATAATCCCCTCCCTCAGTCACGTACTCCCTCGTCAACCTCAAGTACTTGGCGGCTCCACCCACAAAATGCCAGCTCGCAACACTAACCATCAAGGTATATCCAAGGTTCGAAAGCCATGGATGTCTTTGCATGCCATGGCTGAAGAATCGTAGTCCTACACTACTGCTGTCACCGTGCACCTTCAGTGGCGTTATCCTGTTTACTAGCACGTGCGCTGCCAACATTGGATACATCACGTAGCCCAATAGCGACGTAAGGCTCATCTTCGGCCACAGCGCCTTCGAAATCTTTTGTCGTTCGGCATGTGTTTCTGCGCCATAGCGCTTCGCAGCCTGAAATCTCCTGTATATGCGTAGCGATAGACCGGACGCGACGTGCGTGATGACGGGTATAAATATCAAGAGTGGCTCGAGCGGGAAGGATTGGTAATATGGGCGCGTGAGGAGAAGAGAGCGCTCAGCGGTTGCGGTCGAGAACGAGAACAAGGGAATTAGGGCGGTGTTGGTGTAATGGCCTATGAGATAGAGCGTTGGAGGGATTGTTGAGTATTTCTGGATGGCAAGAAGAATCTGAGGAATATTAGAATGGGAGCCAAGGGTGTTTGTCGTGCCCCGGGTTGGGGCTGTTCCAATCGAGTCGGGACCGTCGCTGGTAGGTGGAAAGTAGGACGGATGTTTGGCGGATGAGAGGTCTTCAGGGTTGACAATTTCAGAGTCCATATCGTCCTCATGGGAAGGAAACGATGGCGGTGTTTCATCAACTGGGGAAGGGTCTAGGACTTCCATTGAGCGCCGAGACTCAGTGGAAATCGTCTGGCTGAGTTTTGCCATTCTGGCAGATTTTGAAACGCTGAGTGTAGATTAGGCTTCGTCAACAGCTCATCTTGTAAAATCTGGTCTACTGCTTGATGTCTTGCGGCTTGCGACTGTACAATAGAAGCGATGCAGTCTGTTGCTCGGGTAAACTGCGCCGGCTAGAAATGTAAATAAAGCTGACTACTTTAATTTCTCGCGTCGTTATTTGTCGATCTATTCACTCTTATCAGAAGCAATCGCATCTGTTTCATGGTCTCGCAATTTATCTGTGAACGAACAATCGGTGAGAGCCAGCTCGCGAGCATCTGCATGTTTCTCCCATCGTAAGCTATTGCCGTCGGATTGCCAGAATGGGTCCAGTAAGTCGTGTCACGTCTGCACCACAGCAATGAAGCGTTGTCCCATGCCTCACTTGCACTCCATGTGCACATTTTCGCGTGCTTGAAAGGGGATGTAGCTACTAAGTGTTCCAGCGAGGCTTCACCCTCCCATCAGCCAAAACAGATTCTGCTAAAGCGGCCCGAAATGCCTTCTTCTGTGACTTGTGCCAGAAAGGTTACAGTCGTATGAATGAGTTCGAAGCTCATGAGTCATCCTATGACCACCAGCATAAGAAGCGCCTGAAAGACATGAAAGAAATGCAGAACCAGATGCAAAGCTCGACACGGAAGGAAGAGAAAGGGCCATTGATGAGTATTAAGCTTGGAGGTACGTCCACGGCGAAGCCAGGTGGTGGTGGTGGTGGTGGTGGTGGTGGTTTCAAAAAAGGTGGATTCAAAAATGCATTTGGTTCGGTGGATGACGGGAAGAGCGAGGTGAAGAAAGAAGACGATGAGGTCGATCGTGGCGCTGGGAGGAGTCTGACTGATGAACCGAGGGTTGTGGATAAGCAAGAGGAGGACAGCGATATTACCGACCAGGAGGACTACTATGACCCCAGGAAGCCGACAGGGTGTACTCCCGCATGTCCAGGCGCTGCTGCTAGTTGAAAGATGGTGATAAGTGCTATCATTATCGCATGAATGTCATGCCATCCACCTTTGACTCAACCTCGTCGTTTCTGGTCGGTTGACAAACAGCATGTGCCCGGCCCGAAGAAGTACTATCAAGGTACGATCTTCTATCTCGATAGGACCTCAACCACTTCGAGATAGTCAGGCTAAAACAGTCGTCTCTCCTGACTGCTTGCAGGTTTTCGATGACCCTAATGTGTTCTCGATGGCAGCCTCTATGTGCAGACAGGTTTCCTTCCTTGGGAAGAACTACTGATGTTTTGTTGAGGCCGTCTCTCCAAGCACGGACACCTGGTGTCGCGCAAAATACCACGCACTTGTCCTCGGAATAGTCGAGAATTTCATCTTCAGATCTGTCCGCTAGTACTTAAAAGGTGAGAGAAGTTGAATTACGAGCGACTGCGTTTGCTCCTTAGTCGCCGTTAGCTTCTTAGCTGTTTGATAGAAACCATTTCTGCCAATACCTCTCTTTTCTTTTCTTTTCAACGGCCAATGTGTCTTAGTCAAACATGCCTTTGATCTGACTCAGGCGTTGCGTTGGCGCGATCTCCATTGTTCCAGAGTCAGCTTCACCGCCATGCGTTGCAGCAGCATCAGCTCCCACATCACGGTCCTTTCTCCTTGAGGCTGTGGAGGCATCGAAAGCACTCGCAACTTCATTGTCCCATGTGACCATACCGTCATCATCCTCGAAACTCGGCGGCTCCCATTGTTGATCATCATCTGCCGCTGGGAAAAACATGCTGTCTTGGTTCATACTTGCTGACGGCGCTGACGGCTCTATTGATACATTCGTCGAGGCAGTGTCTCCAGCTGCTGGAACATTCAAACGATCTGGCTCCAATCGTGTTCGACTATCAGACAAAGTTTTCCGTATGGAAGGAGCGTCTGGCGGCGGCATTCCGCTCTGAACGCTTGGTGCTTCCGAACCTGCTCGGGAGCCGCTGGCGGGGTGTGATGGTGGCCGAACAGACAAGCCGCGCACTGTTGTATCTGCGCGTTGGGCATCAGTGACAGTGCTGCTGGTGCCCTTCGTCATCAGCGTGAATTCTGCTACGAGTCCATTGGTTCCATAGGTCATTTGCAATGGTCGATGCCCACGGGAATATGTTGCTTTGATCGCCGCTTTCATGGTGTCTGCATGTGCCACTACTGACCGGAAGTCTTTGGCTGGTATACTTATATGTTGGTTAGGCTCGATCTTACAGTCTTCAAAATCTCGTTCATCGAGAGTTACCGATGTATGTGTAGGCTGTCGAATGATTTCTGTGTATGTATCAGCAGTAGGTCATCGACGTGATTTGATATACCCACCCTTGCCGACCTGAACCTTGTCGGAGTAGCTTGTAAATATGACTCTGTTGTCGCTCAAAAACCAATCAACATGTTCAGTTTTGGGACCGAAATACTCGACCACATCTCTTAAGGTTCTAGATACAATCGTCCAGGTATTGTTCGAGCCTTGCCGATCGAATGTAGCATGAAGTACCTCTGCAGGTTCGTAGGTTAACTTGTACGTCTTGACAACGTTGAAACGGCAATACAGCTTGATTACGAGACGACATTCTGGTTGTTCCGCAGATGTCTGAAGCTCAACTTCGCAACGTTCAATTGAAGTCTCTCGCTCTTTATTATCAACCTGACGGCGCTTGAATATCGAAAGGAGGGCCTTGTACCATTAGCTTGATTTTGCAAATAGCGGACAAGCTTGACAGTACTCGATTTTGAAGCTTGCAAGCCCATGTCAATGGCTTCTCTCGACCTTCGGATGAACGACTTGGAACTGAAAAACGGTATTTATCGAAGAAATCGCCTGCCTTGAGAATAAAAGATGCGTATGCTGTCTTGGAAGAATTTAAACTTGATAGGCGGACCTTGAGTCGTTAACTGACAGGAACCTCGAAGACAGTCAACAGTTAACTACTTCTTGAGAGTTGGCCTCCAACGAGATGATTTCATCGAATTTTGCCAGACACGACAACGCTTCATGTATTTGAGAAACTCCAACGGGAGAAGTAATGAAGCCGAATGTAGGGTTCATTGTTCATAGCGGAGATCGGACTCCGAATGAAAGTAGATATATTTACCACAACTCTTCTACCCTAAGAAGTGGTGATGCTTGGGAAACGCGTCGTGGAACGCGTAAAGTGCTTTATGATCTCACGTGCCCAAGGTGCCATGCTCGATGTCTCTATAACACATGTAGATATTGATCTCAGTGACCCTTCACCACATCTTTCTATGACATTGACACGTTCCCCGGGGGATACCAAGTCAGATTTTGAGGTCATGTCACCTTCTGTCATTGGACAGGCGATACTGCCTGAGGAGATCATGTCCCTTATCTGCACCGAGCTCGGCCGGCAGTGGGACTTCACCACTCTTTATGATTGTGCTCGGAGCGCAAAGTCCCTCGCCGACCCTGCATTGCGAACACTGTATCAGTATCATCAGAATTCTTTTGTGTTCAACCAAACGGACGACGATTTGGGAGAGCGAAAACGCCAAGATCGATCCGTGTACTTCAAGAAGTGGCTATTACTATGGCGATCTATCATCAGCTCAAGTCTGCAGCCCTCACAGACCTACAAACCATATTGTCACTATTTAAGAATCCTGGATTTTCGAAACCTATACGAATTGTTTGACTCCAACCAGTTCCAAGCAGTCAAGAAGGACTTCTATGCTCGACCGCTAGCAAAATTCAATTATCCAAGGCAGCAGGGACGACACACGACGGTTGATATCGTCGCAACTATTAACCATGTAGGAGAGACAGTGGTACCAAAAGCCACCTTTCTAGAAGAGCTGTCTGGGCATATGAGCCCGGGCTTCTTCACGAGATGGGTTTCGCAAACTCCACGACTGAGGAGGACTGTGTTGTGGAGAGGCGATGCTTTGGGCAACAATGCAGGTACTTCTCTTGCTACATGTTGCAAACACTTTAACGCACTCTCCGTCCATGATTGGATCAATGAAGATGCAGACACGGTGTTTGCCAAGTTTCTCACCGAGCTCAATCCCGATACACTACAGTCTCTAAACTTCATTAGCTTCAACAATATTAGCCGCCAATCTTTCGAAGCCCTTGGGAGGCATACAACTCTGAAAGAGCTGAAACTGAGTAATCTTAGCAAAGACGCAATAGAAAGCTTGAATGGCCTCAAGAATTGCACGCAGATTGAAGTCTTATCTCTTGAAGACAGCATGAACTTCGTCCGACTAGAGGAACGACATAACGATGTCTTCAACGAAGTCATTGAATGGTTGAGCTCATGCACAAAGCTCCGCGAAATTAGTATCAAGGGATTTTTTGATGGTCCAGCAATTCTTGCAGCAGTAGCAATATCCCCAAATGTAAGGTGGACCAAATTAAGCCTCGAGGAGTATACAGTTCGCACTGCAAGTTCAGCATCATTCCACACCGCTCTTACCGAGCAGAAATCTCTCGAGGTATTGATCCTCAAAGGTGATGGAGACGATACTCACTACCAAGACCTCGAAATCATGGTATCATCCATCTGCCAGCTCACCAACCTCAAAGAACTGGTCCTCAAGCAAGTTTCAGACGAGTTCGACATGACTCATATTTCCAATCTCGCAGTCAGTCTTCCCAGCCTCGAAGAATTCTGGACCAGCGGCGGCGAGCTCTCTTCCGATATTCTACCTGTCCTAGCAAACCTTCGCTCCCTCAAAAACCTCACTCTATTTGCATTAACACAATTTGACTACGACTCAATCCGCGACTTCATCCTCCGCCTCGAAAGGAAAACACAGCGTGGTTTCCAATTGTCGCTGATGTCTGTAGACCAGGAGTTCGGTCTCAGCCAGCAGGAACAAGATCAGATCTCTGAATTGATCAAAGAACGTGTTGACGGTTCATTCGGTATGTGCAAGGCCAATTGTTTCCGATACATGTTTGATCCAGCCCAGTTCATCTGGAGAAACAACGCATGGAGACAAGTTACGCAACGAAGACTGACTGAGGAACGACAGATTTCGTATTTGACAGATACCCTGAGTCAGGGGATAGTGATGACGAATGATGACTGAGTGCACCAGGGTTACTACGAAGAGCTTCCGCTGCCTTTCGTAACTTTCTGTCACCAAAAACCGAGAAAGGGTGCGAAATGGTTGTTCCAGCTCTGTACGTTGGTGTTAGGCGACAACGACTGTAAGGCCTACGTGTTACCAGTAAGCAATGGTGGTTTTGTATGAGTGTGGCTCCATGCATGTGGGCCTGCTCGACCGCATCGTTCCAAAAATCTACTCGACCTAGGGAAAATTCATACAGGTAAATGCATTCATTCGGATGAGGCTCATTATCAGACTTCACAATGGTTGGACGCTTGAGATCAGCTTTTGTTGGAATATGAAATCGTGATCTAAACATAGCCAGAGGGTCACTAGCATCGAGCTTCACAGTATGACTGATGTCGAGGTATTCCTCACGGTGTCCAGCTTCTTGGACAATTTCAGCCATAATAGTAGTGGTGATCACAGAAAGCTAATAGTGGCCAAAGGATGTTTACAGAATGATATCAGTAACGGCGAAACCTCGGTACCGCCATCGAACTGCGTCACCTTTACAAATCCGATATCACTGTTTTGAATACCTGTATGAATGAACGTCTGTAGGACACGAAGTTATTCTCAGAACTGTTGCTATCTTTCACAATGGCCTCTAAAACCCTAACTCGAGCTTTCGAGCTCGCAAAACCCCTGCGTAATCACGAGCCCGCAGCATTTTTCCAAGCATGTAGGGGGCCACCAACCTCCAGCCTAGTAACAAGGCCGTCACTGTTGCATGTCAAAATGTGTCAACCACGATCTCGAACTTTCTCGACCACGAGGCCTTCGCAAGCAACTGTTGTTAAGAAGAACCCACGTACCGACGACGATGGTAATGAGATGTCTATCATTATTTCCGAGCGTGCAGCAAAACGCCTCAAGCAGATTGTTTCAGCACCACCTAAGAAAAATTCCTTGACCGCTTCCTCTGCATCTGCGTTACCCGATTCGCACCTCAGAGTACTGGTCACAGCAGGTGGCTGCCACGGGTTTCAATACCTAATGTCGCTTGAATCGGCCGAAAAAATAGACGCAGAGGAGGATACAATATTCGAGTTCGAAGATAGTGGGGAGGGTGCTAGGGCGGAAGTGGTGATGGACCAGCCGAGTCTGGAATTGCTCAAGGGAAGTACTGTCGATTTCACCACTGAGCTTATCGGGAGTCAATTCAAGATCGTGGGAAATCCTCGAGCAACGAGTAGTTGTGGGTGCGGAACGAGTTTTGATATTGAGTGAAACCACAACGACCATAATCATATCATCTCCTGTTCTTGAGAGGAAGTCTCTTCCTCCCAATGTTTTCAAACATCAACCGTCGATCCAACTCTGAACTTGGCTGCAATTCCATGTAGTCCAGTGTTCATCAAGACTTTGTCTGAGATGGTGGTGTTAGTGTATTACAGAAGACGGCATCCAGCGAATATTCGCCAGCCCGACAACGGTGGCAATAGACGTGATCTTGTGGGTGGTTAATGCAGGCAATAACCATTTCGGCAGCATACTGATATTGATCTGAGCATCGAGATTTTAGCGCTCAGACTCAAGTTTCTACTATTTTTTGAAGGCTCTTGCTTGTTTTTCAGATTGCCCAATGGGAATTCACAGCATTTTGAACGCAGACTCGACCTTTTCCACTGCAAGGTGCAATCGAGATCGGCCAAGTGTGAAGGTCTTGAGATGGGTGAATCTCAATCAGCTTTGTGCATGAAAATTCTTGAATCAATGGGGATATTGATCTGGAGAATGGTTACAAGTGACTGTGATGGTGGTATTGTCGTTGTCACTGCTGAACGTCTGGTAAGAATAACAGCAAAATGAAAAGTGGGCCAATCACAAGACACAATGCTTGCGTGGGAGAAGAGTGTGTTGAAGTGAAGGTACTGCACGTCAACCAGCGCACTCAGCCTCGTCACCTGATTCCCGCTCATCCATGGCTGTTAGTACCTAAACGAAAAAGTTCGCCTGTTCGATCCTCGCTGTCGACAAGCTTTTCGCTTATTCGCCTACTCGCAACGACCAAAAAACACCAAAACGAATTTGGACGAGCAGCAAAACTACAACCCTTGATCCAGTCCCCCCCCCCTCATTGCTGCAGCCCCAGCGCAAGACATAGGACTTTGGGATTGAACCCAGCACCGCCGGTAATGAAGGATCGTAAGAAATACAGTTATAGAAACCCCCTAGTGTCTGGTGTGATTGATGGTAAACGCAAACTACAACGCTACCATTGGGCCAACCATCAGAACACGTCCTTAAGGATTTTTTGATACCAAACATTTCGCGTTCAAAACTTATATCCCTTTGGCTGCAGCCTTGCCCGCCAACGTCACCGGTAGTCATCTGCCGAAAGTCACTTGCCCTTCACTGTTCCTCTAAATCAGTGTACCCTCACTTATTGACTCTCGCAATGACAATGACTTCCGCAGCTCCAGCAGTTTGTTCTTAAAAACATCCTCTCTTTCATGTACCTACTTCTACATAGCATACTTCTTATCCACCACAATACACGATCGATCTATCGTCAGTCATGTCGTCAAGCCCACCAACTAATCAGCAAGATCTTGCACGATCTTCAGTTAGTAGCCCCACAAACAGAATGGCAGCGAAGTCTGAGGAGAGGTCTGCCAGGGAGTTGAGCGCAGCGGCTCTTGAGAGTGCACGGAAAGCTAAAGCACAAGACGACCTCAAGAACGATCTTGAAACTCAAATTGCAGCACTTCGAGCACAACAAGAAGCAGCTGCGAAGAGTGCTGAGCAGTATCTCCAGCAATCGAAAGCTGAGGAGCAAGCTTCCATGCAAAGAGGCTTTCACGAGATCGAACTTGAGAAGAAAGAATCCTTCAGGAATGCGATCGCCGATGAGGTTTTCATCAGAGTCGCTCAGGCACTGCAAGGTGAAGAGGACCGCAAGTATATGCAGGCCGTTGCAGACGGGCGCCCAGGCTTCGAAAACCCTACTGAATTTAAAGCGCTGTTGTGGGAAGCCATAGCAGGTAACAACTGCGCTTTCTTGCAGCTTGCAGCGGCCAAGGTCTGTGCTAGGTACAAGGTCGACATCACGGATGCGGATCTCGACCAGATTACTTCGTCATTTGTCTGCCTCAAGGAAGCGCCGCTTCACCAACTCATCCAAGCACCCTCAGCAGCTCCAGCTGCAGCTGAAGTAGAAAACGAACCCCCAAGAGTTGAGGCTGAAATTGACGAGACGATCATGGATGAGCCGGTTCTAGAAGTTGACGGTGATTTCGTGGCATCGATTACCCCTGTTGGTGAAACTCAGATCGATGATCCTATTCAACGAGACGAAACAGCTACCGAGATCTGTCATTCTGTGCCACCTATTATTGGCATTGAGCGCATCAAACAGGAGCTCTTGCCCCGTCGGTCAAATGAGTTCAACCACCTCTCTATGTCTGAACTCGATCATGAGGATAACGAAGCCATGCCTGCAGCACACACTACTACTACAAGCACAATTTGTAGCCCACTTCGATCAGAGCCAGATCTGGATGACGAAATCAACGTGTCACCCTCACGCGTTAGATCCTACAACATTACACCAAATAAGCGTATTCGAGACGATGAAAGTGTCGCATCTAACACTACTGCAGGTTCACAGACTCCGAAACGAGCTCGAATAGCTGGTAAGCAGTCTGGCTCAGCTTCCATGCATTCAAAACGCTAATCTGTTTGCTATAGGTACAACCAAGGTTGGACAGTTCAAAAACCACATTGGAAACCTAGCTGCAGACGGCAAGCTACATGAAGACGACTTGAAATGCACTAAATGCAAAACAGATGTCGAGAAAGATCCACGAATCACGAGCTGCCTGCATCTCTACTGCAACAAGTGTCTCAAAGCAATGCGGCTAGGTATTTCGGGTAAAGCAGCGAACAAAGTGGTTTGTCTCTACTCTGCTTGCGGCAAGGAGATAGGCAAACCAAATATCACTTCGGTTGAAACAATTGAAGATCTGAAGACGAAACATGCACTCGATCTTGGAGGGTTTGAGTCAGGCACTGAGGATGGTATCAATGACAGTGGTGACGACGCATAAGTACGTAGTACTACATGCTTGCCGTTTGCATTTTGGCAGAAGTGGGCTATATAAGCGTTGAGATTTCACCATATTTCCACATCCATGCTATATCGTTCTAGCTCTTCAGAAGGACAATTTTTTTTTAGACTGAAAAACTCCTCGAATACTCAATATCGACGATTCTCAAATCTCCTTCACTCGTCACATCCGCATTCCCCCACGTCCTATCTTTAGAACACCAACCTCACACTATCATCACAACCAGTCCATCAAATATTACACTGTCCTCAACCACATCTCAACCAATCACCTTCATCGGTTTCACAACCACAATGAACCAGTACCGCAACGCCCTCAACAAAGACCTCGTATCAAAAGAGATGCTCGAGGCAGTACAGATGCTTCTGGCCAGCAAGAAATGCTGGGAGGAGGCGGCTGCCGCGGATCAGACGTGCCTGATTCCCTATCGACTTGAAAGAGCAGTCCAAGCCCACAACCAACTTCGGGCCACCATTGAAATTAAGTTGAAGCAGATCGGGTGGAAATGGGATGAGCTTGAACAGAGAGCGAACAGAATGCAGGACAAGCTGTGAAGGGGCGAGATGGCCGTCAGACTGACGGAGGAGGGAGAGATGAATATGAGGACAGAGACACTGGATCTTGATAAGAATTAAGATTCAGGCCTCTAGAAATACCTCGATGATCGTACCTGGCGGGCACTTCAATTCATGTTTGTTGGTCATTGTACAAGGCAGGAATGCTTATGAGCTGTTTTAGTTTGCTACAATCCATTGAGATTTGGTATCAGTGTAGCAGCCAGTGTGGTCCAATGCTAGCCAAGTTGGGTTCCTCAGGTCCCAGGGATGTATTGTAGAATCAATCGACGTCGAGAAAAGGGGAAGTCAAGATCACGTGGACAGGATCGTAGCTTCATCCGTTCCACAATTTTATATCAAGCGTTAGTTCTCCGAAGCTATTCCTCTTATCACTTGAATGCATCTTAAGCAGCATGTTATAAGCCTCCGAATCCCTTGGCGATAGTGTCCTGACGGCGCCTTACAATCCCAGAGGGTTCTCAGCAGTCTGCTTGCTCCCTGTTGCCGACTTAACTCCACTGTCTACAGAATCGCCAGCAGCTTGCGTGGTCTTTCCGACGCCTGAGGTCGCGCCTGCATACGATGTCAGAAGTGGCTGGCTGAAATATTAGAAAGTACTCACCCGAAACAGTGTCGCCGACCCCTTTTCCCAACGTGCCAGCACCATCACCGACACCTACCGCTCGTCAGCTGGAGTCCCCACTAGACATTGATAGGACTTACCTTTTCCGACAGCACCTAAAGTGCCACCAACTGTGCTAGTCAAACCACCGACTGTGTTTCCTACAGTGTCGCCGGCGGTTGAAAGGACGCCTGCTGGGCTTAGAAGGTTCTCTTTGGAGACTGAGATGGGCCGACTTACCTTTCTTTTGCGCTGGTTCCTGATTCGACATCGTTATTGAGTTCAATTGAGATGTTTCGGTCAAGTCAAGATGAGGTTAGGTATACTTCTTTATGACTCGATTATAGTCTGAGTGAAAGGATGCAAGCTACTTATGGTCGACTCTTCAGAAGCCATTCTACATATACGCCATGGAGGCAGGATTCGACTTGACGTCAGCCTGGTGCTGGTGCTTCTCTCAAGACTCCCTGTCCATGTAGGACGATGTACCCACAAACACAGTCTCTGATTGGAATGACAAAGGCGCCTTGCAAGTCCACGATTTCCCCCTCAGGATGTGGCCATTCAAGCAACACGTGTGTTACCACGTGATTCAAGGAAACAGGGAGCAGCACCAGCATACCCTGGTTAAGTACAGCAGCGTATTCGTGTACCTTCCAAAAGACAAGCAAGAACTTGAGCAAATGGTGTCATGAGCCACACCCTTCCCCTGTCGCCAAGTTCGTCCTTTGTGGCGGGGCAAGTATGACGTCAGATTTTGATCCCATTTCCTTCCCTCCAGATCGACTGTAAGCCATACAAGGCTCCTGTGTGATTGGTTATCTCGTGCCTTCGAGAGTCTTCCACTCCCGAATCCCCCTCCAAACTCAAAAGGAAACATAAAAACGAGTCCCAATCACCATCCTCACACCCATACCCGTAATACACAAGGATTGCAACGAAAGCAAACTCAAAGCTCACACACAAACCAGAATAACAACGACTTCTTAGCTCAAAACCAACCCCAGCGGATCCATCCACAAACACCACACCAACCCCCCCTCACAAAACCAAAAACAACAACAACAACAACAACAACAATGTCCAACCCCAACCAATCAACATACACCTCATACAGCTCCTCCTCCTTCACCACCTCCTCCAGCTCCTCCACCAATAACCAACCCCACACCCAATCCTACGTAGAAAACATAACCTACGACTCCCGCCACGGTGGCTCCATCCAACGCACATCCTCAGAGACCGGCCAACCTACACTCACGCAACGCCAGCAGATACCTGTACAGGGCACTGTGGGCGCGGGGAATGCAGCGGGTAACCAGGGACGGATTGAGGATGTGACAGACCAGGAGCGGGATGAGGGGCAGGAAGCGAGGGATAGGGAGTATGAGGAGAGGATTGAGGAGGAGTATGCTAAGCGGGAGGGTGGAGCGTAGGTCATGCCGGGAGGAGGAGTGGAGGTGAGGTTCCTCGGACAGCCTGAGGCTGCGTGTGGAAGAGGGTCAATGTGCAAATGTTCAACGTGAGACACACAAATTCCACCACCGACCTTGATCGTAGTTGACCTCACGGTCACGCATTACTAGATTATATAAGTATAATATTTGTCAACTGTACGTATGTCTTTGCGATTCCTTTAGCACTAGTTTAATTGCATATTACCGTTGTTTTTACAGATTAGAAAAGTGGTGGATGTTATGCTTGGCACTTTCGATCTTGCACTTTGAATATACCCCGTTGAGGATGTTAGTACTGCTCTGCTAGACGAGATATGTTTTTCTCAAGTTATACAGCAGTGCCAAACCTGGTTTCTTTGGACTAGTAGAGGCTGTTATACGCCTACATAAGATGCCTTCGGAACAGGAGCTGTTATGAGGCTGAGCAGCTTGTACGTCTGAATCGTCGTGATGGGGTTTCAGTCAGATAGCTAAGAAGTCGTTGTTATTCTGGTTTGTGTGTGAGCTTTGAGTTTGCTTTCGTTGCAATCCTTGTGTATTACGGGTATGGGTG
>Ga0115846_100007_pt1 | contig 74511 bp, 62 predicted proteins | sample InSIn5gowninarea_2_FD_83860 | JGI IMG/M metagenome (GOLD analysis project Ga0115846, IMG submission 83860) | reverse complement strand
TTGACTGCCCTCCTTGTGTTCACTATCCTCATGTTGGCTGTGGAGAAGCATAAAGGTACTTTCCTTGCCCCCATTGGCATTGGTCTAGCACTCTTCATTGCCGAGCTCGGAGGTGTCTACTACACCGGCGGATCTCTCAACCCAGCACGAAGTTTCGGACCTTGTGTTGCAAACGCCAGCTTCCCAACCGAGCACTGGATTTACTGGGTGGGCCCGCTTCTGGGTGCCTTGCTCGCGGCTGGATTTTATTGGTTCATCAAAGGTATCGAATATCAAACGGCCAACCCCGGACAGGATTTCGATGATCTTGAGCACAATGCCTTCAATCCTGACGAAGATTTATCTCGACCTGTGGTTCAGCCGAATGCAGTTGCCGACAGAACAGAGGCTCGAGAATTAGCCGCTCTAAACAATGATGCTCCAAGGTCGAGTCTGTCCCCAACTCAAACGAAAGAGAGCACGAATGAAATGAGAGACAGCACGAATGAACCTGCTTATGCCACCAACGGATCTCCACGCAACACTGTAACCATCAACTCCAGAACACGAGATGAGCCACCACGTCTTTGAAGGGAAAATTGCCGATCTACATTTTGAGGTATCTCTCTCAATATCTCTCCCTTTTGCCGTATAACAAAAGTTAGCGAGGAGTTTGGGAAATAATAACAAGCATGGAATGGTTGTTTCATCAGGTTGCATGCATGGAAACCTGAAACATCATTTATGGGATGTATCAATATTACTGGATATAATAGATCGAATAATGGTTTGTTAGGCAGTGTATATATTAGTACATTTCCTACGACGTCTGTCACACAGTTTTATCAGGCATTAGTCTTACGAGAATATTTAATCATCATAAAGTTGTGAATAGCGCTACCGTGTCAGATCGCCGTCTCATGCCGTACAAGCACTCATATAAGCCTCCTAGCTTGTCCAGATAGCATAACCAATACTTCCTGAATCTTAGATCAGCAGATCGGGCCTGGTGCCGGTTTTCGACATTCATCCTGTCTCGTAGCTCCATAACTGTGACGAACAGGACAAAGCATTGTGATGCAGTTTGCGTGATTTGGTAGGATGTAAATCCGTGTCAGCTGTGGTGATCAGATGTGTAGAATATGTCAGCGTAATGCAATATTGACAAATGATCGGCGGGAAAAAGGACGCGCAGATTCCAAGAGCAGGCCTAGACCGAAGCAGCCGCAGTTCAGTCACGTGGAACCAGATCTGTTACTCGTAGATCATTTTGATGGGCGTTGCTTCGCTCTCCGGAGCACTCCACCAAGGACACCATGCCCGATTGTGTTACGAAGTCGGAAGTGGGTGACAGCCTGCACTTTGGTATTTGCATCAGTCAACCACCACATCTCAGCCCTACTCGTTCATCGTGGTGTATCTTCCTTCTACTCTATGGGTACAGTCTGACCTGTGTGCTCGACGCTGGCGTTGCATACAATCACTCTTCCTCCTACCTAACGCGACACCATGAGGCCTTTCCGTCTTGTTCTACTCGTCCTGTGCTTCATTGCCATCCCTGTCTTCCTAACATGTATATCCCTCTTGGGTCGCCAACCGGATGGCGCTGATGTTTTCCAAAATCCGCGACGAAGCCGATTCCGAGCACTCTTCGCCTTCTCAACTCCGTCCTCTTTATTCCCACCATCCGCTATTATAAGCCTTACCACCGAAAACTCGACATTCTTTCTTGCTCGACCTGCCGCATTTGGACCGTCCCTTCCTTCGGACGGCTTGAGTGGCCAACTATGGATTGGGCGAGGTTTTGGTGACGACAGTTTACTGTCTGAAGACGATCTCAAAATTAGTGGTTTTGAATTAGGCTGCTCTGATGTTCCTGGGTGGGGTCAAGAGCAGCAAAAGACCCCCGACAACCCAGCCATGAACGAGAAGGCGTTCAGAAGATCGAGTGGGGATTCAGTCGCAAACACTCCACCAAACAGCAAACTGTCTTCAGAACTTGACAAGACTGACGCCATGACAGAACATGGGACTCCTCTAGCCGATGAATTGGACGGCACCGATGATCATTTGCATCGACCGCTGCAAGATTCAAACCCTGCACCTGCCAGCAAGCCGGGTGAGTCTGCCGACGTCAAGAAGAAGGACAAGCAGAGAAAGCCAACACATGCCGATATCGAATCATTACAGGAAAGTGCAGATATTGCTGGCAAAATCGTCATGCTGAGTCGTGGTGGCTGTGGTTTTCTAGAGAAGGTCAAGTGGGCGCAGAGAAGGGGCGGCGTTGCCCTGATCGTTGGCGATAACGAGCGAAACGGACAACTGACTATTATGTATGCGAAGGGTGACACATCTAACGTCACCATTCCTGCAATTTTTACTTCATACACGTCAGCACATCTATTGTCTTCGCTCGTACCACCTGAGTTGGGTTTAGTCACGCCAGCGGACGGCTCGAAACAAGGCCTCAATTCTGTCAAGGGCGGATCTTCAGATACAGGCAGAGGCAATGCCAAGAACAACGGCCCTATGTTCACTACTACGTCTACCAGGGCGCAGGTAATTGCGACTTCTACTAAAGCCAAGCATGACTCAGACTCGGGAAATCATGGTTGGATGCAAAATGTGTTGCAGGCTGTTGGCTTCGATGACGCTGATATTCATGAGGATAGTCGTCGACCTCCAGGTATGGGTAATATTGAATGGGTACAAGTGAAAGATTGGGATGAGGATCAGGCAAAGACAGTAACAACCGGAACCTCAACCTCCACCGCTACGAAGACGACCTTTACCTCTACGAAGAGTTCCAAACAAAAATCCACGAAGAAGGCTGGAGACGATGATTTCGTGATAGGCGTTCAAGACTGGCGGGACACAGAATTGATTGCTCCAAAGTCACCCTCAACCGCAACTGGAAATGACCCAAGGGCAAAGGGGCAAGCTTCCAGCACAAGTACTGGTTCGATCGCCGAGGAGACTGCATTGAAGGGGGGCAGCATTATTCCAGGCAGTGGGGAGTATGCGAAGCCGGACAAGGACGACAAGACTGAAAAGGATGCCACAGCGAAGAAGAACCAAGATTCTCGTGACCAAAATCAGTGTGGGACCTTCTTGAACAGGATCAAGTCTTGGTTTGGCAAGACGCCAGATCCGATGCATTTGAATGTAGAGGCATTGTGCAAGAACCTTAACAAGCACGAAAATCACGATGCGCAAGAGCCAGAACGAGAAGGCCTTTGGGTGACACTTACTCCAACCAGTGTTTCGACGAGTCCATTCTTCGACACCCTTCTCGTCCTCGTTGTTAGCCTGCTTGTCACATTGACCTTTGTGTATGGACTATTGCTTTTGAGATCTCGGATTCGAAGACGAAGATGGAGAGCACCAAAGTCTTTGGTAGAGCGTCTACCCGTCCGAACATACCATACCATGTCCACAGCATCTTCCACAACATCATCTGAGCTAGCATCACCAAATCGATCACAAGCAGGATCACCTCAATTGCGACCCGAACCTGTCAGAGCGCGCCAGCGCTCGCAGACCACTATCGGTGTTCTCACGCCTGGTGTGGCAACCTCACAAAGTCCATCTGTAGAGAAGCAAAATAACAGATCAAGGCCGAAGCCTTACCGAGGCCGACAAGTTGAATGTGTCGTATGCCTGGAGGAGTATGTTGACGGCGAGTCAAAAGTGATGTCGTTGCCATGCGGTCATGAGTTCCACGCCGATTGCATCACACCATGGCTAGTAAATCGCCGAAGGACCTGCCCAATATGCAAGGGTGACGTCGTCCGATCAATGCAACGGCAAACCAACGGCGAGTCCCACACAGACGCGGACAATCGTGAGCCTGGTGAAGAGACATCAGATGGAGTGCAGGAGCGAGCGGCAACTACAGTGTCAGTGTCAGATGATTCTGCAGCAGCAATACCAATCCCCGATAGGCCGGAGGGTTCAAACATCATGGATGAAGATATTGAGCGAGGAGAAGAGCCGCCTGTCGAGCAAGAGAATGTACGTCCTATAGCTTCGAGATGGAGAGGCATACTCAATGCTAGTGTCTCGAGTTTAAGTGGCGATACGTTGTGGCGGTCGAACTCGGTGGATAGGAACAGATGATGATGATGGAAGCACGAAGGCTCTGCCGGCCGTATGAAAGTTGTTTTTGTGGCACGAAAAGTATTTGGCAGCAGTCAACATGGCGATTAACGATTAATGTGCCAGTTGCGAAGTATCATGGTAGGCATTCCATAGGTTGAGATATCCAGCAAGCATGCCTACAGTAGATACCTAATGTTACACACGACTTTTGCGCATCATATCATATCATGTCTCACATCAAATTTCCTTTGTCCCTCCTCTTCCCCCGTTAGATCTCCTTGGTTGAATGTACCAGTCGGTTTCCTACCTAGCTTCCCGGGGCACGCCTAATCTCACCTTGATCAAGACCTTTGTGCTTCGGATGGAAAGGTCCTTACTACTTTACCTTCCGGCTGAGAAGATGGGAATAGGTAAGTGGGCCGAGCTAGTAGTATCTGCTGCAGATGAATATTAGTCAGTGTAGGAGGCATGGGAATGTAACTATCGTATGTACGGTAAGTATCCTAAAAGAGCGCGTTTATCTGGAACCGCGAAGAGCAAAGAAGAAATTGTTCACGATAAGGTTCTTGCCCTATAGAGTATGTTAGTACGGTACATAGGTAGGTAGGTATGTTCCTGTCATATGTGACAGGGATATATGTGCTTTTAGTTATCTAATATAGCGATGGATTGTGTGGAATACGTAGTTTCACTTGTTCAACTTTACATGATGTTCACTTTCTCGGTTCTTACTCATATTATCATGTTTGAATTATCCTTTAGTTCAATGTTATAGTCCGATGACCTGAGTTTTAGACTTGCCTTGAGGTAAACAATACTTTCTTCATCCTCATATAGTTCGAGCTGGCATCTCCTACCTACTCTTTATAGGCTGTCAAGTCCTCTCAAGCCTTCAGCCTTCAACGCATTGAAGATTCTAATGTTTGCATCCTTGACATCTTTCATGTTGTGGAGCTTGTGCCATGTAAAATCTTGATTGCTGCTATCGTCCATACATTTGCCCAGCGCGATCCCTATGTCAAAAGCCACTGACGATTTCGACCTGCTCAAGACATCTCTGGCAAGGTGTGGCGTGTTGCTGTACGAATGGACTGCACTGCGAGCGGAGTTTCTGGTGTAGAATCCGATTGTAACGTGCCGGGAATTGTGCATCCAAGTGTCTTGCCGAACTCGGCCCTTATGGCTAAGACACCCGCAGCAAGATTGAATGAGAAGGTTCTCCTTACCAATATCGTCAAGGGCGCCGTTAAGCACCTCAAGGAGTTGTGGATAAAGTAGGTATGCAGCCTGAGAACTGTGGCGTGCTCGCAGCATCACTGTCATGGTGAACTGGCCCACTCGTCGAAGCGCGGCTCTTCTTTCGTCTTTGAGGGTTGATATTCGCAGCAACCCGCGGCATAGTCTGAACGGATGGCAGATAGCCCAGCGGCCATCTCATTTGTCCACTATCAAATATAGGGTTCTGATTGGGCTATAAGATTTTAAAGCAACGGTAGTGTCATTCTGAGCCGGTGAGAGACGGAGGAATCGCCCCGTAAACATGGTGTGCGTTGAGATGTGAAGATAGCTGGAGTCGTGATGATTCCGACCACGGGAGTTGATTGATCAAAGCTTAGAAGAGCATCAAATGTGAGTAGTGGAAGGAACGGGTATGTCAGGATGACAGGTTCGTAAGAAGATCAAACATCCAGCACGTCGTGTTACGGGATGTTAGGTGTTGACTGAGTGTTTGGACTACAGTATAGCACTGCGAACTTACAGAGATTAGTAGGCCACATGGTACGACTTAAAGTATCTGAGGTTCTGAACGTCAGACCTGGGGACCGTAGAGAGTAAATGAAAGGCAAGTAGTGTATGGTTGTATAAATAACGGTAGCAAAAGCATATTCTGTAACACCACGTTTTCTCAATACAAAACGATATCACGGCCTAACATTCAGGAATATATCTAATACACGACCTGAATTATATTCGTCTTATATAAAAAGATTGACAACCGTAGACAATCTAAAAAAAAAAAAAAGAAGTTGTATACAACAAGGGTTCTTGCCGCGATTCGAACGCCTGAATTCACTATTAAATTCCGTTCTGAATAATTTCAAGCATCAGTATGACTCACGGGGCCTCTCGCAACCTTTAGCTGTAGGGTGTACCCTAAGCGAGAATCATACTAGGCATGCAGTTAGCATGCAGTTTGGTTTCATTATGGTTTAGAGGTAACGTACCCACTAGACCACAAGAACATGTTTTTTTTTTTGAAACATTGGACATCTGTGTGTCGGATGTGGAGGCAAATTTCGGCCGTTAAATATATCAAGCTGGAACGTAGACGGGTGGGGGGTGTGTGACTCTGAGTGATGATGTTATCTTTTGTGGGTGAGGGGTTCTGGTGCCTCTAAATGTTAGGGGTTCTGGTGCCTCTAAATGTTAGGGGTTCGGGTTGCGGATTTGAGTGGGGCCGAGTGTCTGTTATGGCTTGGTTGATGGTGACATGTGAAATGTTTCGAGTTCAGGGGGTTTGCGACAGACCATCGTGGAAAGTGATCTATATAATTGAACATACAGTAACATTGTGAGGACGTTGAAATGTGCATGGCGTTATGTTTTCTTATTGGTCTATGGAATGTTTAAGCCTATGGCAAGGCAGCAAGGACACCTCTCGTTCTGTTGCCCCTCAGTGTCAGATTGGCTAACTCGGCTTGCTTCTCTTCTCCTGAGGAACCGTTGCCGGAAACCAATTTATTGTTGATACCGCATAAGTTCTAGCTTTGCTTTGTCCTGTCCATTCTGTTTCGATAAGTGCAATTACTAGAAACTGACTTTCGAGACGATATCGTAGAAAGTCTTGCCCTGGATCTCACAAAGCTCAAGCTCTAGAGCAGAAGGCTGTCTAGAACCATTACCAGCTGAGTATGTGCCTGCACCCCAGGGAGAGCCGCCTCGGACCTCCTCGAGGTTAGACAGCTGGGCAAAGGTATACTTGTAACCCAATGGTACGTAGATCAGGCCTTGATGTACCCACGATGATAGGGCAGCAATGGCTGTAGACTCTTGACCACCACCGGGAGTGGCAGTAGAAATAAACATGCCAAAATATTTGCCAGCTAGAGCACCGGTGGCCCACAGTTGGCCAAGTCGGTCAATCAACGTCTTCCATTGTGCTGGGTAGTTGCCGTATCTCGTTGGGATACCAAAGAGAAAGGCATCGTATGAGGTGAAGGTTTCGGGTGTGGCGATGGGAATGGAGGTATCCTGTCCTGGAGCGTGCATCTTTGTGAGGACGTCTTGCGGAAGTGTTTCCTCAACCCTATTGCGATCAGCTTCTGACGTTCAGTGGCCATCATTCGCCTTACTGGTAGATATCGACTGAGCCACCAGCGCTTTCAATGCCTTTTTTCTCGGCCTGCGCCAGTTTGGCGATATGGCCGTACATGGAGTAATAGATGATCGCGACTCTAACCATTTTGGCGGTTGTCAATAGCTGGTGTAAATATGTGTGTGTGGGAAGGTAATGCGGATTGACTGAATGAAGGAACACAGGCACGGTAGAGGAGGATATGTGTTTCTTATATCAATCGCAATTCTGATCATTGTTTACCAGACACTTGCATCACTGATAAACCCCGCTGCGGGTGGGGCGTGAAAGTTCTCTTTTTCCTTCATGGTTGAACGGTTCGGCTATGCGTGCTTGCTCTGGGCAATTTGAAACCACGTCAGAAGCAGCTCGGCAGTCACATTAACGAAGGACAAATTTGTGATCGCAACGTCTCCAGCTGGGTCCGGCATGTATGGATTTGACGCTAATAGAGGTCTGGGTCGAGAACTCGAGTCAGCAAAAAGTTTGAAAGCCGATCGGATGGACTGATTATGTGAGGCTCTGTCAGCGACCTCAAATCCAAAGTGGAACTTTGCGGGTGCTTAATCCGAAATTTGTCCCATTATGCGGAAGGCTGCCGGTACATTTACTAAGCATGCTCCATTTGCTCGTTGTCCTCGACGAAATCAGATACATATTGTATAGTACGTGTAGAGCTACTGGTGGATCACCACGATTGTAGTCGTTTGTTATTCACAGCTGTTGTTCCTGCCAAGTGAGCCTGCACCGAACTTGTAAAGATGAATAAGACAACAGAAATCTTCTGTTCCGACTACTAAATACAGTAAGCTAGTGATCGAGTGTCTTCACGACATACCTAACTTCTACCCTGACCTTCTACCTTCTTTGTGTTTCCTACACTGCCAAGTAGAGCAAGTAAATTAACAGGGCCCATGTTCCTAGTCTCTCTGTCTCTGGCTTTCATCGAGTACATTTGGAATATACAACGAGAGCGCAGTGATGCTGAGCTGGTTAGTACCTTTCCATTGTGTATGTTGTTTGACGTTGGTTGATGTCAGGAGGACGCCTATGTCCTCGTACATGTAGTGATATGCATACCACATTCGTAAATAGCATATCTACCAAAGCCCAGATCAAATCCAATCACTCAATATCCCAAACAGCATCCTCATCATTCCTAATATATGGCACTGGTACATTCTTCCCATGTTTAACCTGCCCAATCGTCCTCCCATCACCCAAAAACGCCCAAATATTACCGGGGTCCCGGTACGTAATCTCATAATGCTCATAGCGTGGATGGCGCATAAATTTCAGATGATGCAACAGACTGCCAGCCCAGATGTATACTCTTCCGTCGATCTTGTTGTCTTTATACCAGGACTTACAGTCCTCGCTCCATATCGAGTGTTTACGGTGCCAGGCGTCCATATACAGATTCAGTTGCGATGTGACGTCCTGTTTGGGAACCATACATTTGATACGATCTTCTTGCATTTTGCGACAGCATTGCAGGATATACAGCATTTGAGATTCGTGGGATGGAAGGGCACAGCCTTGACCCCAGTTGCCACGAGGCCCGTTGATGACGAAGTAGTTTGGGAAACCGGGCGCTGCGATCGAGGCGTAGACATTGGGTTCTTTTGCATCTTGCATTACTTGACCGTCTTGACCAGTAATTTTGAAGTGAGGGAGGTATTGAACGGCGAAGCCGGTGGCACAAGCGAGGATATCGACTGCGTGATGGGAGTTGTCTTCCATTTGCACGCCTGTAGGTGTGATTTTGGCTATTTCGCCGAAGACGCAGGTTACGTTGGGTTCGATGAGGGCTTCCAGATAGCCTTCGCCGGGTGTGAGGCGACGACATCCGGGGCTCCAGGTGGGGATGAAGTGCTTTTTGAGGTCTTCTCTATTGCCGAGCTTTGCGGCCATGGACGCTTGCATGTGCTTCCTGACTGCTAGGTTGAGCTCACTGCCGCGGTAGAACATGTCCCACCCTCCTACGACGGCCTGCTCAATGCGAGTCACGTAGTTGAGATGATAGTCTGGGTCGTCTCTGAATTTTTGCTTCTCCTTTTCAGTATAATGGTGCTTTCCCGCTGCATGTGGTTCCATCGCTTCGGGGTCAGCTTCCGTGTTCGAAATGTCTGTGCCAAATTGTGGTGCGATATAAGTGCAATTTCGCATGAATACTGTCACAGATTTGGCTGTCTTTTGTATCTGAGGGACCATCTGTATAGAGCTTGAGCCTGTTCCGATGACGGCGACGTCCTTGCCTGTCCAGTCAAGGTCCTGAGGCCAGTTGGCAGAGTGTGCTAAGACGCCCTTGAAGTCACGAAGCCCCTCAATGGTCGGCCATTTCCATTTGGTCAATACGCCAGATCCATTGATAAGAACATTGGCCTTGTCAATGAATGTGCTGCCATCCTTCCTTCGAAGCTCAACTTCCCACTTACCAGAAAGCTGATCCCACGTAGCGCTAACAACCTCCGTACTCAGAACAACGAAGGGGGCAAGGTCGTGCTTCTTGTAGAATTTCATCATGTAGTCCTGAATCTCTGGCGCATATGAATAGTACCCAGACCATTCAGGGTTCCGATCGAAAGGAAAAGTATAAGTATGTGCCGGTATATCGCAAGCACACCCAGGATATCTGTTCTCCCACCAGGTTCCTCCTACACTGTCGTTCTTCTCGTAGCAGACGAGCTCGTAGGTCTGAAGCATCTTGCGTGCTTTATGGGCGGCAAGGAGACCGCTAGCCCCCATGCCTACATGAATAATCCTGATTGGCTCAGGCGAGCACATAGGCTCATCTGGCACATAGATGTCTCGCTCTTCAGCGTGAGGCATTGTCGCGTATTAAACGTTGCTAGTAGTTGTGTCTGGGCTCGGGTGATATTTGCACAACGATGTGTTGGCTACGAGCGACTTACTTCATGTTATACATGCCTCGCTACCGGCACTTCTCCAATTGAATATTGTGCTTCCAGCTGGATGCAATGACTTACCGAGGTCTAGCCTACTATAGTAACAAGACTTCGACCGCAACATTATCGGAGTCAAGGTCCCTGACTCAGGCATGCTAACCTCTTGTTCATCTGGCTGCCCCGCAACGAAGACAATGAGTACCTACTCTGAGGATGTAACTTACATCTACAGGTACGACGTGTATGCCCCATGATGGACGCCATAGGTACGTGGAGTCAAGAAGCGATTAGAGACCAATTTGAATCTTGGCATCAAGACTTCGCGTCCCATGCTACATATGGACAATACAGGCGTGGACTCAAGTTTGCCGGAAGTGTAAATTTCCAGCTCCACAGACCTATGGCGTCCACCATGAGCTGTTGAAAGGGGGTGATGGTGTTTTTTACGGACCAGACAGAGGTTGTAGTCTTTTAGAGCAACTGAAAGGTGAACGAGAGGCTCACATCATGAATCGGACTTCTAGATAACAGGCACTAGGCTGACCCTGGAAGGTGGGCAAAAGGACATCTGCAAGGGATAATCATTTGCGTCTGTAGCTACACATGAAAGAGTGAATTACCAGGCTAGGTTGAGTCTGAGGGCAGAGGTCACATAATTCACGCTCATGATTGTTGTGTTCGTACAAATACGGTTGGTTTTCCCTGTTCTGAGGTGGTACATAACGCGAGTGTATTAGACCAAAGATGGTGCACACTTGTATTGAACATGTTGTTGCACCAGTTGAGAACGATGCAGAATATGCTCTTTAGAAAATCCACGCCTTCACGCCATTTGAATGCCACATCCTGTGATCTCAATTCATGTCACGTACGATGGTTAATCAACCAATCATCATGCTCATCATATCCTTTGTCTCATTCGTATAGCGCCGTTCCTGTTGCCAGCGCCATACCCAACATGCATGCTGCCTTCCTACAGCGTCCAGATGCTAAATAGTGTCTGCTTTCAATGACTGAATTTAGGTGATGAAGTAGAAGGAAAGATCAACTCTGGTGCTGTGAAACTGCCTCCTTCGGTATCACTCCTTGTGCAACAAAGATATCAACCAGGCCCTGTAGGGGTTCCATGTCTTTAGACGGAAGTAGATCGTAGTACATAGCGACCGTCATAAAGTGCACAAAGCAACTGTTGAGTTCGAGATGCCTATTGATGTGCCAGAATGGGTTGTCCCAATGGTTGTGGTAGAGATGAGCATAGCATCGAAACATTTGCTTGATGATACCCTTGATATCGTTGTGAAAATTTCTGTTAAAACCTGAAAATTTGCCAACCCATTCATCACTTGTACCTGCTAGCTGGTGTAGAGGCTGCTTGAGCGTGGTCGGTCCCATACCGATTGGTGTGCCTGGAGCTGGGGAGTTGGAGCCATTCGTATCGCCGGACATGAAACTTGATGCATCTCGAGAAGGGGGTGGGTCAGTAGGGAAGACGTTGGGATCGTGAATCTTGCCGACTATCCACCTCTGCACTCGAACAATGTAGGATGGCGCTGGAATCTTCGCAGGTCGGCCACTCTCGAGCCAAGTGTAAGTCAGACTGAACAACATCAGTGAAACTTCTGTATCTAATTCGAGCAACTCACCGCCCCGCAGACATTGTCGGACAACTTTGTTCATTACATAAAGGTATGCCGGTATTTGTGTCAACCTCTTGTATGACTTGAATCAGACCAGTCAACAGTCTATTCATTTCCACCACTAAGGCTATTAGATGTTGTACAGCGTTTGGAGTATTGCTGTCCTACCTTGATGGGCTAGCCATTCTCCTAACTCAACATTCTTTGGTTGAGCAGCAAGTGTCAAGAAATTACCCTTGACTGAACATTTCGCGTATCGTTCATTCAGAAACTTCTTTGGTTGTTCTTGGTAGACTTCGTCGCTCTGAGCACTGTACGTGGAAGATATGGAAGGTGAATTCGTCATGGATGGCATGGGAGGATGTGTCGTAGAAGGAGAATAAGCAGCCGCAGCCTTCAGGTTCTGGTTGCTTTTGGTATTGCCCCGGCCAAAGCCTTGACGACTAGAGATACAATTGGAGTCAGCAACATGTAAGGGTCGTAATAGGGCACTTGTCCTCACGATCCAACTCATCCTTGAAGTCGGTGAGAGGATGCGCTGAGAAACTGGTAGAGGAAAGTAAGCATAGTGCACTTACACACTTGAAAAGAAGGAAGTCATTTTGTAGGACTCAGTGCAAACGAGTTTCACTCGACCAGACTTCACAAAAAGCTGACTGTCGTAGTGTAGTGTTCTCGACAAGTTCTCAGCAGAAGGACATGTGCGAGCCTTGCTGAGTTTCAGATCAAGCGTCCTCCCAAATCGTAGACCATCCATGCAGGTACGGCCCGCGAAAGGGTCAGGCTAAGCCACTGAGACGCTTAATCATCGGCCAAACTTGCGGAGCAGAGCATCTGTCGCCAGTTTGTGAATGTTGGTGTTGATTCATAGCTGGTTGTGCATGACTATCGAAATTGGGATTGAGTAAAACTTGTGTTGATTGAAGGGGCAATCTTTTGTTATTTGGTTGATCGATAAGCGCAGATCTTACTAAGGACTCAAGCATAAACCGGACGTTGCATCCACTAATTGGTCCATACCTATACCCTTCACGGCTGTACAAGAGCATCCTCCTCCTCTCTGTTCACGCAGAAGTCGCACATCGACATCAGCCCCTCCAGGAGAGCAAGCGAACGTCAAGTTGCAACGGCACCACTCTGATCGAAGCGCGAAAAAGCAGGGCAGCGTTTTCTACAGGCATTACATACTTGAAAGATGTCTGCCGTGGAACAGCCACAGCTGACGCGGGACTCACCACTGTCGGACGATACACCAGATCTGGTACAGGATGGAGGATCAAATGAGGGCGACGATGGTGACCTGTTCGGAGATGAGGATGAGGAAGTCCAACCCGAGACTACACAAACACGAACACTAGATGATGCAGACCTCGACTCCGGCGACGACTTAGGCCGCGAGGATCGCGTCGCTCACACCGTCGAGAACGACGTTGATGAACAAGAACCAGGTCGTCAGCTCAAAGCCCTTGATTGTAGTCTCCCACGCACGAATTACCCTGAAGGCGACGAGTTTTACATGCTTAATATGCCTGCCTTCCTCGGTATACAACAAGCAGCCTTCGATCCGGCGACTTACGAGCCTGACAAGCTTCCTCACGATGGGGATCCAACACGTCAAACATCTGCCTATTCAACTGCCATGTCTTCAATGTTCTGGCGCCGCAATCCCTCTAATCCCTCTAAGATCCAATCCACGGCGCGCTTCGTTCGGTGGTCAGACGGCTCCCTCACCCTTCAACTAGCTACAAAACCCCAAGAACAATACCAAGTTACCTCAACCGCCCTGCGGCAAAATTTCAACCGCTCCTCGAAAGCACCTCCACTACCATACGACTCGTCCAAAGATTCTCTGACCTTCCTCGCCGCCTCCCATCACTCCGACGTTGTCGACCTTCAGATTCTCCGTGCTCTTGACGCATCCATGAAAATCGTCCCTTCAAGCACCGACACCGATGAATCCGAAGCCCGTCTCCGCCTAACCCTTCTCAAAGCCAAAGAAGACCACGATCCATTAGCACGCATGAAAGATGTCAAAGAAGATCCCGAACTCGCACGAAAAGCAGCCGAACAATTCGAGAAAGATCGTCTACGCGCACAACGCAAGCGAGAAAACGCAGAAGACAGACTCACAATGAAGCGCAACACCGTTCTCGGCCGCGCAGGTCTCGGTCCACGCACAGGCGGCCTCAGTGTTGCAGGCCTTGAAGACGAAATGGGTATGCCCATCTCCCGCGGCCGCAAGAAGATGGTCGGCAGACGCAAGTTCAACAAACATGGTGAAATCTATAGTGACGATGAAGACGAGACGTTACCGCGTGGCCGAACAAGAGAAGATGAATATGACCGTGAAGATGACTTTCTTGCGGACTCAGACGAGGAGCCTGAACTGTATGGTGGAGATGACGATATGCTGGATGATGAGGAGGAGGATGATGATCCCGATAAAGATGATTTGGAAATTGAGGGTAAACAGACTGTCATTGAGGAGAGGCCGAAACGGAAAGAGGGCACGCCAAAGAGAAGCAGGATGGATGATCTGGAAGAAGATGATGCGGAAGGAGAACCGGATGATGAGCTCTTGGCGCAGGCACAGAACAGAAAGAAGCGAAGGGTGGTGGAGGATGAAGATGAAGAGGAATAGAAGGTAGTATATAGTCGTGCCCTACCTACTGCAGGACATTGGTGCACGTAGGTAAAGTGGTCTTCGCAAAATAGTTGGTAGAAGCTGATCAGGAGGAAAGCATACTCTATCTTCTGGTGTAAAAGTAGGTTTCCGATAATCATCAAGATAAAAATCTGAATATCAACAATATTCTTCCATCACAAAACCACCACCAATCTCTCATCAATAAACTCAAGATCATCTGCCAATACAAACCTACCAAAATATGCCTGTGCTCGAGAACCAGAACAGTACCAATACTCGCCACACAGTATTTCAAACCAACACTCCTAAACCGTGCCACAACACGCCAAATCACGCCAACTAAGGTAATCCCAATAACAAAACCCATAACCCCTACCAATCTCAAACTCATTCTCACTCTTAGTCCCAATTCCAATCTCAATATCAAACCAAATCTAATCCTCAAAGTCCGCCGTCCTCAAAACCTCCCGCTCATAAATAAACCCAGCACTCCTCACCATAACCTCAGCCTTCCCCAGTAATTTCTCCTCTAACTTCTTACGCCTCATCTCGTACATTTCATTAACTCTCTTTCGCTCATCAGCCTCACTTTCTGCTTCACCGCTAGTGTCACCTCCACTCTTCACATCCCGCTCAATCCTCTTAAACTTCCACCCCGAAACCCCCATCATAATCGGCAATATATCCTTCCTCGCATCGGCCTCACTAAGGGCGCGCACGGATTTAAATCCATTTTCGTAGAGCAAGCGGGCCATACGACCTTTGACGAATGTGACTTGTGCCATTTCGAGGAGGTCGGCGCGGGCGGAGGCGTAGAGGCGGGATTGCATGTGTTCTAGGACTGCGGCGAGCATGGAAAAGCCTGAGGATTGGGGGTCTTGGATTACAGACGCAGAAGAGGAGGTTGTGGATGGTGCGGTGATGGTGGTGGGGGTTTGTGAGAGGGGCGTGGCCATGCGTTGACAGAACTTTATCATGCCGGCTGCGAAACCGTGGCATGTTTGGGATAGGTTTTGGATTGTGCCCCTTGGTAGGTTGTAGCGGAGACTTATGGTGTTGATGGGGATCTCGTTGCAGACGTCGCGGAGGGCGAAGGTCGAGTATACTCTTCGGTAGATTCGGGCTGTGCGGAGTTCGGAGGGTGTGGATTCGGGGAGGTTTTCGATGCCGCCGTTTGCAAGACGGTTGACTAGAGCTGGGTTTATGCCTATTAGTGTTAGGGCGCGGAGGGATGGTTCGTCGAGTTGTTCTAGGAGTGTTCGGAATGTTGGCCAGGAGATGTCGGCGGTCATTGCTGTGTTTGCGGCTTGGTGAGGGATAGGTGTGAAGAGGTAGAAGAGGTGCATTTCGCTGTCCATGACGAAGGAGGACAGAGCTTGGCGGAGGTCGGTATGCACAAAGAGACCGTCTTCGGGGGTTAAGCCTGATGCCACGATGGCGCTGCCGAGAGCTGTGGGAGCGTATGTGTCGAACTGTGTGACGGAAATGAGCTTTTCGGTTGAGAGAGATTTTATGGCAGCGTCGAGCATGTCAAGAACCATATTATGGTTCGATGCTGTATGCCAGAGGAGGGAGTTACGAGCATATTCTTGGAGCCCTTCATAGGTTGAGAGCATGCGCGTGGAGATTGCTTCGAGTATGGCTCGGTTAATGCCTCGTCTTTCTGGCGTGAGGCAACTGACGACGGCAGGCAGTTCGGCTTCGAGAAGTTCTGCGACTGGTTCGAGTTCAATCTTTTGACAGCATAGATACGTTTCACCAACTTCATCTTTGCCTTTCCTGCCGGCACGGCCACGCATTTGTCGGAGCATGGCTGGACCTACCATATCGCGGCCCATCCTTGCACTGTTGAGGATGACACGACGAGCTGGTAGATTTATTCCCGCAGCAAGGCTACATGTTGCGACGATGACCTTCAAAACACCGCTGTCGTACGCATCGGCTATGATCTCTCGCTCTTCAATAGTCAGCCCTGCGTGGTGGAAGCCAACACCTAGAAGAACAGTTTCAGCTAAACAGGCTTCAAAGCCACTTGACAGTGCCTGCAGCGAAGCCAAAACCTCAATTCTTCGTTCGTTAGTCTCGGCTGACACTGGAAGATGGTGAAGGGCTTCGCTGATCAATACTGCGACTGCTTGTGATGACGCTCGGCTGTTGCAAAACACAAGAGCACCGTAACCTTGCTCGGCAGTTTCCACCGCAAGGGCAACTACTGCATTTGTAACCGGGTTTGACAATTCTCGATAAGGAGATGGCTCAATCGTATGCGTAGGCTGTTGTGGTTTCTGCGTGGGGTCATTGTTGAATAGCTGGCTTGCTGTTCTCAAGAAGTCTTTTGAGCTTGTGCTAGGGTAGATGGCGTTTTCATACACAAGATGCTCATGAATTGGTATAGGTCGATATTTGGCGACGAAAAATTTTGCCTGCAACCAGTTTGCTAACACCTCCGGATTTGCAAGTGTCGCACTCATACCGATGATCTGGACGCCTAGCTGCAAAGTAAGGATCTTCGTCAGCATCAGCTCAAAGACATAGCCACGGTGGTCATCATCAAGCATATGCAACTCATCGCACACAACTATACCAAGCTCATCAACAGTGCCTTCCTCGATAGCAGAGTTCACAAGCATATTAGCCTTCTCGATTGTGCAGACAGCCACATCGCAATCGGACCAACCAGCTTTACTCTTGGTCCCACCATAAAAGGAAGTCACTGTGATTTCTTTTGATCTGGCCAGTTGTGGGGCAAGGTCAAGGGCGTTGTGAGGTGCATCTCTCGCGATGCCTTCCACAAGTCTTCTCAACCACTTGGTCTTTTCTTGTACGAGAGCAACGTACGGCAGCACGAGTAAAGCCTTCTTTGACGGGTTTTGTATGACCTTTCTTAGAAGGACAACATCTGCCACAAGCGACTTGCCACCGCCAGTAGGAGCAGTGTAAATGAGGTTCTTAGATTGAGACATAGCTCCGCTCCTCATTAAACAGGATGACTGCCATGGGTAGATGGCATGTACACCGAGTGTGGCGAAATTCGAAACGAGCTTTGGAGGAAGGTCGTAGCTTGGATGTGCTAAAGACAGCAAAGGATGCTGAGTAACGCTAGGTGTTGAACCAGGCTTATAAGACTCTGGGGCATCTTCGCCATCACTAATAGCAGTCTTTATTATTTTGCTGGCTTGAATTCGTCCAGTTGGAGCATTTTGACCGAGGACATGTTTGGCGGTGATTGAACGTGACTTGATAGAGGCATTTCTGTCTTCCAGATTATCAATGCTACGTTTCGCTCCTATCAAGGACACGGTATTGAACTTCGGCCGCTTCGAGACATCAACCGTGGTGACATAGTTGTTTTCTGTAAAGTTGAACGCCTCGTAGTTAGCAACAGCCTGACCATGGAAAGCTCCACCTTGGACACGAGCCATGCAAATGGTTAAAGTGGTTGACACGTTGTTAGGTTTGAGATCGAGTTGACGTTGAAGGGTCGACTACGAAATCATCTTCATCCAATATACTGTCAGCAACTGTTCATGGGCGGTGTTGCGAAATATCCTGCCAGTGCTTCGTCGATCCAAAAGACCATTGTGGTGGCGTACAAGTCAGGCACTATTGGTGTTTCCTAAGTTGAGGTTAAGGTTAGAGTCGGCTGCCGAAACGGATAAATCCAAACAAGGAAAGGTTAGAGCGAATGCCGAAAACGTGTAAGCGCACAACTAGCGTGGTCAATATGAGAAGTTCAAGTTGAAGCCAAGAGAAAACACGTCAATTTGGACTGCCGGTGAATTGGGGGAGGTCGCTCGGCTTGGTGCACTCTAATAGCACATCACACGCCGTGGTTGATGCTCTTCAAGGCAACCCGTTGCAGCAAAGCTTGAAGATCAATCGAGACTCAACGTGTTTCACTGTATTCTCCAGGTAGCATCATCTATTGTAGCAAAAGGTTGAATGCATTACTGAAAGTTAATTCATATTGGTAGTCAATGGAAACTTGCAGTCGATCAATAATATTCGTAGTTATCACGGGACGATGATGCGACATGCCCAATGAAAGGCCACGAAAGAGAAGGTGCAGAGAACTGCGTAGCCAGGTAGCCTGTGCCAACCAACCTGTAATGAGCTCTCTGCACAATCAACGTAGAGATTGGTCGAGCCCGGTAGTTGCTGGAAAAGGCGTTTACGGTAGGCCTGAGCACATCAAAATGAAAGGTGATGATGACCAGAAGTGCAAGCAAGAAACGAAGAAGAAAAGGCGATGCTGATGCTGCAGGGTCGGCTGTTCAGAGCCTCGGAACGACGCCAAGGACACATTTGACACTTGCACTAAATCTTACGTGGTGCCAGTGCCAGCATCAAGGTGCCCACTTCCACCACTCCCACCACTCATAATAACCGCATCTCGTCGTCAACTCACCTCTCTCTCACCATGCACCACGGCTGTGGAATTCCCTCGAGAAATCTTCCTTTTACTTCTCCAAACCCTTCCATTTATTTCACTCCCCTGACAATTAACAGCTGGCTGCAAATACACCTGCACTTACTGTGTGTAACACAATGGAGTCTCATTCCCCGGCTGCACGTTGGTTGTCCAGCTCCCGTGACTTCTCGGGGTACATGATTGGTCATGGATGGTACTGCGCTAGACGGACAACTATCACAAGTGTTGTTCAAGTTAAGGGAACAATAAATTCCAATTTATTTTGCCAGTCTTTTCGGCCTTGGCTTGCTGCTCCAACACTCGTGGAATGCGATATCGTACCTAGTACTTCGTAGCGAGTGTCGAATCATCCTTGCCCATGCGAGATGCATCTGTTCTGACAGCACAGCAAGGTGAAGAAGACAGTATCTGAGCCTGTGACATTCTGAGTTTAGCTTTCCCGTCGTGGGAAGACCATGCTCTCCTCTCCGTACGAGTGGATTTCTGCATTATCGACCATCTGTCTCTGCCATTCAAGTTTGGTTGCGCTTGCTGGCCTTGCGCTCGTTCGCTCACTTTTGTTCTCGAACATTTTGACTTTCCATTTCTCATCTGACTCTGATCTCCTTGCTCGCTCACATTGCGGTCTCTCTCTCTCTTTTTCCTTCCTTCAGATTCCTCCCTCTCTTTGCCTTCAAGTTTCCCTCAACCACAACTCGCATCCCTCGTATCTCGACTACTCTTTTGACCGCTCGCACACCATACATCTACCCGGCCTTTCGAAGCAAACGCTTGATTTGCAAAGTCCTTGCGCTTGCCGGTGGTCACCAATTGTTCTTCGCCTCGTCTAGGCACGTGAGGTTTAGGGAAAGGCACCATTTTGACGCTCTCGCTCCTCATTCCACGAAGCACTTCCGGCTGGGATCCACTCGGGCTTCGCTGGTCTTACTGTACATCTATCGTCTTGTTCCACCGAACATTCTTCGCTTTCATTACCCTCCCTCCTCCACCTCTACATCACCCATTGTCATCTCTACGACCATCAAACCACACACAATCGATTGGATTATCGTAGTGCAAACCATCTTCTGGTACACCGCCGTCGACAATCACTTTCAATCCGACGTCGGCGATTTGCATCGTCCACCCAATCAAGGAAAGTCTTCTTTCTTGCTCTGTGCCAGTAAACCGGCAGCCATCCAACCAAAGATTGTCGAGCAGACATGCAATGACGATTTCATCTTGCGAATACACATTGTCATGTAATTTGCGGCATTATGACCTCGCGTTCTGCCGCTTCTGCGGAATCGGAGTCTAGCACTCAATTTGGCGATTTGGGTCGCGCTACCATTTCCAACGCGCCAAGTCCAACCGCAGTTAGTAGAGATCCGTCAGCTGCACCCGAAATTCAAGCACACTCGGTGGCCCTGTCGCAGTCTAACAATGTCACAACCTCTACGACTACTGACTTACACGACATCAACGGTCACGATGCCAATATTGCTGGCTCGTACGGCACACGGTCGCGTAATCGTCCAGGCGTTGCTCGGCCTAATTATGCCGACGACAAGGAGATAGATCAGGAAATAGAGGCCGCTGGCAGATACCAACATAAATCTGCAAAGAAGTCAGGTGGCATAGTGGCAGCACTCCCGGCGCAGGTCATGGAAGACGAGCCTGCGCAGAATGGATTTACTGCCATCACCGATGCTGCCGCCATGTCCACCTCGGAACATGTCTCTCTTTCAAATGGTACGAATCACACCCAACAGTCTGCTGCAGGCGCTTCCAAAAAGCGAAAGCAGCCTGGAAGCAATACTACTGTTTCTGCGCCAGCTCCTACCGTTGCGAAAGCGAATCCTTCGATAGCCTCCCGATTCGACCCTACCAACACAAACATGTTGAGCTTCAGCAACTCGCGAGCCCGTCTCAACAATAAAGAGCAATTAGTCGCTGACGATGGGACAATCGTTCAAGTCAATAACAACATGTACTTTGTCTGTGAACCTCCCGGTGAGCCTTATTACTTCGGCAGAATCATGGAATTCTTGCATGTCAACAATACTGCGAACAGTCCTGTTGAAGCCGTTCGTGTGAACTGGTTCTATCGGCCCAAGGACATTCAGCGCAGAGTTCAAGATACTCGGGTCGTTTTCGCGTCAATGCACTCTGACACTTGTCCACTGACCTCGATGCGAGGCAAATGCAACATTCAGCATCTGGCCAACATTCCCGATCTCGATGACTTCCGCAAACAAAAGGACTCATTTTGGTTTGACAAGCTATACGACCGATACATGCAGCGCTATTACGAAGTCATCCCTACGATGAAGGTTGTGAACGTGCCGCGCCATGTGAAAAAAGTCCTTGACGAGCGTTGGAAGTTTGTCCTGGTCGAGGTCGGCCGAGGACGAGATCTGACTAGTGCTAGTAAGGTCTGCAAACGCTGCACTGACTTTGCAGCAAACCACAATTCTGTTGATTGCGCAGTGTGTAAGAACACGTATCACATGACATGTGTACGTCCGCCACTATTGAGGAAACCGGCAAGAGGTTTTGCTTGGGCATGTGCTGCTTGCAGTCGAGCCCAGGAACTCAAAATGGAAGCTAGGAACACGCCGCTGAGTGAGAATGAGCTGTCAAGACTGGCAGAGGCTGAGAGTTTCGATGACGAGGATGTTGGTAGTCCCGGTCAGGACCAGACAACGCGCGAAAACAGTGCTGGCGTCGAAGCACATCCCCCTCCGACTGCGGCGCAGCTTGCACAGGCAAATCTATGGCAATGGCGATATCTTGGGATACATTCGAAACCTGACGACGCCTTGGACTATGACGACCGAATATATCCGAGGGCCAGTTCTCGGTTGGGACCTCGACATCAAGCTAACGTCAACGTTTGGCACGGCCAGCCAGTTGAATTCATTAAACCTACAGAAGCCAAGAAAAGGTACAAACCTACCATTAACAGCAAGAAAGATGCCAAAGGCGCTGCATCTTCGGAGAATGATAGGCGAGAAAAACGTCCTAAGTGGGTGTATGACGAACCGCCTGGATATGTTGCTCGAGGACATGATGAGCCAATTGAACTGAAAGGCAGAAAAGAGTACACTGCGCAATTGACATTCAAGATGCCTGACGCATCGAAATTTACTGAGAGAGGTCTCGATGATGATGATAAGCCTGCAGATTACAGCACGATTGTGGACAATTTTATGCAGAGGTGTGATAGAGAAATTGCACCACTCTACAACCTTGGGACTGGATCTGTAGACGTGCGAACTAAAGGGCTCGAAAAGTTGCAGGAGAACCATTACGATGTTGAGAAGGCCCTCGAAGCTATGCGCCATCTTTCAGCAAAGACAGACCTCAAACAGCCAGAACTCACAAAGGAGGAAGTTAGACGTTTCGAGGAAGGAGTTGCGAAGTATGGTAGTGAGCTCCATCTCGTAGCTCGACACGTCAGTTCGAATATCAAGGAAAGTCGCATTGTGCGGTTCTACTATCTTTGGAAGAAGACACCTCGAGGCAAAGAGATTTGGGGGAGTTACGAAGGTCGGAAATCGAAGAAGGATTCAAAACGAGTAGACAAGGACGGAAGCGTTCCCAAGTTGTTGGACGATATTGCAGACGATGGAGATGACTCCGCCTTCGATGACGAGAAAGCCACGAGAGTGAAGCGCGGATTTTGTTGCAAATTTTGCAACACAAGGTCATCAAGAGTATGGCGACGGGCTCCGGCGACTGCCCCTGGAACTATTGTTCCTCGAGATCCTGCTTCGAAGAACACAAAGGATAAGAGCAATTGGCTTGTCCTAGCTCTATGCGGAAAGTGCGCTTATCTGTGGCGTCGCTACGCCATTCAATATGAGTCCATTGAAGAAATAGGCAAGAAGATTGCTCTTGCTGGAGGCCGAGCCTCAAAACGCAAGGTCGATGAGGAAATGATGCGTACCGTGTTGGAAGCACATAATTTTGCGGCTGATCTCCTCTCCAAGAACACTGCCCAGATTGCAATCGCTGCTGGTATCGAAGTGCCACTCACCGTGGTGGAGGCAGATGAGCCGCCTAAGAAGAAGGTCAAGCCCGACACGCATGCTGCAACTCCGGAAGTCGTGGTAGAAAAGAAGAAAGTTGTGCCAGAAAAACCGGTCGAACTCGAACCCCTCAAGCCAGAAATGCCACGGGTCAAAGAACACCCATGTGCTGTCTGTCATGTTCTGAACGATCCTATTCACAAGATGCTCAAATGTCGAGATTGTCGGTTGCACGTCCATGCTCCTTGCTATGGCGTCAAGACACCCATCAACGGGTCCGGACCGTGGTATTGCGATATGTGTAAGAACGATAGCAATACCCAGGTTTCGACTAATTACGAATGTGTGCTCTGCCCGGTGCGTAGAACGCCCCAGGAATTAATGGAGCCGCCGAAAGTCTCACATAAGAAGAAGACAGATCGAGAAAGAGATAAGGAACGTGCCGAGCGTGAAATGGTTCAGGAAGCAGGAAGACGGTGGCGTGAAGATCAACTTGCGGCCGGACGACCAGTGGACCCTCGCGAACCACTCAAGCGTACTGCCTGGAACAACTGGATGCATGTCAACTGTGCTGTATGGACGAAAGAAATCAGGTTTGGCGATGCTGAACACTTGGATGCTGCAGAAGGTGTTGGTTTCATCCCAAAAGAGCGATTTGAGGCAGCTTGCAAGTTCTGCAAGGACACAGGGTTTCCGACCGTATCTTGCCAATCCCCGTCCTGCAATGTCAACTTTCACGTCGGATGTGCTCATCAGCATGGTTATACATTGGGTTTTGATATTTCGCCAGTCAAGATGAGTCGACGCGATTCAGTCGCAGTGATGAAGCTTGATTCAGAGGTGGGACTTGCCGTGCCTGGCATTTGGTGCCCACATCATGCTGTCCCGACGATTGTGCACAACATGCTAGAGATGACTCCTTCAGGGCTGACAGCACTACAACAATTTGCGCAGACTTACAAGCAGGTCGACACCTCGATCACTGGCACAGTTCGACGCGCTGCACAGTTCATTCAGTCTGCTCCCACGCTATCGAATGCTGTACAGCCATCGCATCGTCGCGTGTCGACGCTTAACGGAAATGCTGCATCATCGACTCTGGTCGAGGCTGTTACTGGTCATGACGTGAGGTCCTCGCCATCGCCACTTTCGCCACACATAAATGGTGACAACCATGAAGCCTCCATACACTCGATTACTCAAGGTTCGAGAACTGTCGTCAAGTCGGATAAGAAATGTTGTAGCTGCTTGATCGCAACAAGTCCGAAATGGTGGCTGGTAGATGCACACCTTGTTTCAAAGCCTACTGTTCCAGAAACTCAAACAAGCACGTTCCAACAACCTGCTGAGCTCGCACCATTGGGTCAAAGCAGTAGTGTGCAGCCACCATCGCCGTTGTTACAACAACAGAATCCCATTACGCAACCACTTGCACCTTCATCCGCTTCAAACATCAAAGCTGAACCTATGGATGTTGATGCCATCGATGTCCCAGAAGAGCTGCACTATCAATGTCATAAGTGTCACGTACAGAAGAAAACTCTATCGTCCTCGCCATCACAAGTCAAACAGAGTGAACAACATGCAGCGGAAAACGGCCAGGATATGACGACACACCAGCCAAATATTGGTCCAAGCCACATTAATGGACTTCCGTTTGCACCTGCACTCGACGGACAAGGCCATGCGCACCCAATGGTCAATGGGGCCGGACTACCCCCTCAGGCATGGCAAAATGGTGCCTCTCCATGGCCCGGTCCTCCACTAAGAACTGGCGGACCTCCAGCTCAGCATGCTCCTATTATGTATGGTGCACCGCCTCCATATCACCCTGCTCGACCTGGGGAATTTAGCGGCTACCCATTTCCCAGTCCACCCATTCACTATCCTATGCCAAGCGTACTTCCGCCGCCTTCTGTTCGACCGCAACTCAATGGCCTGCCTCACAATTCACCACCGCCACCACCGCCACCTGTAGCTGCCTTCGCGTATCCTCTTTCTGGCGCGCCACTACCTGGGGTACCTGCGAACCAGTCTGCATCACCACATATGACTCCTGCAGGTCCTGGTCAAAGGCCTTATAGCTTCGATGGTGCACACCGTCCTGCAGATTCCCCAAATATGTCTTACAACCGTCCATATCACCCACTACCACCTGCCCCTGGACGTGTACCGTCCGGGTCAGCCGATCAGGTTGATCAAGGAAGACGGCCTAGCATTACTGGTGAAAGTCCAAGGCTCAGATATGAAGGTAATGGCAGAGAGGAGACGCCAATCATGCTTGATGGACCTGTTGCGCCACGAGATGGAGACGGGAGGTCTTCGACTGCTGGTCCTGGAGCAAGTGCCAGTCCGAGTCTAAGGAATCTATTAATCTAAGGACTTGGCCAGGAAGTCTAATGGATGGTCAGTGATGCAATGTTACGGTTCGGTTGCGCTTGATTTTGATGTTGGGGCAGAAGGTTTGAAGAGCGAGTGCATCTTCAGTCATGCGGAGGGAGCAGGATCTTGTGTAATGCGGTCTGAAAATAGATTTGTCAGATTATGTGCGAATGATCATGATGGCCAGGGAATGTGCTTGCATCAAGCAAAAAGCATCAACCAGTACGACTCTTAACTATTGATACATCGTATGGAATAATGCAAAATCCATGTACTTTTTATGTATATTTATTCGCTCCAATAATTTCAACTCCGAACACTTTTTATAACTAACCCTCAACTGTGATGTTACCAGTAACAGACTGTATTCAAGAAGAATATACGCTCATTAATTCATGTACGTATGTATGTATGTACGTATGTATGTACAATATATAATGTCTACATTTCTCGTTCTCTTTCTATTCCTTACACCACACTGGGTCCATCATAAAGTACTATACCATACGGTTCAGTGAACACTTCTACAGTCGTAAAAAGAACATCACCTACCTACCTACCTACCTATAGTACCTACAGTAGATATACAGGATATAACATGTACTCGTGCCCATCCCCCTGTCCAGAGCATTGTTCGTGAAGGATAGGTAGGTATGTAAGCAGGCAGGCAGGTATGCTTCGTGCTACAGTAGTGGTACTGTACTTGGTTTACAGTAGATAATTCATAGGTATGTTGCAGCTACTGAACTGAAACAGTTGAGGGTTATGAGACCTGAACTTGAGGTTGACGTTGACGTTTGAAAATCGAGGAAAAATACTGCAAGTACCGAGGTACATGTAGCATCTGATGTTTTATCACGTTTCCAAGTTGTTAGTGTTACTGGTGCTGTATCTGTTACTGTTACTGTTGCTGGTCCTGTTCGGGCATACCATGTACTGTAGTCAGTGGGTATCGAAACAGGGAAGGAGAGAGGGAGGGGGCTTCATGGATTGCTGTGATGGTAGCTGAGCGTGTGTCTATCGGTATGTTGACTGTACTAGTATATAAATAACGAAGTGAGTGAACGAACGAATGTCATTATTGGGACGAAGAGAACTGGGAGGTATTGGTTCTACTGTAACAGCATGCAGGTGCGTTGGTAGACACTGCATGTAGGTAGAGATGGATCATGTTTACTGTGGGTAACACTTGGGATGTTGCACTGGTACGTGTTGGCTTGATGGACTTGCTTGTTCTTTGGGTTATTGATAGCAGTCGAGCTCAGCTCATTGCAGTGGCATTGTAAGGTAATGGGTATTCAATTTCATATCATTTCATTTCAGCTCAATCAGAACGCCTTGGCTCAGTCCCTGCCACTCCATAACATAATACGCGTGTTGGGTCGATCGATTGTGGTTTGGTTTGGTTTGGTTTGTCTGCCTTGCACGCTCTTCGCTAGACCTCGATTGACTTGACTTGCTTACAACTCCTCCCAACCGAATGTGTTCTCGCCCGAGTATCTGTGCAGATCATGTTAGTATTCATTATTCACTGTTCTTAATTGCCTGCATTCTGGTTTGCTAGCTGTTGTGGCAGAGGTGGCGGACTTACGTGATGTACAAGAAACCATCCTCATCCTTGTGCTCATCGTAGATCGAACTCATCAAAGCGGCGGTGGGAGGCAAGACTTCATCCACGAAGATGAAAATGGCCTTCTCGGGGGACAACTTGATTCGCTTGCGGATAACATAGACGAACTGGCCGACCGTCAGGTCTGCAGGGACGAGGTACTTCTTCTTGTCGATGGTGGCTATGTCGGACTTTTCAACTTTCTCGCAGATGACCTATATTTCCTGTTAGTTGCATATCACTTTCACGGATGCCAGTGTACGTACCGGGATGCGATCAGCGTACTTCTGTCGGATGCGGTCGGCTTCGGCCTTGCGCTTCTCGAGTTTGTGTTCGTCCTTGAACTTGGAGCGCATTATGACTGATTGATCGAGGGTTTGACTTGAGATGTGTAGACTGGCTGGTTTGTAGGTCGATTTGTATAGTTGAATGGAATGGGTTGATAGGCTGAGGATAGTCAAGAAGGGGAAGGTTGAGGTGGTGAATGATAGAACTGAAGAGCGGTGTTTCAAGGCAACACTTGGATGAGCCACGAGCCAGTCAGAGGCACCCCGCAGCCAGCAGGCGCAGGCACTGGTGACAAGTGACCAATGTCCGTAATTAAGAGTCACTCCGACAAGGCTTCATCTGCCACGTCATTCACTACTGGCTATCGAGGTACTACTGATTACGATGTGAGAGCATTCAATTTCTGGCAAGCTATTGCCACCCATTGTTCTGAATTATTGTGCTACAGACAAGGCAAGGCGACAATAGTTGTGATGGTGGTGAAGCTGGGATGGGAAATGCAAGGGCATTGACGAGACCGGCCGCTGACGCATGCAGAAGCACGTGCTGACGTGGTCTGCTCTTTGTTTGCCGCCAGTAAGGCAGTTTCTGGAGCAGGAATGCTTCTTGTCCTTGTGAGCTTGGCAGGCTTTGAGCTAGGTAAACGCCAATCAACTGCTGATGCCTCAGGTTGAATGGACTCGCATGTCAGCTGATCAGTTCTAAGCAAGTCGGAAACTGTGTGTGTGTTCTGTTCGTCCTTCGTCGGTACTACAGTAGTAACATGTAGCTTCTCTTAACCAAATTCGCATGGAGAGTTGGCATTCTTATACAGAGTAATGTACGGATAGATAGCAGAGATGGATCATTAGGCTATTCTAAGCAGAAGCAAGAAGGCATATTCGACTGTTTGGCTTACTGCATTGGTTCAAATTGAATCTATTCCTGATGCAGGGCACTGTGGTGGAGCTCACGGATATCAAAGTCGAGCAACCGTGAGTCCTCCGCAATGTTACTGAGCTTTGTCGTGTGCTAAAGTGGCCCTAACATCGTGAACTCAAGTACAGTACTGTACGTTCGGAGACATCCTGCTTGTACTGTAGCTACATACATGTAATCAACCACGCACACTGTTTACTGTAGTTCTTACTGTTGTTGAGTGTGGGTTGAAACGAATGTTTCCTTTGATTGGCGGAAGAGCTCGCTGATGCCGCATAGTAGTTTCATAGTGCTGGAGTAGTACTAACCTAGGTAAGTACATTTTGCGAGTTCTGCTGGTGGTCCCTTGAGTATTTTTAAAGTATCAAAACACTGGGACCAATCAAACAGCACGAATTGAGGACTCTCATTAACACGCCAGAATCATGAGATGATCAGGTCATCTCCATGATGTCTTGATAACTTCTGACTCACTATTTGTTGTTCTTCCTTACTCTCTCTCTGTCTGAAGTCGCCAGCGTTCATGGCTTCCACACCAGGTTCTACAACTGTAGCCTCGGCTTTGCGTTCCCTCAAGCACTGTAGATGCGCCTTGCGAAGTCAAAAAAAGCAAAGATGTTTCTCAACAAGCTCGAGAAAGCCTTTTCAGACATCGAGTGCGTCCCAGCCATCGATTCCGAAAGGACTGGCACAGGTTTCTGCCGGAGTAGCAGTTCTAGGAGCTCTGCTCTACACCACTAGATATGGACAAACAGCTGAAGCTGAAGCGCCGGTACAGAGTGCGGCTACCTTAGCTGAAGTCGACGAAGTTACGAAGCGAAGGACCAAAATCACAAAGAACTCACCCATGAGGTTGAGAATGGAGGCATTAGTACAGGAACAACAAAACAGGATTGTGTTTGCGTTGGAACAAATAGACGGCAAAAAGTTCAAGAGAGACCAATGGAATAGATCACAGGGTGGTGGAGGTATCTCTTGCGTTTTGCAGGAAGGCAATGTTTTTGAAAAAGCTGGCGTGAATACAAGTATTGTATATGGGGAGCTGAGTCGACCTGCCATTGAGAAAATGAGGGCTGATCACAAGTCATTTGTTGGGGCCGATGTTGATAAGCTGAACTTCTTCGCCGCCGGTATATCATTGGTGCTGCATCCTGTCAATCCAATGGCCCCTACAGTACATCTCAACTACCGCTACTTTGAGACATCGGATCCTCGAGATCCTGTTAATGCCACCGGTCAAGCTGAACAGAACTGGTGGTTCGGAGGAGGAACGGATTTGACACCAAGCTACTTGTTCGAGGACGATGCTCGACACTTCCACAAAACGATAAAGGCTGCATGTGACAAGCACGACAAGGATTATTATCCCAGGTTCAAAAAGTGGTGCGATCTCTACTTCAGGATCCCCCACCGCGACGAGTCTCGAGGTCTAGGGGGCATTTTCTTCGATGACATGGATGTGCACAGCGCACCAGCAGCTAAGAATCCACAAGAGGAGCTGTTCCAGTTCTGTGCAAGTGGACTAGATGCATTCCTACCATCTTATGTGCCCATCATTAAGAAGCGCAAGGATATGCCATATACACCACAACAAAAGGAATGGCAACAACTTCGTCGTGGACGATATGTTGAGTTCAACCTCGTGAACGATAGAGGCACCAGTTTTGGTCTTCGAACACCAGGAGCACGGATTGAGAGTATTCTGATGAGTCTACCATTGACTGCGAGATGGGAGTACATGCACCCAATCGCTGGTACAGGAGTAAAGCCAACCGCTAGTGATGAAGAGCTGGATGCGACCAACCAAAAAGAGAAGGAGCTTTTGGAAGTCCTTAAGAGACCAAGAGAATGGGCGTGAGGCATCATCAATTCGATTACTCTTGTATCCGCCATCCTTCATTTCTACTTCTATTTTCGCTTCTGTACCGGGGCCATATATTCGCCACAAAATAACTGTCCGTTGACCTACCTGTCAAATGTTGTCGCTTCTGCTGATAGTGAAGGCTTGACTGTGCATTTTGAACGGCATTATGCCAACTCACGGACGAGGCTGTGCCGCATCTTCCGCATTGCTCCGGCCTGGTGCGTTATCCTTAACACCCAGTCTTGAACTCCGTCTTTGTGCCATATTGCTTCATAAGCAGCAAAGACACTCTCCACCACTCGTACAGTCCCTGGTGGGCAAAATCCAGCTAATCTGCTTGAGGAAAGTGGAACGCTAACTTGAAAGAGGAATATGGAGCTAGAAAACGGAATTGCAGTCGGAGATAGAAGCTTCACTGGTGACGTTGAAACCCTGTTGAGGCAAGATCGGATTTATGGCCATTGCGGCTCGTAAATGCCCCGCCAAAACACCACATTGTTGGAATAGTATGATGATATGGCGAAGGAAAAGTATGAAGGGGCTCCCACGCGTTGGCCTTTGATATGACGCCGTCCGACTGATTTGGAGAATCCAAACAACTAGCATTGAATGAGTACCTAGACGGCTCTTGAGAATGTATTTATGCCACTGCCCCCAACTCCATCGTCCATTGTCTTGTCGTGATCTATCCTTGAACAATAGCATTCTCGTGCATCCAAGTCCAACTTCAGTTTCTGTCCAAATTTTTCAAAATGGTTGATGCAATCAAGCAAAAAGTGTCTGAGCTGGTTGGTTATTCGTCCTTCCCAACTCAGAAGTTCGGTAAGAATGGACCTCAAGTCACCCAACTGGGCTTCGGCACTATGGGTCTCTCCGCCTTCTATGGAAAACCGAAGCCTGACGAGGAACGCTATGCACTACTCGACCATATCTACAATGCCGGCGAACTGTTCTGGGACTCGGCAGATATGTACCAAGATAGTGAAGACCTGCTAGGAAGGTGAGTTTGTCACAAATCGAGTCCTGCCTCCACAAGGACTGACTGTGTCTGTTAGATGGTTTAAACGCAACCCTGGTGCCCGTGAGAAGATCTTTCTAGCCACTAAGTTCGCCAACTATGTCGATCCGCAGACCGGCAAACGCAGCGTTCGCAACGAACCAGAATACATTCAACAGGCATGCGACAAGTCCCTTTCTCGCCTCGGCGTTGACCACATAGATCTCTACTACTGTCATCGTGTTGACAGTAACCAACCAATTGAGATCACAGTCAAAGCGATGAAGAAGCTTCAGGACGCTGGCAAAGTCAAGTATCTTGGCCTCTCAGAATGTAGCGCAGAGACGCTGAGAAGGGCGTGTAAGGTCGCTCACATTGATGCTGTGCAGATGGAATACTCGCCATTCTCTCTGGAGGTTGAAACGGAGGGCGTTCTTCAAGCTTGCCGTGAGCTCGGTGTTGCAATGGTCGCCTATTCACCGCTTGGTCGAGGATTTTTGACTGGCTCTATCCGATCACCAAAGGACTTCGAGGAGGGTGATTTCCGGAGCATGGCACCGCGATTCTCTGAGGAGAATTTCCATAAGAACTTGGAACTTGTTGATACACTCAAGACTCTTGCTGACAAGAAGGGCTGCACGACTGGACAGTTGGTACTGGCATTCTTGATGCATAGCGGAGACGAAGTGTTCCCAATTCCGGGTACTACCAAGACGAAGAACTTTGATGAGAATATGGGCTCTGTCCAGGTCAAACTTACCAACGAGGAAGAAAAGGAGATTAGACATGCTATCGACAATGCAGAGGTGAAGGGTGGTAGATATCCGGAGGCTTTCTCAAAGGCGTTGCTCGTGGATACGGTACCATTGTCAGAGTACAAGGGGCCGCATAGTGCATAGTAATGTCAGCGAGATACATCCGGAGAAGAAAATGATCATATATTGAGTTGAGATATCCTCTTGCTTCCAGTACCATCTCCCTCTTTCCGAACACCATAACGCCTGCTCAAACTTCTCTGCGCATATTCAATTGCATGTTGTACAGCTCATGTTTGTCAATCGTGTCCATTATTCCGTTCCACCTCGTAGCACCGTACCGAGCTTAAATCTGCACGATCGGTGCCTTCCACGGCCTCAGCTTAGTGGAATTGCGCGTCTTCACATTCAGTGGCTTCGGAGGCTGGTTTCGCAGAAACAAATGGTAACTTGCTCGGAGTCGACTCATGGCTGACTTAGTCTGGTGTGCCCGATAGTCGAGAAGTATGCCTTTATGGACGAATTGGAAACTGGAGGACATTGAGTTTGTGGGCTTCATTGTTGCGGAAGTTTCAGACTGGATACAAGGGTCTTGAAGTTGTAAGTTATCGGGGTTGGTGATTCACTTTGGGAACGACTTTCAAGTGGATTGATTGTCAGTATCGAGGCTCATCTGAAGTTGTCGCCGCACTTGCCAATATGGGAAGTACTGGTTCACCACATGTTCATCCGGAGGGCAGAGTACACATTTCATATAGTCCATCAACCCTCAACTCTGACTCCTTACTCCCGTACTTCACATTCCAGGCCTGCAACAAGGTTTTCTGTTCTGGATTAACTGCTTACTCACTGAAAGCGGAGTGAAGCACATCACCTTGACCATAATCGACCACCATGGATCCATTCTCGGGGGAAAGTGGTAGGTGACATTTCCTCTTCAGCTAAATTGCACGGATTGAGGCTAACAATGCTAAAGAACTCCTCAACATATCCACAGCCTTCTACACCCATGCCTACCAAACAGTTGTCTCTTTCGACACCTCGTCTCTCTCTTCTACCAACAAGCCCCTCGCTCAGACCCTCAAATACCGTGCCCAGATAGCACTTGGCCAGAATCGCGAAGTCGTGTCAGCTTTGTCAAGATCTAACGATGCAGCTTCACGATCACTCGTTTCCCTGGCTAAAAATGATGTTTCTGCAGCACTCGCTCTAGCAGAGTCTTCTGATAGCGAAGATCCGACAGTCCAGATATGCGCCGGCACAGTCCTTGGTGCAAACGGTGAATATGCAAAGGCTGTAGAACTTCTTTCAAAACACCAAGGCAGCCTCGAAGCTGTAGCGTTACTAACACAACTACACCTTACGAATAATAGGACAGATCTAGCGCTCAAAGAAGTCCAGGACGCGAAAAGATGGGCACAAGATTCACTATTGTTTAACTTGGCGGAGGCCTGGACAAACTTGAGGGTTGGAGGGCAGGAGAAGTATCAGAGTGCGTATTATGTGTTCGAGGAGCTGGCAAGCGCTCCAGGGGGTCAAAGTCCTACGGCCCTGGTCGGACAAGCGGTTGCGGAGTTACATCTAGGAAGGGCGGAAGAAGCGGAGGCTGCTCTTAATCAGGTCTTGGAGAGTGAGAATCCGGATGTCCAGGCAATCGCAAATGCGATTGTGTTGCAGTATGTTCTTGGTAATGGCAACGCGGAAAGGACGACGGAGTTGAAAGGCCTTTTGAATCAGAGAGATGCTGAACATCAACTGTTAGCTGACTTGAGAGAGAAGGAGACCATGTTTGACACTGCCGCATCGAAATACTCGGCGAGGGTTGCATCGTGAGAATGCTAGCAATTGGGATGAACTACACTCATGAGAATGACCTAATGAAATACACTGACCCCGACGTCAGGGTTTGATTGTTCACAACGGCTGCCAGAATTATTCATATGCGCGACTGGGTCAGCAATGATCCAGGCCAGGCTGCCTCGAAAAGCACCACTTTCACCAGGAGGACGCTTACAAGTGAAAGGCTTATATTCCAGTACCCAAGAATATAGTCAACAAACAACACCAAAGCTGGCTATGCGAATTAGTTGCTGATCATCGTCCAGTTGGCCTAATGGGTTAAGACGGGTCACCCCCGAGTGGTGATGACTTAACTTTGACGAAAAGATGTTCGAATTAGTTGCTGATCAACTTCACCGGCCATATAACCCCGGGTGTTCGATATAGGTAGTTGTTTATGACCTGTCGATCTTCCCGAAGGGTAGTAGAGCTTGAGAGAGCTTGTTTGACCTACCTTTTGGTGATGGTGATAGTGTGGCTGACTTTTTTGTTGCACATCGGAGTACCAGGGAGTGAAGAGTTAGTAAGTATGGTGTAGCAAAAGATAAATGAAGCATTGACATCCTTGTGCGAATCTTTCTTTTTTTGGGTCATGCCTTGTGGATATTTCTGCATTTCATTTCAAGTGAACAATTGTTTGGCACAGATCTCTTATGGCAACCACATCTGTCTAGCAGATTACGAAGACTGTTTGACAACCATGCCATATATTTGCCAGGGTATTGCCTACCGCATCTTCAGCTTCCAACTCAGCACCGCGCCGTTATTCGTGCTTCGAACACGAAGGCAATCCACACGAAGATACAACTCCCACAACATAACAAACTCGCTTAGATACTGGTGTCGTATGGTATGGCGGTCAACGTCTCGATACCCTCCATCTTAACGGTTCGTGCATCCCTCGGCATCAGCGGTTGTCGCTTCAATAGCAAGCTCTCACCCTTCTCCTTAGCCTCCTTCCTCTTTCGCGCATTCTCCTTCACTCTGGTCAAGAACTCTTCTCTCGATCGCGATAGCGAGATGTGTTCGACTCTGACGTTGACTCGCTTCTCGAGATAACGGTTGCCGACTTTCTTGTAGATGATAATGCCGACGGCGGATTTTGTGACGTTGTAGACGACTCCGGTTTTCCCGTGGTAGACTTTGAATGGCATACCCTTTTGGACGGCACCGTTTACTTTGATGTCGACGATGTCTCCGACCCTGATCGACTGCTGTTAGTTCTTGATCCATATGGCGGACGTGACGGAGGCGCTCACTTGTATTGTCGTAGATAGGTGGACAGGTTAATCACACCCTTCTGTCTGAAGTTTCGCGAGAAAGCATACTGCGCATTCAAGTCAGTCACCGTTTCTCGTATGTCGCTCGATTAAACGTACGCGGGTACCGCTTCGAAGACCACGAGCGTGACCCATCTTGACTACTGTCGAAAATGGTCTGAAATGATCGTAAAAAGTTGAATGTCGGGCGGTGGTATCTTTCTGTTGGTCATCGTGGTGCGTTTCGAAAACCCGCAGTTTGGTTTGCTTGGCGCACAATACACAACGCCAAGACTTTTCGCACCCTCCAACGTGCGACTCCTCTAATCGCGGATCGCAAAATCAACTTCAACATCTGCTTTGTTGTCGACAATACATTGATTGCGCTGGTCGATAATCGCAATCATGGCTCCAAGATCCTACTCAAAGACCTACAAGGTCCCTCGTCGACGTAAGCAACCATTCCTGTGCCTTGTCATCTACTTAGTATACTAACAATCGGTTACAGCATTCGAGTCAGCTCGTCTGTACGTTCCTCCAGGCCACTGAGCAGTAGCTTGTCTCTGCTTATGTCTATGGTATCCCTCTAACATCTCATCAGCGACTCCGAATTGAAGATCGTCGGTGAATATGGTCTACGAAACAAGCGAGAGGTGTGGCGTGTCATGCTTACTCTATCCAAAATTCGACGTGCTGCTCGGTATGAAACATGACAGTCACCACACACTACATAATCGCTAACGCAACCAACAGACAACTTCTCACTCTCGATGAGAAAGACCCCAAGCGTCTCTTCGAAGGTAACGCCCTCATTCGACGTCTCGTTCGAGTCGGTGTCCTCGACGAATCCCGCATGAAGCTCGATTACGTGCTCGCCCTCAAAGTCGAAGATTTCTTGGAGCGACGACTACAAACCTGTGTCTACAAGCTCGGTCTCGCCAAGTCTATCCACCACGCTCGTGTCTTGATCAAGCAGCGACACATCCGAGTTGGAAAGCAGATTGTCAACGTCCCTTCGTTCGTGGTACGATTGGACAGCCAGAAGCACATTGATTTTGCTCTTACTTCTCCATTTGGTGGTGGGCGACCTGGTCGTGTGAGGAGGAAGAAGGCTAAGGCTGCTGAGAAGGGTGCCGATGGTGAGGAGGGTGCTGAAGATGAGGAGGAATAGGAGTGTGCGTGAAGTTCAACTTTGTCTCAATCTCTCGTTCTGCCTACCTTGCTGCGGCCACCGGTTGAAAAATGATAGTGCAACAGAAGGCAGCTACCATGTCTCTAAGTTAGCATATACCCTGCATTATATGATGACCGTGGGGTTATCAAAAAGGAGACCGCGAAGACTATGCAATCTCGAGAACGCATAAGCAATTGCAGGATCACCAATACCAGAATTTCAAACAATCAATTCGTTCAAAACGCCGTTTGCAAGTAGGGTATCATATGCTTCGTAACTGACTCATGCCATCTCTCATCCAACTCAAAACGCCGAAGCCGTGTGCTTGCAAATCCATAATCGCAAACCACAGTAGAAAACTCCTCACACTTCCACACCCAGCAACCCCTTCAACACAACCTCACTACTCAAATACCACCGCCCCTGCTCCTCCAACAAATCCCTCCCACCCTCCTCCTTCACCCTCCGTGCATCCCTAGCCAACCTAGTAATCTCATTCCTCCTCACCTCAACATCTTCCAATTCGCGCTCCGCCTTCTCACACTCCCTCACTTTGCGCTGCATATCCATCTCCAGCTCCTCAATGCGCGTCTTGAGCTCTTCATTTAATCGCGTCTGCTCCTGAATTAACGAACCCGTCTCTTCAAAGCCCAACCTCATCCCCTCATTCCCATTCCCACCCTCAGTCTCCATCTCCACATCCACATCCATCCCTTCAACCTCCCCAACCCTCTTCTTTAGTTCCTCAACCTCCGCCTCCAAAGCCTGCACCTCCCCCACCAAACCCTCTAATTCCCCGACCCGCCTCCCGACACCTTCATACCCCATGCTCACGTCCCTCGCCACCATCTCAATCTCCCCAACCAACCCCTCCGTCCCCCTCTTCTTCCCCTGCAGACTCGCTTTCATGCCCACCAACCTCTCCTCAAGAACTGCATTATCTTCAGCACTGGCGATGGTATCGGCGTCGCTACCGACGATGGAGCGCAGGTATTTCTCTTTGGTCACTTGTTCGAGGTAAGAGAAGCGCAGTTTTGAGAAGAGGGACTTGTAGTGTGTTAGATCTGAGGTGAGGGTTTGTGGTGTTGGTGTTGGTGCTATTTGGCTTGCGGCGCTTGTTGTGCCATTGCTTTGTGATTGGGACTGTGGGCTTTGATTGAGGAGTGGTTCGGCGAGGGAGAGGATTGAGAGGGGGGCTGTGGTGCGTTGGGTTTGGATTTCGGTGAGGAGTTGCGTTGCGCGGTCGGTGGACATTGTGGGTGGTTGGTTGGTTGATCAGTTGCGCTGTGGTTCGTTTTTTGCTGAATGGTCTATTTTAGGGAATGGAAGTTGTGTGTTTCTTTGTTGCTTGCTCGCTTCGATGGTGCGGTGTTATGAGTACGCGCGGGATATTTAACGTGAGTTGATGGCGTAGGTGAATATGGTAGGATATGGGAAAGGGAATGCCAGATTGGGAAAAGTGTAAACAATATTCCGGGACTAGCGGGGTTTTCCCACTCTTGAAAGTTATGTAATGCATAGTATGTTGATACTTGTGTAGGTATATACATACACATACTGTGCAGCTAACGCCAAAGTTGATATGCAGCTCGAAGACTACATCTATCCACACATTATACCGTGGGGCATCTATATTTTCAGCTCCGCCGCCTTCACAATAGCCACAGCCATTTCATCAGGCTTAGTAAAGAAAGGACTATGAGCCGCATCCACAGTCTCGGTCCTTATCGTCACACCCGCACCACCAGCCCACTCCTTGACCATAAGTTCCTGCACAGCAATTGGAATCGCATTGTCTTGCAAACAATAGAGGTATGTACTCGGCACAGTCCTCCACATAGCATGCTCAACCTTGCTATGAAGCGTCTGATAGCTATGCGGTCTGAGTTTAGCCACCCATTTTCTGACCATGTCCTGTGGCATATCGTTGTAGAAGATCTTCTCTGGTGTCATTGGATTGATCTCTGTCTTGTCATCTGAGACATTATACCATGGGAGATCGTTGCCACCGAAGGCTCCTTGCAGTGATTGCCCAACGGGGATGAGGAAGGAGCAGCAGAAGAACATGTGGGTCACGCCACCGGGTTGGCCAGCTGCTTGACGGGATGAATAATCAAGACCGTGAACTGCGTCGGAGGTGGGAACTCCACCGTAGGAGTGCACGACCATCACCACCTGTTGACCAGCTGAGACAGCTTTCGTGATGTGCTCACGGATAACGGCGACGTCGGGTTGGAAGTCTTTTAGATGAGTTGTAGGACCGACAGATGCAAGGTTGACATAGTCGATGTTGTAGCCATTCGTACGAAGGCGATCACCCACATCGAAAAAAGCTTCAGGGCCATGCCAAGCACCGGGGACGAAGATTATGGTAGTGTCGAATGGAGAGGACATGGTGAGCTTGCTTCGTCGAGTGGAAGACAACAGGTTCGGTGGTGAGGTAGGTCAAGTAAATACATTATGGGAGCCCGCGTTAGTAGAGTCGGCATGACTGAATAGGTACGGCGACCCATGTAGAATTAATTTGAACTTGAAGGTATGTTAACCGAACCGTCAAACTCAAATATAAACTACCCCGCCTGATGGCGGGAGTAGAGTTGGTGATACACATAGAGCCGACGAGCATTTTTGATAGCAAAGTTCATATAAGGAACACTGCATGAAGCTACGAGCCACATCCAAATCCGCAACTCGGCTAATGCACCTGGGATCTGGTTTTTCTGATTGGCAGGCACCGCGACCTTTACCACATTCGTACAGTCTCCCGTACCTATCCCGAATTGCGGATATGGGGATGAAAATTGTCGTTGCCCTCATCCGATGTTGAACAAGCTTCATGTACATACTATCTGCACTCCAAGGCTACGCTATCACATGAACTGGTAGCCTCGATTTTATAAGTCTGGTTAAGCATGAGGAGCTAGAAGGCGGGTGATGAGGTGACAGATTAAAGGTTCGTGAGCTCGAATTGGCAGAATAATGCCTGGAAGAACTGTACAGTACTGTAATCAATCTCCGTCGCTTATAGACAGTGCTGCGAACTGGTTACGGGCACTAGCAGAAAAACTTGAATACTCTTCCGCCCTATCCTTCCTGTCTTGTTCCTGTGTCCTATTTAATGATAGGTCCGCTGCAGATGTTGTATCCAACTGGTCATCAAGGATATCTTCGACCTTCCAAGCAACACGCTCTGCACCTTGCCGTGCACCAGCGAGGTTCGCAGCACCTGGGCCCAGGCGCAAAGCAGCCATTCCGCCTGTGAAGAAGCATGGCACATCATCGCTCCACGACAAGTCTTCACTGATCAATGGAAGGCCGCCAAGTGTTTCAAGCGGATGGTTTTTTCGTAGAGATTGGAGGAAGGGTATATTTTCGAACTTCGGAGGATTACCCGTGGCGTAAACAATGTGGTCAACAGGCGGTAAGGCTGTTATCTCGGGTGAGATATTCAGATGTGTCCAGGCTTTGTGGTTGGCATCCCAGACGCACGAGGAGTCCATTATGAGTTCGGTACCAAGGTAGATGCTCAGTCTGTTGTTTTGCACGTGTTTCTGTAGGATCTTGTGAAACGGAGGATTGATGGAGCCACCGTCCCTAGCTTCTCGAAACATCTCAAGCCTTTCTTCATCGGTGTCAGCAGACCAGAATTCTGCCATACGGTGGTTCCTGGTCTTGGTGACCCAGGAGAGGTCGACATCAAAATGCTTGACTTTGAGCTTGGGGCTGCGAATGAGAAGGTGGACTCGAGAGACATTGTGCCTGGCAATGAAGAGATCAACTAGTTGAGCTGAAGTGAGACCACCACCGACAATGAGAACATTTGTTGGCTTTCTGCAGGCGACCTTCTGTTTTATATGGCGAGGAAGGGCGGTCCCCTCTGGTTGGAAGCAATGTATAAAACTCCCTGAATCCAGTGGCGTTGTCGCCTGCAAAGGGCAAGGTACTTTTGGTGGTCCTCCCGCACCAGTCGCAATGATTACGCATCTGCTAAAGACCTCATCAACATCGGTTTGGATAGTGAATAGCCCATGCTCTAGGTTGGCAGGCTGTTGATCGTATCCAATGTCTAGAACTCTCCTGCTTTGAACAACTCCTCGTAGATTATACCGATCAATGATGCTTTCACAATAATCCTCGAACAGACTGCTGGATGGTGTGAAATAGTCGATCTGATCTCTACCATCGACCCTGAGGTGATGTGCGACCTTCTTGCGTGTCCGTCTGCTTTTCTGTTGCTTTGTTTCATGCTTGCTAAGCTCTCGTCCTACCACATTAGGAATTTCACGCAGTTCGTCAGGTCTTTCTTGCTCATGAGCAAATGCAAGTAGGCCATCTCGATCCCGTGGATCCGGATGAAAGAACAGTGGACTTCGCAAGTGGGAGATCTTCAATTCTGCAAACCGCTGTTTCCAATTAGACAACCACTCATTCGAGTTTGAGTCAAGGACCACAATTGATGGCTTGTGATCTTGTGCCAAAGATTGACCTTCAATTTCGCTGCCATAACCACTGTCGGTCGAGACCTTCCGCTTCTTGGTTTCTGACTCTAAGGAAAATGCTTGCCGTTTGTGCTTCCTCCAATATCTAGAGTGTTCCTCATTAGTAAAGAGTGCTGAGGGAGTCTTCTCCCTTAAGCGCGCAGCAACAGCTAAACCACACGGTCCAGCACCGATGATGGCAACATCGTAGAACATTGTAACTGAAGTGGAATGCACAGAAAAGGTATGTCGAGCTGTCCTGCCGAATGGTTCAACGACAAGATGGAAAACATACCTAGACGGGTTCAAGGACCAAACGGTACGGGGAAGATGTATTGGTACCGCTAAGGTACTCAACCTTCCTGACAAGGTATAGATTCAGATACATGAGCACCGTTATAGTGGTGTGTGTGTGCATAGTGGAGCACATTGACGATTGATCGAGGACCTTAAGGAAGTAAACGCTTGCCAAGTGGTCGCAGCCTTATGCCCATAACGCTGTATGTCATGATCACCTAGGCTCTCAAAACATCGAGCAGTATCTGTGACCTGAACCGTTTGAATCTGATCTTGTTGACATATCACGATGCTGGCCATGAGGGCCTACACCAGAATTGGTCTGATGTATCAAAGGTGGTGTTCATTACCCATCGAGCTGTTGGACCTCAGTATATGCTTCTGACGGCCTGCACTTCCGATGAAAGGAACCTCTTATTGTACAGGGGTTGAAATGATTCTCGACCGTCGCCAGGAATGTCACGTCGAATGATGCACGATCGTTGGGTTGCAGACCTCACGGAGGTGGTTGATTAAGTACGGTACAGCAGAGAGACCATTAGTATGGAGCACAAGCCAGCGATACTCAAAGTGACCGCCTCTGTCCCAGCTCGTTGTGCAATTCTGAAACATCTTGAACTTACAGTACTTTGACAATGTGGTACTCAACTGGCTGTTGCCTCAAGTAGCTTTCTTTATCAAAATCCATAAATCGCCAACCTTTCAGACACAAAGAATTAATACCTTTTCATACGATCATGGGATGTAAGGATGCCGTTACAGCCAGAAATTTCATCAAAAAAAACTTATGAGTTTCATGAGACTTGATCTTATTATACCCTGGTAGTCAGCCCCGTCTTGACTCGACTTCGAAGGGTCAACAAATCCAATGTTAAGCCAAGCACAAAATGTAATGAGAACAATTTCTATCTTCTACTCGCTTGATCATCGCCGTCAGTCAGTCATGTACTTCATACATGTAATCGGCATTGGTACAACAATCACAGCTTCGGTCCATACGCCTCAATTTCCTCAATCTCAAGTGTCTTCCGCACCGCATCTCTCTTTACCACCTCCGCCACCAAAGCAGCATACTTCGGATACTTCACCGCCATATCCAACCCCTTCATACAAGCCCACCTCCAAAAAACATACAAGTAAGCATCCACAACAGTAAACCCATCCCCTACCGCATTTACACCCTTCAACCTCCCCTCCACAGTGTCGTAACACTCCACAACCGTCTTCAAAGCCTTGTCTCTCACAGCAGGAAACAGTTCCTCGTCCTCAATATATCGACCAGGCCTCAACAGCCCACCAAAAGCTTGACCATGCAACGTGCCAGAGATCCAATTCATCCACTCGTAGCTTCGGACGATATCAAGCGGTGTGCGGCCCAGGAGATGTCGGTCCGCATCGTCGAGTTGGGCTAGAGCGGTGAAGATGGCGGGCACTTCGGTGATGATATCGTCGTCTACGGAGAGGACGGGGACACGGCCTTTGGGATTGATTTTGAAGAGTTCTGGCGGTGCGCCTTGTAGGACTGCTAGAGGGTGTGGTTGGTAGGGGAGATTGAGTTCGTTGAGGATGATGTGCGGTGCGAGGGAACAGGCGCCGGGCGCGTACCAGAATTTGATTGATGGGGGCATGGTGAAGAGGGATGATTATGGGGTTTTCGGAGTAGTGATTAGGTATGCTGCTAGGATCTACAACTGGTGTTGACGCAGAGATTGATGGTGTTGACTGCTTGTTCGTAACTGGTGGCGACCTGGATCTGTGGCCGGACTTTTGTCGAATCGATGCACCATAGGGCTTATTATAGTCCTTCCGTTCTCTATATCGGATTGTTTCATGGATGCACGGGGAAAGGTTGCTCCGATGATCAGTCAGCAGTCCAGGGAGTAAGGCACACCGACTCTGCATGGTCAGCATGTTCAAGCAGTAGTGGGTTGGTTTGTCAAGGCCGTAAATCTATTTATGTGCGAACTACAGGCATTTCCACCGCTGTTTCAACAGTGTATTCTCAAGATTGTAGATCACTTACAAAGCATCACAAAATGAGAAAGAAATTGATTCCCACTACCATCAAATTCTTCAGAATAGACCACACTCTCTCTACACGCATTCTGCACCCGCAAGCAAAGGACATGTGGCATGTGCCTAGTTCTCCCTGCTCTTCTACACCGCCGGAATCTGCAACTCTGGTACCGTATATCACTCCGATGATACTGCCCTACTTCACAAGCCAAAACTGCACCTGCCGCCCTTGTCGTTCCAAAGCACGAAACTTCTCCTCCAACTTGGCATACAGCCCACGGACAGCCTTAACCTCTGCCGTCGAAAACCGTGGTGTCGAAATAGATCGTCTCCAAGCCATGACTTCAACCATACGACGAGACGGCGTCTTGACAACAATCTGATGAATCTTCGCATCGCCATTGCAAATCTTCTCCACAACCTTCAATGTTTCAACACAGGCTTCCACCAAGGCACTATGCACACACGCTGTTTGGTCGCCAAAGATAAGTACACGCTTGTTGTATCGAGATCCTAATCCGAAATTGACGTGGCAACTGTTGTGTTTGTACTGTGCGTTGTTCATCTTGTAGTCGATAGATGCTACCAGGGTGTTTCCTTGAACTTTCATCTTCCATTCATCAGGACCAGTCATGACGACAGCTTGTAGATGGTTGTACTGTTTGTGGCAGTTGTAGAGAATGATGTCTGGTTGTTCCTTTCCTTGGACTAATGCCTTTTGCCAATGGCTGTAGACTAGTGGGATGAATTGCCGATCGTTGTGTTTCACTGCTAAATGAAGTACAGGCATGGTTGCAGAAGCTTGACGTTGTCTGAGGTGCTGCCGAAAAAGTGGTGCTAGATGACAAGCAGTGTAGTGTAACTGCAGGAATATTCTGATGTTGACTGTTGCAAAAGAGATACATGCTTATAGCAGTACATATATGCTTGAAATTTGTTCGCTGTGATCAGCGTGTGTGAGACATGTAGTAGATCGTTGTTCGAGATTCGGACAAGTGCATGCATGCTGCCTTTGTTGAAGTTGTGAAATAAAGCCGGGGAAGACGGGAGAGCGCACCGGAAGTACCATGGTTTTGACCTCACAACCATGGCATGATCATGAGAAACATCCTTTGCAGATTGCGGATCGAAATTCTCCCCGACGCTTGCTAGCCAGGGAGCACTTGTTCCGGTGATGGCAAGGGAACAATGGAAAAGTATTTGAGGTCATATTAGTGCCATCGGTTGGCTATTCGATTTTGATATATGATACACTTCGCTTAATAAATCGCTTCCAACAAATATACAACGCCAAAGACTAAGAAGGCGATGGCTCCGCCCATAGTTACTGCATAAAGTCGTTAGCGAAAATGTACCATCAGATACGAAAAGCGACTTACCAGTTCTCAAGCTCACTTTGCCTGCAATAGCCTTACCACCTATTACCGCAACACCAGTACAAATAGCATGTCCACCTACCGCACCAGCTGTGACCCACCAGTAGTCCGAACCAGCAGCCATGGCGACAGTAGCTATTTGACTTCGATCACCCCATTCTCCCAAAAATGTCATAACAAATGTCTGTACCCATGCTGGGCTGAGTAGAAAACTGAACAAGTTATACACGCCTGCTGAAATATTCTGCAATGTGGGACGGCGCGACGGAGAATTTGCGCGTGATGATGATTCTGAGATGGGCGATTCAGGAGGTGATGGTAGTCGTCCATCTGCTCTGCCCTTACGAATGCCACCCCGGCCAGATTCGAGAATGTACGGAGAAATGGATGACCTTCGGCGTGACCGTCTCAAAGCTTCGTGTTCCTTTTCCTCCAATTCTTGCTCGACCTCCTTCATTTCTTCGCTAACACCTTCGCCAGGGTCAATGTTACGTGCTTCAAGAAGCATTTTGATCCCAAAGACGAGGAAGAGGCCAGCGGCAAGGAAGTTCGTGAGCCACTTCGGGATAAGAGTTGGAACTGCATGACCAAGAACAGCAGAGAGAACCGTCATGGTGATGAGAGCTGAAAATGCAGCAGTAAACACAAGCAGTCTATCATGTCGCATGGCCATTAAGCATGCCACGAGGAACGTTTTGTCGCCAATTTCCGAGAATAAGATCATGGTAAATGCCAGGAATAGCGAATGTAGAGGCTGTACTATATCTTCCTTCCCTGAAGGCGTTTCAACATCTGATCGAACTCCGGACGGATCGCTTGACAATCGATCGCCATTCGGAGGACTGATCTGATCTTTTTGCGATGACGGGTTTTCAGGGTGAGGTATCGTATGTGGCCTGCCAGGCAGATCTGTTGGCTTCTCAAGAATTCTCGACTCGTCGTCCATAACGGTGGCTGATGGCTCATCGTGAGAGTCCGTGCCTTTAAGCTTTTCTTTCTCGCTGTGTGGTAACGGTGGCTGCTCTTTTGGCGCATCTGGCCTTTTCTGATCGACGCTTATGATTTCCTTGTTCTTGCTTTTTTCCGTGATGCCGCCTTCAGTCCCTCGAGTGCCCTCGACTGGCTTCGATCTGCTCTTGTCGTCCATGACGCCTTCGTTGCTCTGTGGTATCGCTTGGTCACCTTTGATCTCCTTCAACTTTTCATGGCTGGTCGATGGCACTTCGACGTGCTGGTCATCGTCCATCGAAATCTTGGTCTTTTTCCGCTCCCGCTCTGCACTCGTCTCAACCCAGGGACCTTGGTGTGGAATACCATCTTTTCCATCGACAGGCGCATGTTCTGTACCTATGGGGTTCGGTTTGCTGCCAGATCTTACACTCGCGTCATTTACATCCCTTAGATTTTTGGCTTCCGCAGATGCCGGTGTGGCATGAACCGACGCAACAACCGCAAGTAACGAGAGAGCGCAGAATAATCGTCGCCTCCGGTCGAATCTCATTGCTGCCACTCTGGAAAGCAATGGCTGAACAATTCGTTGACTATCGACCTAGCGTGGATGTATGTAGTACTGGGGTTGCGCACGGCACAACGATGAAATGTAGTGATTGTAGCCCACTAAGTCGAAAACTAACAGTAGAACGTCAAAAGAAGGGCAAAGCAGCAAAACGGTTCGCGAGTAGAAGTATAGATCAAGTTCGTGTCAATGAGCGTTGTTGTCCCCTTTGCCTCTGCTGCTGAAACTCGAATAATCTGGGGAGGCTCGGGAGGCCTGCGTCTTACTGCCAAGCCGCTGCGTACGTGCAAGGACGGTGCAAACCACTAACCAATACGGTGTAGGCACGATCCACCAAATCTTTAATTCTCCTGACCCCTTTTTAAACAACCATTTTTGATTGGCTAGGTTGGAATGGATATGGACAATCAACCAAATTACAGACGTCGCGTGACAGCATCAAGCCAGGTAGTACCTATGAAGCAGAAAAGACCGTTGGAGAAGACTAAAAAGGCGCGAGTTCGTTGAACTGTCCTGTGGGTGGCTTTACTTCCAGCAAGAACGTGAAGGTTGAAATGCTGGCATAAGCTGGCCTACAATATCCAATTCACGGTCGCTATCGCAAGGAATCCGTCTATCTCGCTTTCCGGATCATGCTCCAACTACACCTCATTCCAACACTTTACCAGCATCCCACTCCCGAACTTCGCCTTTGCGTAACCACCTGACGTCTTTCTCGTCTGGCAAGCGGCGTGAGTCGTTGAGCAAAGTCTCCTCCCATTTCGCAATCTCATGTTTGTCAAAGCCAGCGTCACGCAATCGAGCAGTTTGATTCTGCTTCCATTTTGTTCGATCACGTAGTGCCTCGAGTGCCATGTCCCAATCACCATTGACCTCATGGTCAGAACTTAGAGACACGTCGTGGGTTGGGTCATAGTCCGCTGCAAAATGGGCATCAATGGTGGATCCTTGTTTGTGCGCCCCTCGTCCACGCACGCGGATCTTCTCATCGCGTTGCGAGTGTGGTGCAAGCACTTCCTCGAGGGGATCGGTGCTGTCGGTTGACGTGCTTGGACGGCGTTTCTTCCGCAATATATTACGTCGACTATCGCGGGCAGTAGATTCTTCCTTGTCTTGGACCGTGTAGCTTAGGGATTGGGATCTGCTGGGGCGCGCCTCTGATGGTGAGAAAGCTCGTTGCTTCTTCCTGCGCTCGTAGGATGTCCTGCTGTCCTTATCAGCATCCTTCTCATACCGCTCTGAAGGTGGAAGCCGCACATGATGGCTCTCGGACACATCACGGCTTGCGCTCCTACGGCACTTCGTTGGTCTTTCCGAGCGAGCAGCATCTGCAATATCTCTTGACAGTCTGCTCCTCTTCGAATCAGCTGACTCCTCAGTGCGCCGCCTCTTTCGACGATGCTCATCTTTGGCCTGCAAGGCTCGAAGACGCTGCTCTGATTCTAACTCTTCCTTTCTCTTCAGCGCAGCGTTATGTTGGTCCGCCTCGCGCACGATATGACGCAGAAACCGAGTGTTTGGCTTTGGCACGTTCGATGCTCGACCATTTGGCAGAAAAGCTGACAAACCGTGAGAAGCGTATCTTTTAGAAGTGCGCTTCGCGTCTTCTGCCAGCAACCTGGCCACGTAGTCATCATCAAGATGCTCATTCAAAGCCATCTTGTCTGCATAACAAGCCTTCGCAGACTCTCACCGCCACCTGGAGAGAGGCATGTGTGGCTGAAGGTTTGCGGACATGAAATGCCAGTGACCATACCAGCTGCGCTGTTCCGAGGTATTGCCGGCCGAAGCCTGAAATATTTCCAGAAAAGCGTCTTCCGCATACATCATCCATCACCATACTTCTATTTCGAGCACTTAACCATTCCATCTCTTTCGTCCTTTCAACTACCCTTCAGGCCTGTCGCGTACTGGTACTGACTGATCAAGTTCATGTCATTTTCGTCCCGCCTTGCGAATCGACCTGTGACAGGTTCGCAATTGTCAGACGAGAACTTGGTCAACCAGTCGCGAGAGACTGGGGATGTCGTTCCAAGTGCACAAATCGAAGATGCACGACAGATAACAAAAAGTGAGCCCAAGGTTAAGCCGTGGGCTCATTTTGTTGCTGGAGGGTAAGCATAGCTCTCTCTTGCGACGCTGACTATACTAACAACGCCAGTGTTGGTGGCATGACCGCTGCAGCTCTGACTTCACCCCTTGACGTTCTGAAAACGAGATTACAGTCAGACTTTTACCAAGCACAACTACAAGAACTGCATGCCCAGAATCCCAGACCGAATCAAAGAACATTATTGTCGATACCACGCGCGGGTTGGATACACCTAAAGGAAACTGGACAAATATTAGGTTCAATATACCAACATGAAGGCTTTCGCGCATTGTTTAAGGGGCTTGGAGCCAACCTTATAGGAGTTGTTCCAGCAAGAAGCATAAACTTCTACGTCTATGGCAATGGAAAAAGGATATTGAATGATTATTTCAATCCGGAAGGAAAGGAGAATGTGTGGACAGTGCACCTAGCTGCTGCTGCCATGGCCGGCATCGCCACAGGAACAGCCACCAATCCTATATGGCTAGTGAAAACGCGATTACAACTGGACAAGAACCGGGCAAGCCATGATCCGACTCGAAGCCGACAATACAAGAACAGCTGGGATTGCATAAAACAAACGGTCCGGCATGAAGGAGTACGAGGCCTATATAGAGGTCTAACCGCATCTTACTTGGGCGTCACTGAGTCTACCATGCAGTGGGTTCTCTACGAGCGCATGAAGTTGGGATTGGCAAGACGAGAAGCACGAAGGTTGGCCACACCGGGATACCAAAGAACGACCTTTGATGATGTTGAAGAATGGGCTGGCAAATTCTCGGCCGCAGCAGGTGCGAAACTGTTTGCGGCCGTCGTCACATATCCACATGAGGTCGTCCGAACTCGATTACGACAGGCACCGACGGTTGTCACTGATACTGGTAAGGTAACGGTGAAGTACACGAGCCTGGTGCAGTGTTTCAAGCTTGTCGCCAAGGAAGAGGGTATGGCTGGACTGTACGGAGGCATGACGCCTCATCTTCTAAGGGCTGTCCCTTCTGCTGCCATCATGTTCGGCACCTACGAGGTTATTTTGCGGGTATTTGGAACGACTTCATGACCAGCATAGACATTTCTATTCGATGATTAGAGTTGACCTGGGTAATGCACATGAATGGACAGCGATCTCAAGATGTACAATAGAAGTGTACAAATACCGGATGGACATGTATAATATGGAATAATACTCCTTCTTCACTTCCAAGGTCTGTCCATCATTGATTCGACGTAGCTGCTCTGATCCACTCTTGGGCATTACAGGAAATGCCAACCAACTCCTTGCATAATTCTAGCACTCCTAGGACGGCCAAACCACTCCACCCAGTCAACAAGAGTATACGTATGCAATTGTGCCCAAAACCATGAATCAATGTAATACTTATCCAAACCTTAGCCCGTGCCCAACATGGTTGAAACAATAATAGCATTTAAATCTGAACGGCTTGGCACTGACCTTTGATCCAACCTCATTCCTTCGTTGGTATGACAGCATTCGTGCATTATGGCGACTGAATAGTGCTTACAGACTGCACAAACACAACTTGGACAGCGGCGAAGGCTACAGTTGCTCCGAATGTGTTCGCCCTACCACAACCAAAACCCAGCAAGATGACTGCAGCGAATACAAGTGTAAAGAGAGAGATCATAATGAATCGATACTTCATGGAGTCCACGAAGAAGAGTGCCACTGTTGAAAGGGATGGAATGGCAGCCGACATGAACACACAGAAAACATCGGCAATGCGCACAAAATGTTTCGGTGCATACCACCACAAGGTTCCGCCCCCTCCTTTTTCAACATCAACATTAGGTTGGCGACAGCGACCATTGATCGCATGCCAGAGAGGAGCAAACATGCTCATACATAACCGGTCAAGCTTGTCTGGCTGAGGACTTGTGGAGACCAGCTCATTGATGCGGTCATTCCTCCACTGTTTTCCTTCGAACCCCTCAAGGCAACCTTTGTCACCGTGGATCTTTGGGTCGGCCAGCCAGTCCGAAAGGTTCTGAACACACAAATTCGATGGCGGGAGTAGCTTCGATATCTGAGCAAGTCTCAGCAGGTGTTCATCTAAGCACAGACAGCATCAGTGATCGATAAAGCTCATCACGATTTTCAACTTACGATAAGCACACATCAGTCCGTCGAGCTCGCCGAACAATTCGCGCTTCTGTCCTGCCGTATCGTCCACACCAGCTTCTTGTGTTTTGTGCCACGAACGAGCACATCCGACGGGTTCACTTTTCCGCAGGTTCTTAATTTTTAGCTCAACATGACTTATTTCTGCCTGCTTGTACAACAACAGCTCCAAGTTCAGCTGCGAGAATTTGCGAAAACAGATGATTTCGGGGAAGTGCGAGAAGAGTCGAGCGAGTTTCGCGTACCCTTCCATGCTTGGCCCCAAAGTTGCAGGAACAGCAGACACATGCTGAACGCTGTACGCCCGCGAGTGACTGATATAGCAAGACTGAGCTAGAGGTCACAAGAAATCTGTATCGTATTCAACGAACGGATCCGAGTTTCAACCTGACGAGTTGCCTTGGCCAGGCTCTCTATATTTGAAAACGTGGTGGCAGTACAGAAACCGACAGGATAAGTGACCTATAATGTTGTTATGCATGTGATGAACAACTTGAACGCTAGAGCATGGTGAAATGGACCTTTCCCGGCACAAACTTACCCCAATATCCAACTGTGGGGAGAGCATCGTCAACTCCAGACAGCCTGATGAACTCGAGCCGGAGAGAGGTTCGTCCGCGAGGACACAAGGAGTTCATCTTGACGCGGAAACTGTGAATGTTTGCGATTCGGTAGTCAGCAAGCTTCACCGCCAGTCTTGACGGAGAGAGTTTCCAGGTGGTCTCCACTGGTAAAGTTGTTTTCTCGCTAAGTTATTAAGGTACGGGACCACCGCTTGCTCGCGCATCCCTGAACCTTGTGGCTTAATAAACTTTGCGGTAGGCACCGTGGGGAAACCCAACAGGACGTAATGCTTCCATGCTAGTGTGGGCTAAAACTGTAACGATCTATACAAGGTTGGTATCACAATGATCGCAAAGACGTCCGGTTCACGAATGTCAAGATTATATTGTTCAACAACACATGGTCGTGCAGGTATTTACAGTTGAAGTTTTGGTTGTGGTAAACAAGCATGTCAAGCAATACGCCACGCTGATTTTCCGCACGGTAGTTGAGTCGTGCCATTTCCCAGAAGGTTGGCTTTAGTTCTCTTTGGCTTCAGAGAATGCTATCTGACCGAATCCCCTTGGACAAACAAACACGGACAGGTCAGTTGTGGACTAGGATTTCGTTACCTCAGGCTACTTTCAATCACTGCCCGTGATCGTGAGTGTGCGTGTTTGTTTCGCGACCATGTTACAGTGGTTAGTTGTCCAACCCTTCCTCATCGTCCTCTTCATAGAGTCCTCGAAAGTTCCCAGTGCAAATAGCATTACAATCTTCACTTGTATTTCGTCCGTTCATTCACGGTGTTATATCTCGGGTGTTGAGTTCACGTATTGAGTGGCAGCTTCCACCATCCTAATGCGCAACTTGACAGACAACTGTTTTGCCTACGCCTTCATGCAGCCGCTTTCTACCAAGTATGTGACATCAGGCTAACTTGCTATTGATTACACAATCGTAAGACACGGCTTTTATCTCTTTCAAAATCATCAAACCAACGACAACGCACATTCCGATAGACACACTGAATCACATCCGCGACAAAGCATATCGAGATTTTCGGCTCCAATTGGTGAAAGTTCCTCAAGCGACTGAGTGTCTGATCTTGACTTCATCAAAAAAACACCAACAGCTCAAACAACATCTACACAAGGCCTAGTAGACGTCTTGACGACCAGCAACCAAGATCTAGTTCGACTCATTCTATTGGAGGGTGGGAGGGGCTAAAGATAAGATGGATGCGTCTCAGTATGAACGACAATCAGCCTTTTCAACCACCTCAGCTTCGAAAGTCATGCCCAGTCGGCGCGTGTCTGATGATGGTAGAAGGGGAACAGCGGTGATACATATCGATCAGGATGCTTTCATTCGTGTTCAAGGGAGCAACAGTCCAGGATTTCGAACGAGTATCAAATGGGATACAGGGTCTCCGCGATCGTTTATTCTCGAAGAAACATTCAATGATCTTGCTCGTCAAGACGAAGCTTTTCGCACCGGTTTGTATGATGTTCGAAGGCATCCAAAGTGGAACGACCGCTACCAACGATGTTTGCATAAGATCAAGACAGCCAGCCAGGAGGCAACATGGATTGAGACAACGAAATGGAAGTCTTGTCACGCAGCATTAGTCAAACACTTTGGCTTTCTACCTACGACCCACAAAGATCTCCATCTTGTAGAAACTTTGACTGGGACAAGAATATACTTTATCGGAAGAATCGATGTCGAATACAAATGTGTCAATAATCCAACTGAAACATGGACGCCGAAAGAACTGCCGGTAGTGCGGTTACCCGTGCCTAGGGACGCCAACATCATTATGGGCAGAGACACAATGCATCACGAGGCCTGTTTTCTCGGGAGGATCCAACTTAACGTCTGATTTAATATGTTTGATGATTTTATAAGGGTCGGCGGAACAAATTTTGCAGCTGAAGAGCCGAGGAACAACACGCGCCACAAGTGTACAATACTACCCATGAGTCTACTGAAGGCTATGAGGGAGCAGGTGAACTTGAGAATGCTTGTTTGGTGTAGGCATAGCGGGTTACGACGGGTTAGGGCGGGCTGGGGCGGGTTAGGACTTCTGGGATGCTTTACTTCGGGTCCGGGCGTCATAGTATGGGTAGGTAGGCACCTATTAACATAAGTGGCTCCCTTTAATATTAACTTTTTGTAGCACCCACCACAGCGTGTGGACTAGGTGGCGCTTTCGCGTCGCTGTGCCACGGATCATTTGAAATGAAGAATACATATATCTCTGTGAGCTTGCCTTCGTTATCGTTCATGTGTTCTATCCTGCCCATCACATGAAACACCACTCTCACACCCTAGGTACTTGCAAGGTTCTGCCTGGGCCACCAACCCTCGTCAGCGGTCAACACAAGCTTGTGAGGCTTGAGATGCTTCGGAATCAAAAGTTGCAAGTCATTTGCCCCATACATATCCATTGGCTCAGCCACCGTACCTATTCTTGAGCCTGCGAGAGCAATCTCTGACTCACGAAGCCAGTTTTTTAATGTCGCCTTGCACTTTCCACATCGCTTTGGAGACGGCAGGCATCACCAACGCTAGGCATCAATCTCTGCCAATGTCCCATATATCTCTTCTCAATCATGCGACTTTATCAATGTTATTCTGGCGTTGCAAACCTGCGGCATCATCTCCCCCTTCCATTTGATGTGTCGGCTCATCGGCAAGCGCACCATGCTCGCCAATTCCAAATACAGTAGTTGCAGTCGTTGCAGCCTTACCCATCCTGCCCTGCCAGGTCGGCAAACCATGCACCCGCTGTCCCAGATTCCAATTGATTGACCAGCAATATGTGCTCATCATCATCTTTACCATACCCTACTTTCATGGTACCGCCGGGGTCATTGGACGTGGCAGCAGAGCTCATTGGACGATTTACTGTCGCTCTCAGCCCTCGACAACGATTACTCTGCTTTTCGCTAAGCCTTTTCGACTTTTCAGCCTGACTTATTAGGCCCAGCAACCCGGCAGCTGCTCACATGGTGCGAACCCACTACTTTCTCCGATCTGTCGCCGTTCACCGTACTCGCAACTACTAAAGCACATTCGCCGAAATTGTTCTTCTAACCTTTGTCCTGAGATCCAAAGCGCCTGAGAATTCCATGCTCGATGCCAAAACCTCATACCACACAGGCACTATCGTTGGCAGATGAACCAGACTTGCCTGTACCTTGCATGCATTCTTGCCTTGTGCCATGATCACAGCAGTCACTCCTCCTACGACGACTTGCCACGTACAGCACTCGGCTTGAATGTCTAGGATCAGCGCATAGTGCGCGTTTATACCTAGTCAATGCATCAGAAAGATATATTTCCTATATACGTTGTCCGAGTCTGGCCTATATGGTTTTCACCATGCGCTCAATCTTCGGCTGGATCTCTATTCTGTTCTGCGGTCACAGGTTCAAGACTCGAAATCACAATGAAAAGTACTTGAATTTACCCAAAGGCTGGACTTCGCAAAATATTATGGTTGGCATTCAGATGGTTATCCACTCATCTTCGGACCTTCTGACAAGTTTCAGGATGCTCCCATTCTGGAGATTGACTTTTATCCCATCGATCCGTTAATCACCACAGCTGGACCGCTTCAGTGTAAGGCCGACCGGAAGATCACTTGTAGTCTAGTCTCCTCAAGGGCGCTCGAAGTTAGCGATGCACAGCTGGACGATGCTCCTTCGAAGATCATCACAGGGGTCGGGGGGGAAACGTATCGTTGTCATGGGTCTCTCGTGGCAACTTACAGGCCTGTCAGCAACCATGCACTGAAGCCTGAGCGTTTTGCTGTGACTGACGACGATCTTCCCTCCGGCGTCGACGTTCTTGTTGCCATGTCGCCAAAAGATGTGACTAAAGTACGAAAAGCTGGCGAGGTTCCACTGGCTCTGCCGCTTTTCAGCAACCTCGAAAACAAAAGTTAGTATGCTCTTCAACGATTCCCTTTCTGGGTATAAGTATTGGTTTCTTGCTCCGAGACTTGCAGGATGAGATTGGTAGCTCCTTGGTTGTTGTTGCAGGCATTCTCAGTATTGTGACCTACTGATTCAATACAGAAGCTATTAAAGAATCCAAAAAGAAACTCGCAAAGGATCAAGACGATGACGAGAAGGAAATTATGGATAATTACGACAAGCAACAAAGAGACAGACAAGCCAAAAACGGCAAAAATTCGTCTTCGGGCTCTAACAACGGTACCCCTGGTAGCTAAAGATATCAGCACTTTATGTTTCGACGAGGCGCTACATGTCGATTTTTTTCTGAGGGGAATGCCGTTACTTCTACACTCTTTCAGTCGAAAATTGATTATATCTGAAATGCGAGCTTCTACAATCCTACGAAGACAACGATTTAAGGTTCAGCAAGATCTTGGCACCGTGCAACAGATTGTGTCCTTACGGTTGTACCACAACTTCGCCGGACTCTAAATAGAGTGTTTAGCAACCGGCAACGGAAGGAGCTAGTTTTGCCGGCATTCTGGGTGTGAACCCTGTATGCGGCATCGAAGACAACATAGCGCAGGTAACACATACACCCATCCAGTCGTCAGACATCACTTATGTATAATCTGTGAGACAAAAATGCATTGTGAAACCCATCGCACAGCCATAGCACGGTGTACTGGATATAGGTCTCAATTGGGAAACCTGAGGTAGGATTTCTACCACGAGCTGGGAAGCCTCCAAGTCCCAGTCTTGTGGGTATCCGAGGGGCTGTCGTTGCATAGCTGGCGAATTGGATCTCGTGGTTCTTCTCCTTGCAGCCTTCTCGTATCAGAATCGGGGACCTAGTTAATGTGAACCAATCATTTTGCTAGTAACTCAAGCTATCGCTTGGTGGATTGAGACTCGCCTCCACGTGACAATGTGGTACTTTCTGCTGAAAGCTCCTACCAATCATATGCATCTGTGGCTGGGACCGTCCCGTTGTCGAGGAATCAGCTTACTTAGAGCAAAGCGGAAGCAGAGGGAGTTTGCCCGTGATCAAACTCGGCGAGCTTCCGACACAAACAACATCACCGGTTCAGGTGTCCCATGCATGAGATGACGTTCGAAGTCGGACATCTTGCTCGGTCAATCAGAGCTCAGCCTTACAATTACTTCCTTTCGTGGTCACCCCGAACTATGAGAAATTGCCTCCTACCAGCTTCTCAGTTATGAAGTTCTGATGCCATAGACTATGTTTCATCACACTAGCTCACCCGCCCAGTATGTCCCAGTGCGTTGAAGTGACGCACGAATTTCTTCTCTTGCACAGCACAATATGAACTGAGATTCACGTACTCCAAGGCATCTATGCTCAGTCACCCTCAAACTGGGAACAGATGACTTACTGTGACTATCAACTCACTCATGCTGACCCAAGTACATTAACAGCACAACACTGATTGAGATATCGATGTCGAAGACCTTCTGAAGACAGTACGCCTTGCAGGTGTTAGAGGTACAGCCCATAGATGTACTGTCTCATTAATAGGATGAGAGCTTCATTTACCAGCTAAATGCGACCATGACTTCGATTTGGGTACGACGAAAGTCGGTTGCAATTTGCTTCAGATAAGGCGAAATCGACAAGACCTCCTCACTCACGTGTGGTGAATGAGAGCAATACTTATCCTTTTTAATGACGCTTTTTTCACTCCAAAGCCGTCAGAAGAAGATAAGACTGGTACGTGAATAGTCATTGAGTTGCGAGGTAGTAGGATAATATACAGCTTATCAGACTCGGCAGGTGTAGAGTGGTGATCGTTTTCTCACTAAAATAGTTTGTACTTGGTATGTTTTGACGTCCGAAAACCAATGACACTGAGGAGGATGAGTCCAGCCTGAGACAACGCAACGGCAGGCCGTGATTAGATTCGCCCCCATCAACGATTTCAGACCCAAAGCACCAAAGCCCTAACTGCCTGCAGCAACCATTATTTACCTTACCTAGGTAGGTAATACCATGCGGCCAGAGCTTGATCTGCCGCGAATAGAGTGCAGGCCTTCTCAGCCTAACACAGCTAAGTTCATCAGAATCAGCCGGATGCGATGCGGACTCAAAGCGACAAAACGATGCTGCTTTCTGTGGTTTCCTACACTTACTACATCATGTGTTTGCAAGTTCATAACCTCTGATAATTGCAGCGGTTCATGGCTTCTTCCGCGGTGAGACGGACCTCTGCCGACCTTCCGTACTCTGATCATGAGGATGACTTGGATAATATGGAACTTCGAATCATCAACAGCCAGGCGCCATTGAGTAGCGAGCAGCAGCTATGGACACGAGAGTCGTTGACTGAACGAGCCGACGACAACGTGTCTCTTCTGTCGAGGCGCAAGAACTCCAGCTCTTTGAAACATATTACGGAGCTGTCCACGACTGCTTATCAAACCAATGGGGCGACTAACAAGTATGATCCTGCAACTACGTGAGTGCTACAACAACTCCAGAGACAAGAGCTAATCGTCCAGCACATTGATAGTCAGACTAGGGTCGATGCTTCAGGCAGTACAAAAATCCTTCCGAATTATGTTGATTGCGCTTCAGGACCACAGTCCACTTACTACATCTGGGAGGGAGCATTTGAGGAAGTTCGTCCTGAGATCTGGTCCTGCTTATCAGCTTCCCAGCGAGGAAACACCGCAGGACAAGCCGAAGACGTCCTTCAGTGGTTGGCGGATGGGCGCACTACTCAACTTCATCCTCCTTGCGACGTGTTTGACTTTGGAGCTGATTATGTTGATTGTAGCTGAGGTGCAGGACAGACGACAGTCTAATTCTGGGTCCGATGGCGTACTTTATTCCGGCGACTGTCGGACCATCAACAGATTGACAGTATCCATTGCCTTGATCGTTAACATCATCGCCACCGCGATGATCGCATCCAGCAATTACATGATGCAATGTTTGATTGCACCGACCGCATCTGAGCTTCAGAAAGCCCACGCTAACCTGAGATATCTGCGGATTGGTGTTTCGTCACCAATGAATCTCGAACACATTTCCTGGCGGAAGGCGCTGATGTGGTGCCTCATGGCATTGACCTCCGTGCCGGTCCATCTACTATTCAACTCCGCCTTCTATGGAGCTCTGCAAGCAAACAACTATGCCATTGCACTTTTCAGCTCAGATTTTCAAAATTCTGCATTGTGGACCGAGTGTCCAAGTAGCCCGGACGAAAATGGCTGGGCCAACCTCACATGTAAGATATACAATGAAATTCAACTCTACGAGAACATCAGTGTCTCGGATTGCATCAACAGGTATTCGGCGCCTCTGATTGACCGGTATTCGAACGTGGTATTGGTCTCCTCATTGAATTCGAATCAGAGAAACGGCACTTTACAATATCTGTGGTAAGTTTGGTGTACCATATCGTGCTTAAAGGCTCACTGATCAAGGTCCCAAGAAGTTGCTATCAATCAGAGCACCTTTGACTTCAACAGCAACTATTCAAATTACGATATCCCGTCCCTACCGGAAGAGTTGCCACAAACGTTAGCGGATGATCTTGAAGCTCTTTTCGGCATATTCACTGCCTTTGAGTATGGTTCATGGGTCAATGATTATCATGAACATCTGCAGTGGAATTTGAGTGTATTAGCCCTAGCATCAAGTGTTACAAACGTAACGACTGACCAGGGATCTTCCATAACGCCTACAGATTTTGCAAGGGGTATCTCTAATGGCACTTTCCAGGGATATAATAGCACTCTTACACAAGAGCCAAATGTCTACACGATCCGGACCTCAGATGGAGTCAAGTTGCAGGGCGTGATCGGCACCCAGTCGAATTTTTATGGTAATGCTCCAACTCGTCCTGTGGCAGACTTCGATCCTACCACTTGGCTCTGCCGCGACAACATCACATCGGTTTGCACAAGACAACTGGCGCTTGAGCATGTTAATGATTGGCGCATTACGCCATATGGTATTCCGGTCAGCTATTGTCTTAGTCAGCCAAGTGTTGAGGGAAAATGCGAGCTTAAGTACAGCAGTGTAATCTTGGGAGTTGTCATCGCCTGTGATGCTATCAAGATCTTGGTTATCTACTTCGCTCTACAATTGGCCGATCGCCCACTGGTGACGTTTGGAGACGCTCTAGCATACTTCCTGCAGCAGCGTGAACCATTGACGATAAAGAAATGTCTATTGACGCAGCGCAATGCACGATCAATGAGAGATCAGTTGTTCGAGAAAGAGTGGGCCCTTGCACAACGAGGACCTCATGCTCAGCTCCTTTCCGCAACCACAATGGACGAGATTCGACGAACGGCTCGCCGGGAGTTGTTCTATGATGCTCCACCAGAGCAATGGAAGACACGTAAGCTACGTGGCTACGACGCAGTGTCCAACTCGGCGCGGATCACTCTTTGCTGTCTGTATGTAGAGAGCACTTCTTGTCACATCTCCGTAACACAGGGCTAACTTTACTTGATAGTATTTTGTCTGCTATAGCTACTACAACAGCTCTGTTCAGCCTTGGCTACAGCGATGTCCGAAGTTCCGAAGCCGGCGACATCTGGAACCGAGGCCTTCTGTCTCCAGATCGAAATGCTGTATACACAAGCACCTTGAGAGATGGTGCTGTAACATCGGCGTCTTTTATTGCACAGGTAGTTCTGGTGAACCTGCCACAACTTTTCTTCAGTATGCTATATTTCGCCTACAACAGCGTCTTCACGATGATGCATTCTGCTGAAGAATGGAGCCATTTTGCTCGCGAACGAAAATCCCTTAGAGTCAGTGACCCTCGGCCCGGACAACGTTCAACATATTGGTTAAATTTGCCATGGTCATACAGCCTACCCTTTGTTGCGGTCTCGTCGCTTCTCCACTGGATGGTCTCACGAAGTCTTTACCTGGTCGACGTCAACGTGTTCGGGCCATATGGGGACTATATTGAATCACAAACAATATTTGCCTGTGGATTCAGCACGGTATTTCTGCTTCTCGTACTCGGAATCTTGACTAGTGTGGTCGTCGTGATCACTTACTTCGCTATACGACTTCTCAAGGACGATACTCCTTTGGTTGGGAGCAACAGCTTTGTGATCAGCGCCATGTGCCACAGCCCGAACCCCGGGGAACACGAAGTATGCAAAGGGTTGCTGTGGGGAGTGACCAATCCTTGTGACCCGGATCCACATTGTGCACTGTCCAGTGATGAGGTTGACAAGCCAATACCTGGGTTTTACTATAGGTGAACGGTGGAATGAGGTATCTCTGCGCAGCCTACACAAACTTTCCGTTTAGTACTGTAACTTAGTAGTAAGTGGAAGGGCGCTGTTTTCTTCCTATTTTCTGAGGATGGAAAGGCCTTTCTGGTGGATGAGGACCTATTTCAGGTAGCGACCTCGCCGTCGCGGACGCGTGGTAAACGTTCGTCGGAGGTTAAAAACGTGATTTTTTCGATTTCAACGAAAGATTACGACCGTTTAGTAGATCGGAACGAAATGGCGTTTTCGTTACCGTGAATGAACGTAGCGAAGGAATTAGGATGGACGGTTTCCGGTCGGCGTGTAGCTTTTTTCAATTCTTGGTCCAAAATCTACCATAAACCACCATATTAGCAAAGTGAAAAAATGTTTAAATGAACGCTCGAACCTCGATTTCGTGCACAACGATATCAGACGGAACTGGCGTTCTATTTGAAAAATGCGCTAAGTCCTACTTTGGACTAACGATGCCACGTGAAGTCTGGTGGGGTGAGACTAGTCTGGAACTCCAGGCCTAACCATGTCCATTTTCCCACACTTATGTGGTATTCCCCTCATCCTGGGTACCAGTTAGGGTTTTTGTACGATCCTCAGGCTATCATTGGTTTTGTAGAGATATCACAGCGTCTCAATCGTGGCTGTCAAAACGCCACGTCTGTGCACAAAATTCCGGAAGCGTGCGAGTCAAGATATCCGGCTATGAACGACGTTTGCAAATATGGACGACCTGTTTCATATTGACATGACCAGCAGTACCTTATGAAACATTATTGTCCTCAACGAACACTTACAAAAGGTTGTTGATGAATTACTAAAACCGATTCATAGTAAGACCATGCCGCCTCTTCCAGCGAACACTCCTGCCAAGGTCAGTACTTAGCACAACACTATCACGCTTGTCTTACAAATCCTGACTACTGCATTTTCCGTCGAGCTCCCACTGATAGCCTTGCCCCACAGCGCACACAATCTCAACCTAACCATGTTGTTAACCATATCGCAATCGCGGTGCCCGATATCGAGGCAGCTGTGAAATGGTATACTGAGATTCTTGGTTTTCGCAAATTACTGCAAAGTATTCCCCTGACTGAACGCCGGTTAACACCGAATGCGCCTATTTTCCACATCTATCCAGAGAGCTTGCAATCAGTCAAGATAGCTTTTCTCACTTCTGGAAACGGTGTCGGAATCGAGCTTTTCGAATTCATAGAGCCCAAAATGGAAGAGCCAGCGTCCTTTAACATTACTCGAGGAGGAGTCTTCCACATCTGTCTCACTGTTCCTGACCCAGAGGCATTGTGCGAGAAAGCTGTCGCAGCGGGTGCCACAAAGTTAGGTCAGACCGTTACACCGTGGGAACATCTTGGTGAGGACGACTGTGCGTTATATCTGCAAGATCCTTGGGGCACAGTCATTGAGTTCTTGAGCTGCAGCTTTGAGCAATTGATGGCAAATCGTGGAGAGGCACCGGCATGAATTGATGTGCCATGCTGCGGGTGCCACCAGGCACAGTCACAGGCTCAAGTACAACACACCTCTCTGCTTGTTTACTGGCATAGGGATGGCACTACTCGAGTTTGAAACTTTAAATATGATGGGTCCAGATGCATTCTAGCTCAGCCATACATAAAGCGAAGATATCTCAATCGCACCACCTAAAGCCGTTCTCTGATACTGAAAATGCTTGCGAGGTTTTTCTTGGTGTATGTATCCCTCACGTCCCAGTACTCCACGTAACCAACAACGACAACTTCACTACTCCCGGAACCCGACAAGAATACTTCGTCTAGTGTATGGTTCCGTCTTTTGACCTTCCCTCCCATAGAGACTGGTGCAAAGATCTCAAGTCAGTTGGAAAGTGCCCTGTCAGCAATGCACTGTCTCATGACGACAAAATACCTTCGCGTCTCACTATCTTCGATCTGTCTGGAGTGACCAGCGCTGCGTCGGTCGAAAAACATGCTGCATAAGTGTCATAGGCACCCTCGGTATCAACGGCGGCATAGTACTGATTCAGAAATTCTCGTAGTTGTTTATCAACATACAAATCCGAACTCGACATGAGCGGACTCCCCTACTGTACCTACCATGTACGGTACTTTACCCTTGATTAATGCTCCATGCTCGAGACCTATTTATATCCCCTAACTGCTATGTCATAAGCATGATCCACAGTACAGTAGAGCCCCCTATTGGCTCGTAGCGAGTATAGCTACGCCACTGTCTGCAACCACTTGGCAATACCACCACTTGGCGAACTTTTCCGCATACAAAATTGACCTCTAGTCATGCTTCGACTAATCAACCCACGGTTTTCAATAAAATTAGAACAGCTCATACACAAGGATATTACATAGTCTTCTGGTGTTTTACACTCTTATATTTAGACCGTGGCGTGACAGAGGTACAAGTTATTGTTGCGGTGATTACTAACCAAAATTAGTGGTGTTCGCCAAGTGGTAGGTACATGTAGACAAGGTTCCTCATTTCATCAATTCACCGAGTAAAGAATGTATACCATTAAACATTATTCAGCCTGTAACAGATGCTATTTCATGCTCATTCCACGCCTGCCAGTGCTTTCCTTTCACCCTAACTTTGCTTCAATCTGACTACTAGGTCCGTGAATCTATTCGTACACGCTGTCCTCCAGGATTGCTCTAAGCTGACCATTGTACACAAACGCAGTCTGCAAAGATGACACAACCCGATTACGAAGAGACTTTGCCCATTCCCCAGATACCGAAGCAGTATCTGGGTCTCCTTGGCAATCTGCCTGACATTGACCCCTCCTTCACAGCAAAATCTTTCTGGAGATTCCAAGAATTGTATGGTGACATCTACGAAGTCGACCTTATTAACCGCAAGGTCGTGGTTCTTTCCAACTACGAGTTAATCAGCGATGTCCTGGATGACAATCGCTACGAGAAAGTCATTGCTGGTGCCCTCGAGCACCTTCGCCCATTTGTCAAAGATGCTTTATTTACTGCCTACCCAGGAGAACCAGTCAGTCTTCCCTACTTCTTCGAGTACCCAGCTGATTCGACCAGAACTGGTACCTAGCTCACCGTATTTTGATGCCAGTCTTTGGACCGCTCGCTGTTCGAAAAACGTTCAACGAGATGCTGGACATTGCCTCACAACTAGTGCTGAGGTGGGATAGATTGGGGCCAGGTCACCACATAGCATGTTCAGACGACTTCACAAGGCTTGCTTTTGATACAATTGGCCTGTGTGCTTTTAGCTATCGATTCAATGATTTCTACAGTGATAACATGCATGTATTCGCCAATCAAATGACCGACGTGTTGATTGAAGCCGGAAAACGAGCTGGCCGTACCCAGCTGGAAACTCAACTTCGATACTTGGCTGCCCAGAAGTTTGATACAGATATCGCAGCCATGCACAAGTTGTGTGATGACATTGTCGAGGATCGAATCAACAACCCACAACCTGACAGCAAGGATCTGCTAAATGTGATGTTGACTCAGAAGGATCCAGAGACGGGTGAGAAGTTGAGTCGAGAGAATATCCGATATCAGATGGCTACCTTCTTGGTGGCTGGCCACGAAACTACGAGTGGCACCTTGTCCTTTCTCTTCTATCATCTGCTCCACAATCCCGAGACTTACCACAAAGCACAACAAGAAGTGGACCAAGTGCTGGGCAATGACACCTTGACCATCGATCACCTTCCGAAGCTCAAGTACATCGACGCTTGCATCAAAGAGACACTTCGCTTCCAGAGTCCCATCACTGCAGTAGGTAGGCGCGCCAAGGCAAAAACGAAAATCGCGGGAAAATACGAGATTAGTCCTGAGAAGCCGATAGTCGTGAACCTCAAGGGATTGCATCATGACCCTAGGATATGGGGAGATGACCATGATCTGTTCAGACCAGAACGTATGCTTGACTTCAAGAAGTATCCAGCTGGTGCATGGCGTCCATTTGGCATCGGTATGCGGTCTTGCATTGGTCGAGCATTTGCCGAGCAAGAGATGATCATGAATGTGGCATTGATACTTCAGCGATTCCAAGTCACTATGGCTGATCCTTCCTATCATATGGAACTGAAATCCACTTTAACAGTCAAGCCCAAGGATTTCGAGATCAAGGTTCGACGTCGACCTGGCAAGAGTGGTATGGTTGGCATTGGTGCACAGTCGTCGAAGGCAGAGAGGGGAAACCACGAAATTGCCGGAGAGCATCAGAGCACTAAGAGACCACTTATTATCTTGTATGGGTCAAATGCAGGGAGTTGCAAGAGCTATGCTGAAGACCTTGCTGGTCAGGCAGAAGAACATGGTTATGACGCTAAGATTGCCACCTTAGACTCAGCATGTGAAGGTTTCACAACTGATCCTGTCGTCATCATCACTGCGAGCTATGAGGGCAAACCAACAGACAACGCGAAGAAATTCGTGAGCTGGATTGAGACAAACACTGGCCGTGCAGATCTCCTCAAGGGTGCCAAATATTCTGTCTTCGGCGTCGGTAACAGTGAATGGGTTTCAACATACCAAAGAATACCCAAGCTCATCGACGCGGTCTTGTCAAAACTAGGCGCCGAGCGACAGCGAGAGCCTGGATTTGTCGACGTCAAAGGTGACGTTATTGGACCTTGGGAAGAATGGCGAGACGATTTGTGGAAGACTTTGGGGTCCACATCAGCGCCTGCTGTATCAAACGCTCTCAAGGTCGAGATGCTAGGCCCCGACCCTGGTGCTGAGCCTGGTGAAGCCAAGCCGGACCTGATGACAATCAAGGATAATATCCGACTTGCAGACAACGCAGTCGGGCCTGAGAAAATGCACATGGAAGTCGAGTTACCAGCAGATACCACCTACAGACCAGGTAGGCATTCGAACCTCGCCAGCTTCACGCGACTTTGCTGACAGTCACAGGTGATTATCTCGTGATCTACCCATACAATCACCGCGACAATGTCCGCCGAGTTGCCGGCCGCTTCAAACTCCCACCAGAGATGTACATCAACATCACCGACACAAGAAAGACATTCTTGGTAAGTAGTCCAAGTGTACAGAAATTGACTTGTCCCTGATTGCATACTAGCAAACACCTAAACCGATGACAGTAGTCGATCTTCTGCTCTCTCGAGTAGAACTACTGACGCCTGTGACCAAGAAGCAGCTCCTCCATATCGCCTCAACAGCTTCAGACCACGAGAAAGCTGCAATCGAGGTTCTGGCCACCGACGACAAATATGACTCCGAAGTCCTTCCAAAACGATTCTCAATCATCGATATTCTCGAAGCCTATCCCAGTTGCAAACTAAGCTTCAGCGAGTATCTCGACATGTTGAAAGCTTTGTCACCAAGACAATACTCAATCTCGTCATCCCCTCTCGCGTCCATGCAAGACAACGGCACAATCATTGCTAGCATATCATACGACGTCGTCGAGTCTCCAAGCAAGAGCAATCCAAAACAGACTTTCCACGGCGTCGCCTCGACTCATCTGGCAGACTCGAAGCCTGGCTTCCATGTTCGCGCCCTGGTAAAACCCACAGCTGGCGCCTTCCGCCTTCCAGCCGATTCCTCAGTCCCGATCATCATGATTTGTGCTGGCTCCGGAATCGCACCCATGCGCGGCTTTATCCAAGAACGCGCCGAGATGGCAAAGGCCGATCGCAGGAAGCTCGGACCTGCGTTGCTGTACTTTGGTTGCCGAGATTATGAAAAGGACTACATCTACCGCAGTGAGCTTGAGCAGTGGGACCACGACGACGTCGTTAGTGTTCGCCCGTGTTTCTCAAAACGTGGTCCTGATGGAGTGGAAAAGTATCGGTACACGAGTGATAGAATATGGGCCGAACGAGAGGAGGCTGCGAAGTTGTTTAGAGACGGAGCTAGGATCTTTGTTTGTGGATCGGCGAGCAAGGTTGCGAGGAGTACGGCCGAGGTTTGTAAGAAAATTTGGAAGGAACATCATCCGGAGCAGGATGACAAAGATGCTGATGCTTGGTTTGAGGAGCAGAGGGAGGTTAGGTATGTTAGTGATGTTTATGGTTGAGCATACGAGCATATATATGAACCTTCAGTAGAATATCCTTCCGCATAAATATTGTTTGCCATCTCCCCAATCTCACGTCATGCTAGTAAATAGTACTAAATGTACTGAATTGCCGCATACATGCAGTATAATATGCTTCATAGCACTGTGGTTAAGATTAAAGGATTCGTCGTTGGTTTGGGATTTTCAGATTACGCATTTCGGTTATTTGAGCTACCGTACAGTAAGCAACACCTGTCGTTGTAACATACCGTATTTCATGTGCATGCGTGCCTCCCGTTCAACCCTTTTCGGACAGTTCAGCAGTTCACCGTTGAAGTCCGAGCCTCGTAAAAACTCCACTTCATCGACGATTACTGCCACCATCCAGAAGCAAATCCCTGGTGAAAGCAGACAAATCAGTTCATTGAAGATGAGATCGTGTTCGCAGTGCGCTTTTCATGTTGGTTCCTCGAAGCTGTTTGCTTCCCAGAAACCTTGGAGTCGATCAATTCTTGACCCGGTGAATTATCGGTGCCAGAGGTAGGATGGCGTGACATCTACTACAGTCGCATAGTATTCGAACGAATATGTCTCATACCACCAACATGTTGAAGGTTCTAGCGCACGCGAGATGTTCTACAGTATAGAGCCAAGGCTTCGATATCATGCCACCCAGCATAGGTAGGGCGCGTTTCTGCATTGTATGCTTTGGTCGTGATATATACCGTTCTTCCTTCATGCCCCATTCACCAACACCCTTCTCCCAGAGCAATCCTAACCACACGAAACACAAACACCCTCACAAACACCACGAAAACAGCCCTTGACACCACTCAAAACCAACGGTAATCACAAATGGCCGAACACAAATCCCACGACCCATCCATCCATTCCGAACCACCCGTCCAATCCCAGCACCCAGAACCAACAATCCCCCAACCCCCCACCCGTCCCTCCACCCACCGCCGTCTCAGCCACGCAATCCAAGACCTCCTCTTCGGCCACGCCAAAGCCCACAAACACACAATCGAAAGTCAAACCGACCACCTCCGACCCCTAAACTCAACTCACAACCTCAAAGTCGAGCAGAAAACCGTCACCACAACCACGATCAGTCTCGAACCTACTACTCAAGACCAATCACTGACAGATTCCATTCCGATCTCTCAACAAACGACTAGAGCTGATGAGCCTGCTGACGCCGAGGACCTTCTGACGCGCACGCTAACGCGCACACCAAGTGCAGAGGCGCATGAACAGAACACGCGTAACCAGAATGGGTTTGGCGACAACGCGAACTCTAAAGCCGAGCCCGAGCAAGATTACGGCTGGCCTGGGTTAGGAACATGGCCAAACACCAGTCATGACTCAAAGTCCTCACAACCAAACATACAAGCTCAAGCACAAACGCAAACGCAAACGCAAACGCATACAACCGGACCGAAGCGACATGATGAAAAACTCGAAAAGGTCATGCGCGACGCGATCGATGAAGCGGCCGGTGAATCTTATGGGTGGCCTGGGTTGGGAACGTGGTCTTCTACGCCGCGACGCTCCTGAAGTTCATTCAAGATAAGCCGCTTCAAAGCAGATCAGACTTTCATGTGGGATTAGTTGGGATACTTGGTATGAAATGAAACAAGGCAGTGGGTTAGATGGAAAGGAACCTACCGTAAAGGGACTTTTGAGCAATAATCCTGTTTTTACACAAACTATTGAACCGAATCGAACGTTGGAGTCAGCAGTCCATAATACACCACACCACAATACAGTTCAATTTTAATTGCTCACAACAACAACCAAAATCGAGTGCAAACACCGCCTTTCAACCACATCGTTACGTACAGTACGTACGTATTAGAACACCTCCTTCTCAATCTACCGTCCTCACAGGCCCAAACTCTATCCAGAACTCCTTCCCATACAGTATACCCACATTTTCCCCACATGCTTTTTACTCTCCTACAATACCTTATCAGCATCATCCATCACCTTATCCCTCTTCACTTCGTTTCACTTCGTTTCACTTCGTTTCACTTCGTTTCACTTCACTTCACTGCACTTCAATGTATCTCCCCATCCTTTCGAAACATCACTCAAATCCATCGCACATATGCACATGGTCACTCGCGAACTTACCCACTTACTTCCTCCTGCTTCCAGCTCTCACTCACTTTTATCGCCTGCGTATGTACGTATGTATTTAACAACGACAATTTGAATGCAGTACATACATGGGTACACCTCCGCTGCCGCTTGACTGACTACTATACACGTGAGTAACTACCGGTAACTCGACGCGTTGATACAACCTCACACAGCCTCGCGCATACTTAATCTACGTATGTATATGTACATGTTTACGTAGTCAAGTTCCCAATATGAACGGCCATTACGGACCATTGTTGTACCCTTGCAATCAGCATGATACTCTACCCGTCTGTGTCGTAAACGACATACGATTTCTTACTTCGAATGGTGGGCATTTAGCTACCATTGATACTGGGGAAGTGCGTACTGTAGTTACGTAGTCGTTGAAATCAGACATGCGAACTTCTTCGTTGATCATTCACGTAAAGAACAATTTGTTGCGTAGTGCGGCCGGACGTGATATGCTTGCTACGTACTAGTACAATGAGGGTGCATTGTCAACACGACCATGGATACTATCCATGTTTTCTGATGATCCTATTTCCTCGCTTTCATCACCTAACCAACTTCACTCGTCAAAAACGCTGGTATTGGCCTCCCACATATTTTCGATGTACCGACGAACACCACCGCCAAAAGCTGTCGTTAACCAGAATGACACCGAACACTCCGTTTCCATCCGTCTCAAGCAATTTTCGATCTTCCTGGGTAACGGCTCTGCATCCCAATCAGACCATAACCGATTGATTTCTTTGTAGCCCTGATCCCACGCGTACATGTTCAAAAGACATGGTTCGGACGTCATGATGATCACCTCATTGATCGATTTGTCCGCCTCCAAACACTGTTCAATTTTTGTGCACGCCTCATGTAACGCCTGAAATACCGCGCTTAGATTGTATGGAGGTAATGCCTCATGAGTTGGGCCAAATATATTCCAGCTAGACTCTGGACCGAAACAAACGCCCCAGACCCGATCTTCGTTGCTGAGTTGTCTTTCCTCGTTGTCATAAACAGACTCCCAGCCAATCTCAACGACGATCGTACCAGGATCTACCGCGACATCCCATGTTGTAGCACTTGTCAAAAATGTTCTGTGCAAGTGCGTTACCTCCTTGTCTTCGTTGTACCAAGTCATCCCAGGGTGTTCTCTCATATCCTGTTCGGGTAATCCAAACACATGACTGCAACGTGGATCCATACTGGGTTCAAAATGGCGAGCAACGGGCCTGTGGCCAGGACCTATGGCAGGCATGTTTGAATTTCAATGTTGAGGGTTGAGGTAAGGTTGTAGATTCGAGGTGTACTTGCTCATATGTCTTACTCTATATTCGGTTTGCTGTATGATCACCGTGGTATTGCGGGGGAGATCAAGATACAGCGCCAATTTAAAGGCGATTTTGAGCTTCAGTGAAATAGGCATAGCTGCCCTGGAGTGAAAAACACCATTGGTTTGTATCACCAACATCAGCAAGGTACACGGCATCGACATCCTGTGCATCCTCTACCGCTGGCTTACCTTCCGCGCGTAATACGTCGATCGAGCAAACTGCGGTTAACGGATGGCGTGCTCAGTCCTGGCGATACCGATTGCATACATCTCCATTCCACCCAGATGTACAACGATCCAGAGCACACGCAGTGTTGTGGATGTCTCAGAGTGCTTAATTGATACAGTCGAGTTATTCTCCGTGATTCAATATGTTTGACCTTCATCAACGGCGTTCCTTGCTTTCTTGAGAATAACAATGGCTAGCTCAATCACTGATACCGGTATCGGAGCAGGCAGCGTGCATGTTGTAATGCGCTAGATCTCCAATTACACCCATGGGGAACCACCCAATAATACTTTGTCACAGTAAGATAGATGCGTGCTCCAAGAACCAGATTAGCAGATACTGGCGCACTGGACGAATCCTGGAACGGCCGTGCAGGCAAACTGCCTATGGTGGCACGGTACGAATTAGTCCGTTGCCTGAACATCCAGGAAAACCGTCTGTCGAACATCGTACGGGTGGACGGATGATCACCCTCTTGCCGGTAGTTCTTGTGACAGGCCTTAATGCTATGAACCGACCTAACGCATCCAATCAATATCCAAATCGGCTTGATATTCGCCATCCTCTCCAATACTTCCTAGATAACTATCCTGAGGATTATAGATTGCAATACTTGTCCTCTGAGAATGTATGCTGGCATTGTCCTTCACGCTTGGTGGTTTGGCAGCAAGTTCAGTACTGCGACGATGTTCTTCCCACCATTTCCCAGCCTCATCGACAACCCGCTGTTCCCAATTGCTTATGGGACCAATGATCTCAACCTTCCTCTGACCTGCATTGAGGACGGTTTGGCAAGGCAGACTCATCGTCATGTTCTCTGGATTGTTTGCTCCGGTAAGCTCGTGTAACTTCATTTCGGATGCAGCGTAAAGTAATCTGCCAATGCCCGTCCAATATAGTGTGCCTGCGCACATGGCACATGGTTCCCAGGTTGAGACCAACGTGCATCTTTCTAGGTATTTTGCAGAGAATTGTGTGGCCGCTAAACGTGCCAGCTCCGATTCTGCGTGCTGGTAGTGAGAGATCGAGTTGTGTGTTAGGACTACGGATATGTTGTCCGGAGCAAGTAGGAGGGCAGCAAAAGGCCGTTTGCCATGTTCGCTAACCGCTTCGTTCTGTATTCGTAGGCAAGCTTGGAGGGCAGCGTCGATTTCTTTCGCTGTGATGGGTTTGAGAGAGGTTACATCCGTGACCGAAGTTGAGGGCGGAGCTGCGGGCACGTCGAGCGATGTTGTAAATCTGGGATTAGCAAAAGAAGGTTGAGGTTGAGGCTGAAGCTCAGGTACTGGTGGTGTTATGCTTGGCGATTCGATTGAATGCAGTGGGAACGACCGCAATGGTTGCAATGGAGTCGGGCTGTGAAGTTGGTTGGTTACAGTCGATTGAGTATGGCTAGATATGGGTGACACACTACGGAGGGAAGGACTCGAATTGGTTGGCATTCGAGGAATGTACGACTGAAGCGAATTATTGTATGTGTTCTTCACAGGATGAGATACTGAACGGTAGCTTTGTTGGTAGCTCATGACTGTGAGTTGTTCCGTGGTTCTTCGCGCAGCTTGAGGTTGACCTTTTTCTTGAAAGATGCTGGCAAGAGAACGCACGGAATTTGACTTCGGAGATGGAGAAGGCAGTTTGGCAACAATTTTTTTCACAGGTGCTGGTCGGAGGCGATAAAAGCAGAAAGGTGCTTACCTGAACGGCGAGATAAGTCTCGTTACTTCATTTTTACATATGCGCAAGTCCATAGCACAGGAGCAGGGGCATCTTTGCTATGCCTTTATCCTTCTCACCTGCTGTGTCCGCGTGTTAGCGAAGGTCACTTTGTGGACTTCTGGCGGAAAGTGAAACCAAGCCGTCACTCTAGCGCATGTGATCGTCACTTTAGCCAATCATCGATCAGTGTGGTCAACGCCGGAGCTGGGTCCATTATCTCATGGATGCAATTGCCCTTAATCCTTGCATCCTACTGCGTGATCAACAGTTCCAACTATTGCAATTCATCAGAGACTGTATGCTGATAATGTCGGTCGAACAACACAAGCCTGCCGATCCTGGTGCGCTTCACCTTTGTTTCGAGTGCCTTGTATGCTGTTATTCTATCTCCAGCTGTGGCTGTGCTATTTATGCATACGCATTCGTGAATGCCATCAGAACACCAGTATCTCAGTCTTGCCTGCAACAAGTCGAAGCTTGATCGACTCCAGGTTCAACAACGAAAGCAGCTGAGGAAATACATCATGATCGCTGAATATGGTTCGCTGCTTGTCATCCACATACGACGCATCTATAACAATCCGCTTTAGGTCGTCAAGCTTCAAGGCGTCGTTCTCGATCAGGTCTTTCATTCTGCTTGGAGTGCCTCCACCAATACCGAATTTGGTTTTCCCGACATATTTAATCATAGCTTTCAGTTTCATGTGTTTGGCAAAAAGCTTCGCGACCTTGTTCTCCTCGCTGCCGTACTTTCGTATTTCCCGGAGAACATCTTGGGTTCGAATGGCCGAAGAGCTGACGACAAGGGTGTGTGGGCTCGCTACATTCGTGCAAGTTTGCAACTCTTCAGCTTCTCCCTCGACGTGTTTTTCGAGAAATTGAGTTATGTTCTTCACAAGTCTAGTCTCTCCGAAGTCGGTCGTATTTCGAAAGGCCTTCGCAGGTATGGACTGGTCTTCGAGCTCGATCGTGCTAAGGTCGCCTTTACATTTCTTGATTGCTGCAGTGAAACGCGTCGCGAGGTCTTCAGGTGTCGCGGTAGCAATTTCCTCGTCACATGTTGTCTGTTCTGCGCGGACAGTCACCTCTTCTCTGGTTGCAACCTCGTCGGCGGTCGCGACTTTCTTGTTAGGGTTGGATGATGTCTCGTCTGCATCATCTCGCTTTCTCTTGCCATTGGATGTCCCGCCCCTACCCCTTCGAGCAGCATTCTTGGTTCGAGACATGGTAGTGGCGCTCCCGGTTCGAGTGTTATGAGATCGTTCGTAGCTGCTTAGTGCTGATAGTGCAACAATTATAACACGGTGCACTGTTCAAGTCCTGAAGCACTGACAACTCGCAACTCGAAACATTTCTCCAACACAACAATACGAGTAATTCCTTATCGATAAGAGCATGCGCCAGGACAAACTTGCGTTCATAAATTTGTAGTCAAATATCACATGCTCAGCGAAACGCCCTTCGCTGCAAAAGGTAATGCAGTATCAAGACTCATTCCTGTGCCAAGTATGTGCCATAGAAGTCACTTCGTTATGGCCAAAGCAGGATTGCGTACCAAGCAAGGAGGAGACACATATCATCGACTACTCATACAGCCTGTTTGTTGCTACACAACGATATTATCCAGCAACCGTACAATGCAACACATGCTGGCTGAAAGCCAACATTGCAAAACAGTGTATGCTCAACGAGCAATTCGAGGAGTATAAAAGGTGTTATAATTTAGAAGCAACGCAATGAGGTTTACTCCAGTTGATCTCATCTCTTCTTCCTGATTTTGCCTCGATAGCCCTTCACATCCCTGCCGCTTTCTGTCTCTCGTAGCGCCTCCATCCTCGCCTCTCCCACATCTTTCAATGTCCGTCCTCTCACGACTCTAGTTTCAATATTGACCTCCTCGTCACCTTCGGCTTTCCACTCTGCCATCTTCCCGCCCACATAACCCTCAATAGCAAGAACCAATTCTACATCTCTGGGCCCTACAAAAGTGACACTTGAACCCTTGCGGCCCGCTCGAGCTGTTCGGCCCACTCGGTGGACATAGTCAACCGGATCGCGGGGGACATCGTAATTGATGACATGCGTACATGTAGGAACGTCAAGACCTCGCGAGCTGAGATCTGTTGATATTAGGATGCGGGCTGTACTTGCTCGGAACGCTGCGAGATTAGAGGTTCGTTGTGATTGTGGAAGTGCCGAACTGAGAGATGTCACTACAGTCGGTTTGAGGTGTGCTATTGAAGCATGAGATGGGTCCTTTGACTGATATGTCTCTGAGAAGAGCTTGTGTAGTGTTCGATGGAGCAGGTCTGCTGTTTGCGTTCGATTGGTGAAGATGATCATCTGGTTCTGTGTGGCAGTAGACTTGGCCATTGTGTCCGGATCGATGGTCAGAAGATGTAACAGTAGCACATATAAAAAGGCATCCTTATGTGTAGGAGGCACTTGCAGGTAGGTCTGCTTTAACCGTCTCGGTACCATCGTCACATCACCTGTGGTTGAGTCAGGATCCAGCTGGTCCTGGACTTCAGATATGAAAAGTGGTGGCCGGTCTTTTGGCCGAGGCTGATCTTTGAGCGCCCGTACTTCCGCCGTGACTGTTGCTGTGAACAGCAAGGTCAACCGCTCGCTCGAGGGAGGTAAGGTTGCCAGACAAGTGCTGATATCTGGGAGCATACCGGCCGACGTTGACAGCAATCGATCGGCCTCATCAAACACAACCACTTTCACCCGCCTCAGACCTTTTACTGTCTCTTCACCAGATGTCTCAATATGATCAGCCAGACGACCCGGTGTAGCTATCACGACATGCGGCCGCTTGGCCAACGCTTGTGCTTGGGGTCGCATCTCCATTCCTCCAGTCACCAGAACTGTTTTCAGGGCTTGCGGTGCTCCTAAAGCCGTAAATTGCTCGTATATCTGCAGCGCAAGTTCTCGTGTTGGCGTGAGAATAACCGCATAGATTCCGTACGGGTCTTCCGACCATTTTTGCAAGATGGGTACAGCAAAGGCAACCGTCTTTCCCGTACCTGTTCTTGAACCTCCTATACAGTCTCTTCCCTTCAAGATCTCAGGTATGCATGACTTTTGAATCTCTGTGGGGTTATGGATCTCCATCGTCCGATTCGGTTCAATAGTTTGTGTAAAAACAGGATTATTGCTCAAAAGTCCCTTTACGGTAGGTTCCTTTCCATCTAACCCACTGCCTTGTTTCATTT
>Ga0115846_100005_pt1 | contig 87856 bp, 84 predicted proteins | sample InSIn5gowninarea_2_FD_83860 | JGI IMG/M metagenome (GOLD analysis project Ga0115846, IMG submission 83860) | reverse complement strand
TCGATGGCCTATCGAAGTAATTCGCTTGCTTGGAACACACAAAACCTTGCAACATACTTCGGGCCCAGCGTCGTTCGAGGTGTAATTCCGACATTCTGTTGAGAAACCTCTGCATGTGGAGGTAGGCATTGGCGTCTCAGTAGACAACGGCGTATATGTCAGTAAACGAGTTACTGGTAGACTGGGGAGACGTCGAGGCACAAGCTTCAACAGCGCAGATCATCATGTGGAGCTTGAAACCCTTGGGGTAAGCTATAAGAGAAGGTAAATGTGTTCTGAAATCGGGTTTGACATCCAAGATCCAGCACTCGATCCTCGAAAGTATGATCAACGCAAAACTTAGTCTAACCATCCACAGCAGACAGATCTCCTTGGATCGGGGCTGGGTCCAAGGGGAGAGGACTGTCTGTAAACAATGACCGAATCTAGCCAGTACTAATATAAACTCAGGGTTCACACGTGGTAGGGCGCGCGCAAAGAAGGAAATCCAACAGGATGATCTTTCGTAGGGCGTCTTGAGAGTGAGGTGTGTTCTGAGTATCAGCTAACCAGCCCTTATGGACCGATACTTCCCAGTCCGGAGAAGGCCCCGATGTGATATTTGATAGCTTCGCTCGATCGAATCTGCCGTCAAGAAATCGCCAAGGGTTTGCGAGAGTCAGACCTGTGAGAATTAGTTGAGTTTTGTCCGCTCTCATCATCTAAATTAGCGTAGATATACTCGTCACGTCCGAGAGCCATCTTGTAAGCTGGAAAAACAGGATGCATAAGGCGACGTTGGGCCCGAAGTATGTTGCAAGGTTTTGTGTGTTCCAAGCAAGCGAATTACTTCGATAGGCCATCGAAGCAACATGGAGAGCCAAGCTCGAGTAGCGTGAAACGTAGAAGGAAAAAGCAGACCATCTGAACATCAGAAACCTTGAGCTTGGGCACGAGCGCTTTCGATTTCCAGTAAAGGGTGGTACTGGGTCCGTTCCAAGCTTTCCAGTCCAGTATGATGGGTTTTGAGTCCCGATTGCGTATCAGATTTGAGCAGTGTTGAACCATGAAGTGTGTACGAAGCATCCGAGATGGAACCCGAAAGATGATTGTCAACCGTATAGAGGAGTGTGACTTACGACACTGGCCACGTTCGAGTCGAGGTCGGCCTGATTAGGACGATGCAGAGTTCGACGCATGTCGACCCACCACTTCCTGGTCATCGTGCGAAGCTTTTGTGTGTCAGTATCTCACCGCATCATCAGATGTAATTGAAGGTCTGCCACTGAGTTTGGAGATCAGGTTCCAGAGATGAAGTGCAAGATCAAGTCCAAGAGCAAGTGCACACGAGCAAATCTCGGAGCCGGTGATTACCCATGGATACCTCGTCGGGTGGTTTGCTCAAAGGCTTCTGTATGATTCTGGCCAATCATACCGATTTTGTGAGAAGAATCCAAGTGGCGGGTGCTAACGAGACGGTGACCCCATAATGAATAGACTTTGGCTCACAGCCAACCTGGAACAGCCAAGAATAAACAACGTCTGATGGTAATCATGCACTCTATCCACATCTGGCTGTGAAAGCGGATCAAGCTGGCAGCGACCCATCAGTGTTCCACACATAGATTTGCAATACTGAATGCGACTGCTTGTACAATGTAAGGGCTCGCCGAGGATGCGTTCTAAGTACGCGGCATACGTGAACTACAATTCAATCTGGTCGTTATTGTACTTTTTGATAAACTACTCAACGAAACCGACCACAAAAGCAGAACAAAACAGTCGCAAGAATCATAGGGTATAATGAATGACGAAGCTCGCCGGCTTCGGAGTAACTCCTCCAACACCCTGCTCGAAGTATGCGTAAAACCAAAAGAGAGATATAGCTAACCAGCGCCTCATTGCTGATGGTGAAATTCAAAGTATCTAGGGTCCATGGTGCCATTCGGTGCCGAGAAATCGACGGGGCCGTCGTTGGTAACGCAAGGCGAGGAGTCCGGAAGCTCTTCAACGCGGTCGATGCCTTGAAGATGGGCAGGTGTACTACCTTGGTATTGTGGGAGCATGGGGTCTTGAACAGACACAGACATCAAGTTGTCAAAGAGTTGATCAGCGAAAATGTCCGGCATAGCTTGATGGAGGGCTGGTGGCAAATTTGTTTGCTCTGCAGGAGTATCGCGAAATTCCTCGTACGCAGTAAACTCAAGCTTGGGATGAATTGTGCTGTCGAGGTGACCACCGCGACCGCAAGCTTGTGACCAGGCACCGGTTGATGTCTGTCTGACCTCAGGACAATTTTCACACGTGCAATCGTAAGATGCGCAACGCATGCAGGGGAATTGATGCCGAGGATCAGCGGTGGGAAAGTAGGACGGTTGCATCGTCTGCATCATAGGTTGCTGGGGTTGTTGAGGCTGCGATCTCGAGGAGCAACACGACTGTGTTGGGTTGGACGATGGCTGAGCCGCGATCCGCTCTTGGTTGATCATGTCCATGGTGAATTCATCAGGCAACGCCACAGACGCTTGGGCTGTGTAAGGGGTGAACGTTGGAAGGAACGGCATGCCCTCGGAAAGATGTGGTGATGCTGTTGTATCGGCTGCGAAGTTGGTGTATGTGTGAGTGCTCTGTGCGGCATTCATCTGTGCAATATTCATCTGCGTTTCATGCATCTGTCCCACATTCATCTGCTCGCCGTTCATCTGTCCACCATAGACTTGATTGTCGTTGGGCCCATCCCAAGGTGTAGGTACGTGATAGGCAGGGTGATGTGTTGATGGCGGGTATACGCTCGGAAGGGCAGGCGGGTAAGTAAGATATCCGGGTTGGTTTGCCAAAGATTGGCCATATGGGCCCATCGGACCTGGCCACATGGGTGTGCCGACGTTTGGTGCTGGTCGATACGGCATCATCTGTCCATATGGGTACATGGAGAAGTTGCTAGGGGCCTGCGCTGCCGCCCATGCGTCTTCAAGTGCTTTCTGAGAGTCGTACATGACTGCTTCAGGAAGACCACCATCGATGAGTAGGTCCCATTGATCATTCGTCAGAGAGCAACACAATTTCCGCGACGCGCGACATTCACAGTGAGGTAGATGAGTATGTCCGCAACTTCTAGCTGGCCTTCCGGGAGTGGGTCGTCTGAAGAGAATCTTGTTGCGATGCTTGCTGGGGTCACATAGCGGTGCTCGGTGTCCTTGGATGCAAGTGTTGCTGTGAAGTGTGTTAGTATACAAATCCAACATGTATACGCTTGGATGAGAAGCCGCTCAGCGACGACAGTTCAAAGGGGATAACATATCGCAAGTGATCGAAGAATCTGGGCTTGATCAACAGTCCCGCCTTAAGCGCGATAGCATTCATAGTAAGCAGGATGACGGCCCGAGTCCCATCTTTTGTGGATGAGATCGAAGCGGAAAGACTGGTGCGGACGATGAGAAGCGATGACTTACCATGCGAACTTGTGTTTCAGTCGAGTGTTCACATCTCGAATAGTTATTAGGTCTTTCTTCTCCTCAGAGGACTTCGACGACTTTGCTAATCGATATTTAGTCAGGGCGGTCGATGTTTTGGGCATCTTGGTGGCTGTCGGCCTCACGGTCTCTTTGCCCATATTGAAAGGCTCGTGTGAATGAGAGAATGATATTGGAAGATCGAAGCGTTGAAAAGAGAAGAATGGGGGTTTGTGGGTTCGGGGGGCTTGAGATTATGGAGAGCGAAATTGAGGAGGTGGGAGGTGGGGGGGAAGGGCACGCTTTATAAAACTCTGAAGGAACTCATCGTCTTGGAACGCACCTTCTATGTCCATGGTGATTCGGTAGCGACACGTGGGAAGTGGCCTTTGCAACTAACTCTCGACCTTGAGTAGTTTCAGCCGAAGAATCGTGGCGTCAGCAGGTTCAAGGTTCACAGAGACAGAATTTCCTTCGCAAGGAGAATGTCTCGAGGAATGGAGCGCAAGCTTTCTACCAAGGGCCTCTGATATACACTTGACGTGGGCAGACAGACGTTGGTGGAATTGGTGAGCAAGCCCAAGCGGAGGAGATCTGCTACGGCTATTCCCCGCGTTGCCGCGCCAAGGTCTGTTCGCCGGAACTCTTGGCGGCTGGATATCGCGCCACGATTCGACGAAAAGACAACTCCATTCTCCAAACAACATGTCAGACTCAGAAGGAGAATTGGGTATCTTCGAAGAGCCCGAAGGCTTCTACGAGGCCGAAAAAGAGCCCAGCTTCGTAGACTACACTCTACAAGGCGGTTCGAAGCTGACTCTACGCTTGGTCGGGCATAATCCTCTTTGGGTAGGTGGTTTTCCAGCTTTTTTTCCTCCCACGAGACGCATCCTAGGTCATATACGGTTGGGCTTTCGCAGGCCAATCAATGTGGGCGTCGTCCGATGACCAGGGTCCAGCACAACAAATGGCGCACAAGAAAATTCTTAGCCAGTACGTAACGTGTGTAGAAGGTCTTTGTCGACTACCATTGTCATGGCTGCCCATAGCGTCAGGTGGTCAAGTATTGGGAAAACCACCGCCTGAGAGTCTGATTTCGGACGGCGACCTAACGACCTACGGCCATCACTCGAACCCTGCTTGTCTTGTTTGGCAAATAATTCAATCTTTGCTACTGAGTTTCAACTGACGGCCATATCAGGGACATTTTCTCTGGAACGCTGGTCGAACGATTGCTTTGCATTTCGAAACGAACCCTCAACTCGTAAAGTCAAAGACCGTCCTGGAGCTAGGCGCTGGTGCTGGACTGCCCTCTCTCATCTCAGCACATCTTTCTGCCAAGCGTGTCGTTGTGACCGATTACCCTGACGCCGAACTTATTGCGAACTTGTCTTACAACATTGACGCTTGTGCCGCAAAGCTTCCCATTGTTGCGAAAGGATATCTCTGGGGTGCTAATGCCTCAACTCTAATTGACGAGGTGAAACCGGATGAGGGGTTCGATGTTTTGATCCTTGCTGACCTGCTGTTCAACCACTCCGAACACGGCAAGCTTGTCCAAACCGTCAAAAACTCTTTGAAGAAAGACGGAACCGCGCTAGTATTCTTTACTCCCTACAGACCCTGGCTGCTGGAAAAGGATCTAGCTTTCTTCGATCTAGCAAAGGAGAACGGGCTTGTCGTTGACAAGGTTTTGGAGAAGGTCATGGACAAGGTCATGTTTGAAGAAGACCCTGGTGTATGTAAATCCTCCGCGATTTCGACTATTCTCTTGATACTGACCACTCAATTGCAGGACGAGTTGTTACGCCGAACAGTCTTTGGATACGAGATGAGGTGGTCTTAAGCGGACCTAATCGTCAAGGTGCACGGCTTGTACACTGCGTTCACCGCGTCTGTCGGACGTTCGAGCAAAGTTCAAGTTGCGTGTTGATTCGTTACATGCGTAGGCTCGGGATGCGGGTATCAAAATAGAGTCTGGTGAGCGGCATTCAAGCTGGAGCAGCGCAATCTTCTACCAGCCACCAGGACCTCCGCGACCACCCATACCTCCCTGGTGTCCTCCCATACCACCCTGAGGTCCGCCCATGCCGCCTTGAGGTCCGCCCATGCCGCCACCATGGGGTCCACCCTGATAACCGCCGCCATGGTGACCTTCACGACCACCCATTCCCATGCCGCCCTGAGGTCCGCCCATACCGCCGGAAGGACCACCAAACTGACCTCCGTTCTGAGGAGGCCCACTGAAGTCGCCACCACCGTGATGGCCTCCAAACTCCTGGCGACCACCGTTCATTCCCATACCACCACCACCATAACCACCTTGAGGCTGGCCATAGCCCTGTTGACCGTAGCCCTGTTGACCATAGCCTTGCTGGCCGAAGCCTTGTTGCTGTTGCTGAGGAGGCCTTGTTGTGGTCAGTAAGGAGAAAATCCCGCTTTGGTAATACTCAATACATACATGTGCTGCTTCTGTTCACCGTGGTGGAGCACCTTCTCTTCGATCTTGTGAATAAGACCCATGATTGTGAATGTGAATGTGAATTCGAATGTGAATATGAATGTGATTTGCTTTGCTTGGAAGTCGTCTTGGTTGATTTGCTCGATTGATTCTTGACTGTTTGATGTATGATGTGTGGTTTTCCAATGGCTACACTTTGCTCTTTATAAACTACCATCGTTTTCCTCCACGACCTGTGCTGAAATCGATTTTTGATAGGGCTACGCAATTGGACTTACCAATGATGTCAGTCGTCAGCTTGGCAACCAGCTGTGCCCTGATGAAGCGTCTTCTGGCGCAGAGGAAGTTGCGTTCGACGCGCGGACTTCAAGACCCCGAACTTCCAATTGAACGGACCATCGTTATTGTGTCGCCGTCTCTGGCAAGTTGATACCGGCTAGCTTTATTGGAACCTATCACCTTGCTGACCACGACCCTTTGCACCCATCCAAGTCAGGCATACCGAACTCTGTTGTGGCACTCGGTGGTACGGCCGATAACTGCTACGTGGTAACATGCTCGAACGGAAGCAACTCCTGCGACCAAATCCTCTGATTTCGAAAAAGTGGGTCAAGAGAAACCTTGTGACTTAGCCCCAAGCCACTCTGTGGCGTTCGTGGCGCATGCAGCGCACACACCGCGTCGTCACGGGATGATGGGACGATCCGACTCCAACGTCACTCAAGAAGTTACCCCTTCGCAATTGCAATTATCGTCTTGCTCTTCCGTCAGCAATGCCAATTGCCGTCGAACTTCCCTTGGACCCAGTTCTGTTTGTCCCATGAAAGCGACTTTGTTGTCTATATCATCTTCAGCCGAGCCAGCCCTCGAGCTACGCGTACTGGATGATGCCGGAAAGTCAAGCTGGATGTATTCCGTCACAAGACCTGACTGCCGAATCGTAGGCCCAATGTGCGATGCATCGCGCTCGACATTGCAGTCCTATAAACAGTACTCATCAAAGCCCCTTTGACCTATGTCATTGATCCCTCTTCTTATGCAAGAAGGTGGGCTCTGAAGCGGATCATCGGATACAAAAACACTCTGCAGTGCGACGACCACATACAATTGCAATGGAGTCCTGGTCAATCGCGAACCGGGATGGCTTACATTAGAACCATCGGGCTACTGGACTTGGATATTTGTTCCATTCGGTTGGAACCAAGAACGGAGTCGACGACTGCGCGTTGACTCCGCACTCTTCTTATGCCGACTGGTACCCTACATCTGTGAGGTCCGATTCCCTTGCACGGGAATCAGTGCTACATAGTGGATGATTCATCGTCTCGCAGACTTGTGTTCTGTTGAAGCTCTCGGATAGTCCCCTAAGCAGGACAGTGCTTATGCCATGAGTTGAGGTAACCGCCCTTCCACGTTGCTCTCGTGTTCAGGGCGGATTGCACCGTACAGATGATCCCACTGGACCTTCTCATGTTTAGGACACCTGGAAGAACTCGTTGTACACCTTGGAAGAAGATTCAGTGCAACAGGAAGGTCATGATATTAATATTAACTAGGTACGGAAGAACTGGGGAACCACGCATTAAATCCAACAAACTTGGATTCGATCATAACAAGCACCAATCCTCGTCATCACTTGGGTTGTTCCGCGAAGTTTTGTCACAAAACAACTGGTGGCGCTGGATCGTAGACTCGATGACGAGCTTCAATATCACAACAATCTTACGCACCCCATTTTGCCATCCCATACTGCCAACAAACTCCTCATACAGCCTAAATCCGCATACAGACTGGACCGCGAACCCTAACTTCCACTTGTCATTATCTACAACGAAAAAGGGGACAGGCCAGCATTCTCCGTTGGGGATCGGGTTGTTCGCTTCGAGCCAAGCGGAATGTTTAGACAGCCATGCTCTGAGCCGTGCGATCGGGTTGTCCTGAACGCTACGCTGGACTACAACTGGACACATCGGAATGCTTTCTTTGTATGCAGTTTGAGGCGCCGGAGAGCCCTTTGGGTTCACCCTCTCGCTCGTCTGTTCCAAAGCGATGACGAACTCAACTCCATCTTGACCTGTTTGATCTGCTCCGCAGAAAACTTGCCGATGCAAGCCATAGTCACGAAGAAAGAGCTCGACGAAAGGACGAACATTTCGAACATTCCAGCCGAGACCCATCTGCATTAGATGCGTGAATTCTGGAAGAATGCGCCTGATGTGGAGTTTTTCTCGAGTCCGGTGGCTCAGCGTCAGCAAGGCGTCGGCGATGAAAAGATAACCCAGAACGTGACTCAAAGTCTTCAGCATCGTTTGAAAAGACAACGGCAGACTTGCCTTGTCAAGCCACAAGCATCCAAAATCATGCGTCGCGTTGCGCTCGCCGCAACACGCACTTCGTCCGAGCCCTCGAGATTGTTCCCGGGTCCTGCTTCCACTGTCCCATCGACGAAGTGCACTCGATTCCTGCTGATTCCTGATAGCAAGCTTTGAAGTGGGCGGATCCGCTCGGTGCGCAGGGCAATCAGTGCCAGTCTCGACATTTTGAGAATCACCGATCACGCTCGTCGGGATGGTTGCCGCGCTACTTTCGGAGGGTTCGACGAAGACCCAGGATTTCATAGCGACTCCCAGACTAGCGGGACAGACCACGGTCTTCCGGCTGTCGAGAAAAGGCAGCTTTGCGCTCGAGCTTATGCGTAAAATGATCATGGGGCTTGGGCCCAGTAGTGTAGTGTATTGGCGAGGGATGAAGGACCGACGAAAATACAAGACAAGCTGCGAGAAGAAGAAGTGTTGATGAGATTCAAACGTAGGAGATGCGCTATGTTGAGGATATATATGTACAAATTTTTCCTGGGGCCTCGAGGGATGTGAGTCTTACTGCCATGTGTAGAAGAGATCAAATTCGCTCGCGACTTCTCGAACCTCAGTTTGGCTGGAGGAGCAAGTTTTTCTTCTTGTAAAACTCTCGTCGAAGATGCACAACGACTGACAATTTCCAATGCGACAGACAACTCTTTGGCAGTTGTAGTCATGCAAGTCTGGCTACTACAATACTCATGATGCACACTGAGATGCTCGTTCGAACAGACAGTTTCATTGGAAATGATCGAACGTGCTCTCAATTATGGCCGTGTTTGCCTGTTTCCGCCATCAACATTCAAGGGTCCAATTTCCAGGTGGCTCTTGCTTCGCGCGAGATACACCCAATGACAGTCATCGCGACGAAAAGCTAGGCTTCCTCGGAGCCACTCTCTCATGGTCTTCCATCAAGGTAAAGCTAGGCTTCCTTGGAGCCACTCTCTCATGGTCTTCCATCAAGGTCCTATACTTGACCATTATGTGTGTCCAGAGGCATGACGCTAAAAACAAAAAGCTTGTGCAAAATATGACAAAGCTTGAAACGTCAGATTACTTGTATAAAAGAGGTTCTGACCCCGTTCAATAACATATATTCTATGATAGTGTGATCAGATTTATAGGTTCACTATCGTCAGGCCAGGTTTCATGGTGGATCGTTCTGTGGTGATAGAATATGCGCATGATAGCATACGGGCGTTCAAGCAAATTTTCGGCAAACTTCTTGTTGATGGATCCCGGTGAGTCATTCCCCGACGGTGGTGCACCATATATCTTCCTATTGCAACTGTGGCATCACCTTCTCTTTCCTTAAAAAGTTCATGCTTGGAAAGTCGCATTGGTGCCTCTACACGGCCTGTCTTGCATCGCCTTGGTCTCTCAAAGCAAATGTATCGGTATGATTCCTTGCCCCCAATCATATATCGAACAAACCCATTAACGCAGTACAGATAGCGATTTCCGTCTTTAACACCGTTGTCGACGGTGGCGCCTTTTGAACCATGGCAACAACAATGATGAAGACACCGACACATCGGAATCTTATCCATCCATCTCATGGTTGATGACAACCAACACTCGATCAGCCCCACCAATCCCTACCACGCCACCAGCTATGGCACGTAGATCAAAAAGAAGCGGAAGTAAACTCGACGAGGGCGAACCAGCGACGTTGCATGTCCGTGACAGAACCCCATTACCTGCACCTCTATATTACCAGGGCAAACCATTGTACCGGAAGCTATGTCACAGGGGAGGTAACACGCAAAAGAATTCATCCCTGGCCCACGGCTATGTCTCTACTCTTGCAAGCTGGTAATATCTATAGTAACTGAAACACGCAGAAGGAAGATCAGTTCTATGATAATCGCCTACCCTTACAGGAAACATCAGACAGCATCACGCGAAGGGAATACCACGGTGCCCTCGAAGCTGTTCTGTTCCTCATACTGTATTATCAGAGGTCACAGACGGACGTTCTGTTCGTCTACTGCTCACCACTACGCAATCGTCCAACACTCCAACCATTGGTGGCTATCACCGACAAGCAACCCCGTTCATCGAATACCAACAATGTTGGCTCTATTGCCATCCTCTCAGCTCATATCTGGAAATCTCGGTTGCTGTCATGCTCGCTCCGCAATCTGGAGAGCAGGTCATAGAATCAGGCCTTCCCAGGTATGGAACATGTTCCTTCCCTGTTGGTTCCAGGAACACTCTCTCCTCGTGTTGTGCCAACAACTCTCTTTTCTATCCAAACACCGTTGCTGTCCTCCCCGACGACCGATTGTTCCTCCTTATCCTCCTTCTCACATGAGACCTGTTAGACTATAAGACACGACCGACGTTTCTTGGACGTTGGTAAGCTTCAATGCTCTGCCAACTCCCAAAGCGATTGTTTTCTCGCCAAAGTCCATCGAAGGTCGCGGTCCTCTACGAGTACACAAAGTGTTGAATTTATATCGATCGTCTTGCCTGGACATTCGATACATACCGCGACCATATCTCGGTGGTTCTCTCTGGACACAAAGCTCATTACAGCCTTAGCAAGGTTATGTCAGATAGTGTTTCTGGGATGTGTTGCAAGCCGGATGCTCAAGAACCATTACAGGTCAATGACTCCTGTTTTTGGATATTGTGGTCAGCTACTCATCTCGTCACTTCTTCACAGGGAGGTCAAAGTGAGCACAGCTTCACTGACCTCATTCCTCTCCTTACCTGCACATATTGGCACATCGAAGACACAATCATCGTACTGGTGGCAGAAGAAATTCGCCAGAGTTTGACCGGAGGAGCTGTCCAATGGTGGTCGTTGCTGCAGTGCTGCTGCACGTACTTTCTGAAACTCCTTTGGAGATGACTATCTTATATCGGCAGTAAAATCTATTGTGGAGTGATCAGAACACTCGTCACGGTGGAAGCTCTAGTGAGTATCGTGAGCTCTGGCGGTCTGTCACTCTGTGTGGATGGAGCAAGCACACCTTTTCTTCGGACCTCTCAGATTCCTTCCCTACAGTCCCCCTGCTTGAACTTGTCCGAAAAGATTGCTTCTCTCAAAGGGACATCCATCTCGAGCTTAACCAAGCAAGAGTATAAGAAACCGCTTTCTGCAACCGATAGCGACTACAACGACTGTGGCGTCTTCGCCATCTGTGTGTCAGATGCTGCCTCTTCAATGGATTTTCGAGGACTAAGAAAGCGATATAGCACAAGGCTGGGGAAGACAACCTAGCAGATGAGACTCTCAGGTCAGTGACTCTCGGCCCGCTTGCATAACCCTAGCAAAGCAGGTCGTGACAACTGAATTCAACGCCGTCATATCCCTTACGCTGTCCTTGGGATGATGGGACAGAAGATAGCATCACAGACCTACCTCCTCTCCATGCACATTCAATTGCCTGTGAAACTAGACAAGTGTCTCAGCCAGAGAGCTTGACAACGAGGTTTCCAGCGATCCCGCTTGTCACGTTGCGGTGTGTTGATGTAGTGTGTCTAGATCGAAGAATACTTTGCTTTTATATTTCTTCTTCTGCCCCTGTGTTGTCAAATCCACGACACCATGCACAAAAGCCAACTACTATAAACACCCAAACCCAAAATCGAATAACAGAACCGCTACCACAAACCAAAACACCAAAACCCAAAAACAACCAAGCAAAAAAAAAAGAACAATAAGCACCATGGGCAGGATTTGAACCTGCGACCACCCATGTTCATCGGGACCACGCTTGTATAGAAATGAATGCGCACGTGCCCGAACGTAACTTAGGTATGCTACCACTACACCACCACGGCTGATTATTACATGGGACAAGGAATATTTAGTATATAAAGGTAGAAAGGGTGAGGCAGCAGTGAGTCAAGGTACGGGAAGGTGCGGGAGTTTGAGGGAGTTGTGGTGGGGGAGATGTTAGGACCATAAGGGGTGTTGGATTCAGGGATGAATCATCAGCGTGACTTGTACAGGTGGATGTATAAAACGCATATCCATCATGATGGACTTTAGAGCTAGACTAAACAAATATCCCATCACCTCATCTTACGAATGGCCCGTAATCCACGCAAAGTGGCTGGTTACTGACCTACTACAAAGAAACCTGAAGACAGGACAGGCAAGAAGAGGCCAGTGACTCTTACACAGCGGCTTCAAGATTAGTGCCGTCTTCTCATCTCATTGCTGGAGAGAGCGACGAGAGAGCAGTATCGTTGACCTGGTCCACCTGTCACACCCTACAGCGGGAGCATAGAACAGGGCTCAAACTAACAAGACACTCTCCATCTCCACCCACGCCTTCACCTTGACTTCTTTCTGTACCGAAGATCTCCAGTTTGGATGTACGTGTCCAGAGAATGTTGGGTGCAGCTAGTTCGTATCTTATAATCTAATGCTCGATGCGAGCTCCTCCTTGGTTGTTCCTGAATGGTCGAATAATGTTGTTTTGTCCCTGTGATGAGACAATTTATAATTGACCAGCGTCGACCGTATCTATCGAATCTCGCAAAACTGTACCCTCATTAACCAAGTCAATCGTATCCTCGACAGTAAGGATATAAACATGCCACCCACCTCATTGCAGCAGATTACAAGATCACAGCGGTCAACACAACTCTGGTTCTGTATACCACCTCAGCCCAGCTAGCAGCCACCAGCGAAACCGAGATGTGGACATTGATCGACAAATCATCCACGCAAAGGATGCAGAGACAAAGGTCCTCATCAAGGTCAGTGACTCCAAAGTCACTTCTGAGACTCTTGGCACAGAGAGCCGGGCTTTCCATCGAACATGACAGAATCGTTCTCTCCATGGGTGTTTGACGAAGAGTGGATGGATTTGCTGTATCAGGGACCCGGTGTTCGCGCTTGGGCTACTCACTGTCCCTCGCGGTCTCTCCTCCAAATCAGCGATCGAGGGGTGCCGTAATTGACAGGTGCGGATTATTCACCACTAGTGAAATTCGTGAAGATCTCCTGCGAGCACCTGCATCGAAAGCTATTTATTGGACAACCCTCCAATCGACGAAGGGATGTCACAAGAGGAGGAGCGATCAATTTTGTGAGGAAGGCATGACTAAGCAAGTAATAAGGAAAGAGCGACTGACCAAGTAACAAGGAAGAAGCGACCAAGTGATGAGGAAGGCACGACAAAGCGCACCAATGAACAAGGAGCGACCGACAAATGTCATTTAGCAAGGAACAAACCAAAATTGACAAGGAAACCGCAATCGTGATCGCAATGTTGATTTGAAGAAGGAACCACCAAGTTTGTCTAGTCAAGGCTTTTCATTTCACTGCAGTCGAGGATGAGCATGGAAGCTAGAAGGATAGATCAGAATCGACATAAAACGAGATTTCGGGAGAAGATGGTGATCCCAAATGATGGCGCGACCTCAAAATACATCCATTTCCTTCAGGTATACAAGAACAAAACATTCGCCGCAAAGAATAACAAAAAGGTAGCATTTGCATTGCATTGCATCCATGCATGAAAACGAAAGAACAAAATCCTCCCTATGCAAAAAGATTCATAGCTGTCATTTTTTCATTTCTCAAACTCAAATCCTCTTGAATCCTTCTTTTGTATCTTCCTTGCTCCAATCGATGGTGACACCCTTTTCGTCTTCCTTGTACAAAATATTGCAAGCCTTTGTCAGCCGATCCAACACATTGTCATATCTGCGTTCGCATTCTTTGCAAACCATAGTGACCATTTGACGTGATAACTGCTCTTCATCCGCGTCGCCAAAGTGCTTTTCGATACGCTTGCGGAGAGTGTCGATGCCGCTGCGGATGCTCTTGCCGTCGTGGGAGGCGAGGAGCTTCTTGGTGTTGTGGCGGGAATAGAGGGGGCGAGCGGCGATGCTTGGGCCCGTCATGTTTTGATTGAGGAGAGCTTCTGCGCCTTCGACGAAGTCCTGGATGAACAATTAGCATGTTTTCATGTTGAAGGGTGAAAAGGCCACTTACGATAATCTTGCCGAGTGGCCTGCGAACCACGCGACCGACATATTCTTCCATGTGTTCAGCGCGATCCATCAAGGCCTTTGCTTTCCACTCGGCGAGGACAGAGCCTTCCTTGCCGCCATCATCTACTTCTTCGATGTAATGGTTCATGTTCTCGATCAGGAGGATGTGGTAGTTCAAGATCTCCTTGTCTTCATATTCCAGACCGTGTGCCGTTGTAGCAGAGGTAGCAGCACCAGCGGCAGTGGGCGACTCTCTCGCAATGACCTTTAGTGAATCCCACATGGCTCGGTTGATACGAATGTATGCATCATCAATCAATTGACGCGCACCAAGTACTGCTCCGTAGCCGTCGTACTCTCGAGCTGCCGACAGATACGTGCTTTCGACGGCATTTGAGAATAGAGGGAAGATCTTCATGAAAGCAATGACACCCTTGCGCTTCTTGATCTTGACCTTTGTGTCCTCGATGGCATGAATCTGCTCATCGACAAACTTCTGGAAGAGTGTCTGCAAGCGTGAAGAAATTTCGTTGAGATTATGAAGCAAGAACTCTTGGGAGGTTTCCTGCAGACGGTATGCATGTATGGCCAGAACAGTGAGAACACCAACGCCCTGGATAGGATCGCCGGCATTCGCCCACTCCATAAGCGTTCTCAATTCATCCTTCCAGAAGCCGAAGGTTTCTTCCATGGTGTCGGACACACGTCTTGCCATAGCACGATCAGGCTCCATCAATCGTCTACCAGTGAGATCAGGACCCATGCGAGCTTCGGGGACATTAGCCGCGACTGCGTCTGCAAAATCGATGTTCTCGAGACTAGTGGCGTGGAAGAGGTCCACGATAAAGTTTTGTTCCATAGAGATCAATGGCACCTGTTCTTCGAGGACCCCATTGAAGACCTCAAATGGTGCCATACGGCCAGGTTGGGCTCTATCAACGGCTGTGGGCTTGTCTCCTCCACTGCCACCACCAGAACGGAAGGACTTGGCAAGAGTCTGAGATCGCTTGACTGTCAGCTTGCGAGCAGTGCTGGTAAGACCTTCAGAGGTCTCCTTCTCAACGGAAGTAAAGAGTAGCTCAGTGGCTTCGCCAGTGGCTGTACGAGCTCCCTTCTTCCAATTATTGGTATTGTCTCGGAAGACATCGTTGTACAATGGGCGAGCCTTGGTTTGGTACATTCGGAGCATGTTTTGCCATGCAGGCATGTTGGTCTCTTTCGTGAAAAGAAGCAATGGGCTGAATTGCCAGAGATTGGCACGAGCCAAATTAAACCCTGAGCCATTAAGCTTCATTGTGGCATTGCCAATACCACCAGGATGCTGCAGAAGTGCAGGCTTAGCAGCACTGAGTGCCGAGGCGAACGAGTTGTCCAAGTAACGCACCAAACGTTGACAGAACTCGGCGCTCTCTCGCATGTATGCATTCCGTTTCTCCTGCAGAGCGTTCATGGTGCCGATGTCGCTGGTATCAAGACCTGTTGCAGGACCGGATCGACTCAGAGCATTCGTTGAGCGTACCGAAGGATCTATAGTAGCCATAGCCTTGTAAAGAAGAAGCAAGGAGGATTCAACAGACATCAAAGCTTCCGGGTTACCGAAATCTCCATGCCTGAGCGGCTCCAACTGTCGTGGTGAAATCGAGATAGTGTCGACCAATTTTTGCAATTCGGTATGGAGGATCTTCTGATTAGCCGTCTGTACCTGCAGACCCTGAGACTGTGCCTCGATGAAGGAGATATCGTCGTTGAGGGTACTCAATTCCGCAGAGTAGATGGTAAGAAGTCCATCGAGCTCATCACACTCGGCAATTGCTCGATCAAGCATCTGATCAACGGCATCAACTCGGTCGTCCTTCTGTTCGAGATGACCTAACCAGCTGCCAGCTTCAACACGACCCAGCTCGCGCTTGAGATCAGCCTCTAAATCCTCCAATTGTCTTCCTTTCAGGATACCAGATCCCCAACCAAAATCGGAAAGAATGGACTCGAATTGAATGCCTCTCCCGTCAAGTAACCTCGGATCAATGTTGAGAGATCGAAGATGGTTCTCCTGCTGCGCCGATCTCCTTTTCGGTCTTCTGGGTTCTGGCACGACCACAGGTACTTCCGGTTCCTCGACCTGTTGTTCCGGCTCCGGTGGGTCGAAGTAGCCCTCTACGGCTGATCCATCGACGGGTTTGTGAGCTTGCGCTGTGACATCTGCGACTTTCGGCAGAGGTTCGGGCTCATGGCTTCTTGTCTCTACTTCAGGAAGGGTCTCTGGTACAGATGAAGGGAACTCTGATTTCATGGGAGAAACGGGCAATTCCGATCTGTCGATATCCACACTCTGCTTTCTCAAAGGAGCAGGAACGACACCAGTGATACCGTCTGGTCCTTGTCCCTTGTTAGCGGGATCTGCCATAGCCCTCATACGCTCAGCTGCGCCGCCAGCGCGAGGTTTGAATGCACTCTGAGCTGCTGCCGCTTTTCTGAGGGCATCTGCGAGCCTCGGTCCATTTTTCTTCTTGAACATAGGTCCAAGTCCAGGACGGTGCTCGTCTTCGTCGGAGAGAACTTCTCTAGATTCAGGCACCGGAGCAGGCGATTCATCTGGCTCTATAGATGGGAGAGTGGGAGCTTGCATAGGCTCGGGTATTCTGGTCTCAGGTTGCGGCTCCGGCGGCAGTTGATGAGAAGCAAGATCAGCACTTGAAGCAGTAGGAGTGTCGTAGAAAGCACCCGGGACGCGATCAGAAGTTTCGGGCATGGGCAGGTGCTTCTCGATGCCTAAACCGCGAGGACTCGAGGGACGACCAACGGTTGCGACAGTACTGATGTTAGTGCTAGCTCCAGACACATTTCTGCTAGTTGAAAGAGGCGGAGGACGTAGCGCTTCCGAATCCGATTCGTTTTCGCTTGGAGCAGCGCTGTATTTTCGGCCTCCTGCCATGAAAGGTCGCTTGCGCTCAGGAGGAACTTGAATATCATTGGAAAAATGGTCCGTTGGGGTCACTGATGGCTGTCGCTCGCGCTGGCTCACAGCACCTGGCTGGCGCTGATTCTTGAGCGTGTCAAATACCGATGGGCGTGGCTCGCCGTGATCGATAGTGGCAGGGTGAGGCTGTGGTTTTCTAGGGGAAGGTTGCCTCATAGGAGAAGGTTCGCGTGAGGGAGGTTTCCAGTGATTGAGCGTGGACGTGAACATGCTGACTTCGGTAGCTGCTGGCTCGGTAGACTCATGACTACGTTGGCTCTGGATACTTCGATCGCTTCGCACACTCTGATAACTTTGTTGACGTCCTTCGGCACGAGCAGGGGCTAGCTGTCCAGGATGTTGTTGAGATGGCTGGCTTAGTTGTGGAGGTTGGTCAGAAACTATAGGATTGGTTCTTGTAGATGAAGCGAAAGAGGCATTCGGGGAGTCAGATACGGGAGGTTGTTGTAACTCGGCTCTGGAAGACTTTGGCGTTAAGCGAGGTCGAGCACCTGGAGGAGGGCCATTGTTAAGAGCTGGAGGAGCAGGACCGCGATGCATGGGTTCACGACTAGGAGCACGCATAGGTTCGCGGCTTGGGGCGCGCAATGGCTCCCGACTCGGCTTCTGCATCTGCTCGCGGCTAGGCCTTTGTCGCACTCCTCTCTCCGGTGGAGCTCTGGACTGTGGCTGCAAACCACCAGGTTGAGTGTCGCCATTCTCAGGTGTGGGTCTCAATCGATGTCGTGAATCTTGCGAGGACGGTCGCTGTTGTTCGGCGAACGGTGGACGAGGCGGAGGAGGGGTGTTTTGAGGAGTCATGCGATCCTGAACAGCAGGAGAACTACGTGGCGCTTGTTGTTGGCCTGGAGCCAGACCAAGCATTTGCTCTACATCGCGAGGATCGAAGCCACGCAGATCTGGGACTTGGCCTTTTGTGTACTTTCGGTAGATCTTGACCAAACTAGCAACGAAGAAGTCCTTCTCTTTTGACGTGGCCGCCTGCCAATAGTAGGGCTTCGAAATAGTGACAATGAAGCCGACACTACCGGCCCATTGGTAATAGTTCTGTTTCGGTGGAGGCGCGTTCGGATCGGGATAGGCAAAGGATTCAATGGCCGAAAGGTCCTCGAGGTTCCAAGTTTTGCCGATGGAGAAAGAACCGTTGTTGTTCTCACGAGCCTTGTGCATGCGAACTCGACCAGTACTACGGACGGCTACGACGATGATACGAGGCTTCTTGTTGTCAGGAGCTGAGGTCGGCGGCGGAGGAGTCGAAGGGTGAGCTGCATCTTCGCTTATGCGAATATGTGTGATGTACGATTCGGCCACTGGTAGAAGATGTTAGTGGGGCAGGTCGGGTCGAGGCAGCAGTGCAGCATACACTGTCCGTTCTGGTCGAGCTTTGAGAAGCAGCTCTCGACCATACGTCGCTTCTCATCCTCGAAGCGCTCGGCGCGGGTCATTGTGTTGGAGTTGGACATGGGTGCAGCTTGCGAGGGTTTCCTGCCTCGAGCGTCATGCATGGCCGAGTCCGACGGGTTGCGCGACTGCGAGCCATTCATGCTGTCGACGTAGCTATCTGCAGCTGCATCTGGAGAGGGTCGCCCGGGCTTGCTAAAGCTAGCAGGTAGTCGAAAGGCGAGTGGGACAGGTGGCTGGGAATATTTGACGCGTAGGAAAGATGACGGATAGATTGCAACAAGCCGTTCAACTTGCAACTCACCCTCACGAACCTTAGTGCACCAGGAAGCCCACAGCCCGAAGCCTGTTCTCTTCCGCGTCTTGCGGAGACATTCAGCCTGTGAGCCTTGGCACGACGCGCCTTTGCCCTCCACTTATCGCGACCCTCTGCCCTAATCAGCGTCGGCAGCGCGGGCCGAGCAGGTGCGTCTACCGAACCTTCGTCTTTTTTTCTCTATCGCGACTGCCTTTTCGTGCTGCCTTCCGCATTATTGCTCTTCATCAACCTAACACATCATGTTTCCCGCAGCTCCGTCACCCGAGCTTCTCGCTCTTGTCAACGACTTCCTCTCCAGCAATGGCTACGAGAAGGCCGCCAAAGCCGTCCAAAAGCAGGCAAAAGACCAGGGCCTCGCTCTCACCACCAACGCCAACACTTCTCTGACCGCCCTCTTCGAGTCCCGCCCCAAGGAGACCGCCGCCGCCGCAACTGCCGATGACTCCTCCGACGCTAGCGACAGCAGTGACAGCGACTCGTCCGACTCAGACTCCGAAAGCGAATCTGAGAAGAAGTCTTCCAAGAAGGAAATTACCAAGAAGCGCAAGGCCACTCCTTCTTCATCCGAATCTTCCGACTCCGATTCTTCCGATGATGAGAGCAAGAAGCCCGTCGCCAAGAAGACAAAGGTTGTCAAGAAGGCCGACACATCGGACGACTCTTCCTCTGCTTCGTCTTCCTCCGAGAGCGAGGACAGCAGTGACTCTTCCGACTCAAGCGACAGCGATTCTTCCGACTCCGACTCCTCATCTTCAGACAGCGACAGCTCCAGCGATTCCGACAGCGACAGCTCATCCTCCTCCGACAGCGATTCTTCAGACTCTGACTCGGACAGCGAGAGCGAAAGTGACAAGAAGAAGAAGGTCGCAAAGCCCGCAAAGGTCGTCAAGGCCGAGAAGGCTGAGAAGCCCGTAAAGATCGCAAAGGCTGTCAAGGTTGAGAAGGCCGAGAAGCCCGTGAAAAAGGAAAAGAAGGAGAAGAAGGCCGCCGAGCCCGTCTCCGACTCTGCCGCCTCAAGCGTCACTCTTGCAGATGTTCCTGCCCCCATCAAGGCCGAAGTCGACACCATCATGGTCCCTGCCAGCTCAGCTCTCGGTCAAGCTGAGGGCACCGCCGCCCCTTCGAATGACGCAGATGAACACATGCACCCCAGCCGCAAGCGTAAGCTCGGAGGCGCCTTCGGCGAGACTGAGCAGCAAGTCGCCGTCCCTGCCACCGAAGACAACATCAAGCGCGCAAAGAAGGAGAATGTACCTTTCAGCCGCATCCCCAAGGACCAATGGGTCGACCCTCGTCTGACTAGCAACGCCTTTGTTCCCTACGACTACGCTCAGAAGGCCCACGAGGCTCTGATCGTCACCAAAGGCAAGGCTTTCACCAAGGCCAAGAACAAGGGCAAGCGTGGTAGCTACAGAGGTGGCATCATCGACCAGACCCCCAAGGGTATCCAGTTCGAGGACTAGACGTCTGGAAGAGACGACGAAGACAGGATAGACTATACCAAAAGTCAAGCGTGGAGTTTTTTTGATGCGCAAATCAAGGTTCGGGTTTTCTTACATCAGGTGTTTTTGTTGGATAGAGTATCATGCATTATTTTTTGGCCTATGGACATGGCTCACACTTCTGTAACCAGAGCTTTCAATTTTCACAAATGGATCAACAAGGATCTTATTCCTTCCTACTTGAACTCGGTCTTCCAAGTGCCACAATCTTCTGTCCAATCCTGCATCGTAAATTCACGCTTCTACAAGGCCAGCAGTTTTCATGTATGATCGATTAGGTCTTATTGCATCACAAAGGCCGTGAGTCTATCGTTAGACGTTCGCGGATACTTTAGCGGGAGGCGATGATGAGATTCACTGTGGTATAGCACTGGTGTGACTGCGCATATCCAAAGACCTGTAAATTTTTCTATGATTATACATCAAATATTGAGACATTGTCTGCTTCGACAATGCAACGCCGGAGTACCTTGCTGACATGAAAGTCGAAGCTATACTCCGTTCGTTTCAACCCCCTTTGTCACGAACAACCTGTGTTTTCCCATGTGAATGTCCTTCCGATCCCCAACACAGAGATGTCAACAAATCAAGTGAACATAGACGTCGTCTCAAAGCAGAACGGGCGCTCACAGACCGGATCATCGTCCCTGTTGTTTCTGAATTGGCAACCGCGGCAATCGTAGAATTGGGGCGCATCCACATCGCTCTCTCTCAACTCAATGTCAATGGGAGTACACCCTTTGCCCTGACCAACAGTGAGACGGTAGTAATCTTGGTCCGCGACATTGGCCGAGCACAGCGCAAAGGTCGTGCTGAATCTGCCCGTGCTGTCCATGGTTGCCAATCTCAACGTGTCGTCGTCAGGGCTGAAGCCGCCAGTGGTAACATTCAAGACGCCGAATTTCTGGCCCACGACATCGGTCTTGATGACGCTGGCGTCGTCGCTGTAGCTCGCGGCTGTGTAGCTGAGTGGGTACGAGTATCCGCGAATGTTGGTGCCCTTGGGGGCGTCGTGCCAGTAGACTTTCTGGCCGCCGGCTTGGGTGATTGCCATCCAGAGGTCGTTGGCTGTGCCGGCCTCGTCCAGTCCGGAGATCATGGTGGTGTTCTTGCCAGTGCAATTCCAGACTTCGGGCTGGCAGGTCGCGGTGGTGTCGAACTCTCCCAGTGCTGCGACGAATTGGCCGTTCCAAGCTACAATGGGGACGCCTTGCCAATCACCGCCGTCGTTGTAAATGTGCATTGTCCAGGCCTTTGCGTTGACCAGGGTGGAGGATGTAAGGGCCATGATGGCGGCTGAGGTGGTGGCAGTGACCTTCATTGTGATAGAGCGATAGAGGAGTGGAGTGACTGGATGTTTGGATGATGAAGTGATGGGCGAGGAAGATTGACTTGATGAGATGGAAGGGAATTTGGTCACTGATACCTCTGCTGTATATATACATCCAGTGCTCGTCCTTCGTCATTCTACTTCAAGGCATTACTTGAATCAAGGTCTACGACTTAGCGGAACGGCCTGATATCCTATGAATATCTTCAGCAGTACGGTGCATTAATGCAACACTACTGCAGAGTAGAGTGCTGAACGTCAAGCCAGGCGATGAAATGCCTAACAATAATTTTTTTAGATCGCTGGCAATGGTCCGCAGCATATTCTTACGCCCATAGTTGGACAACAAATGGCTAGCACACGGGATCTTGACATATTGTTGTTATTGTTAGAGGTTCGAGGCGTGAAGCTGTCAATATTGACACGAAGTCTAAGGCCAACAACACGGCAAGAGGCGGCTTGGCGCATCCTCCTCCGTATCTAGAACTATTATTGGGAGACGGATTGTGGACCATTTCTCCACCGCTCAATGATTTTGTCTTCACCATTCTGAGCTGCCATCATCGACGGTGCATCGCTCTCAACACCAGTGACTCCTTCCCAAACACTGACTTCCACACTCCCCCACTTCGGGTCTGTTCTCACTAGAGAAAAGCATTCATGATAATTGTCCTCGATTTTGAGCGAATTGCGGAACTCAGAACACACAAACTGTTGACAGATGTCCCTCATATCTCTGAAAGCAAGCAGAGTAGCTTAAATTCTCCTGAACCAGCCAGCAATCTTGGTAGTGAACTTGGATATCCTCGTGACTTTGACGTTTGAAGACTTTTTTGGGTCGGATGTGATGGAAGATATAGAGGAAGAAAACGATGATGCTGAAGAAGCAGAAGAAGAAGCAGAAGAAGAAGAAGAAGAAAGATAGGAGAAGGAGACCCATTCTGTACCATCGTCAGCCGGGTCTTGGACAGGAAAGCTGGCTGCAGATATCAAAAAAGCACCAGCCAGTAGAGCGAGAGGACTGATGGTATTTTCTGGCATGATTGAGATCCCGTAGTGGTGAGGATGTCAGGTAAGTGTAAGGTAAAAGAGAAGAAGAAGGTCTTCGTGGGATTGTATAGATTTGTGGTGTTGAAGAGGGGGGAAAAGGCTATATGGAAGCCATGAGCATGTTTCTCCTTAGCCATTGGAGATATGACCATACACCTACTCCGCCTGACGATGCTTCATTAATGGATGGAACTTTCTTAGATGCCAATAGAGCAATGCCAAACCTTCCTTCAGCAACTTGCATAATCAAGCTCGTCTGCTCGATTCCCTCGTCTCGTTTTCCACCAGAGCTCAACTTGGAACCCAGACACATCCCTTTTTGATATAACAAGCTCGTTTGTGTGCACGAAAGCCCGGCGAAAAACTGACAGTAAGACAACACACATCAGCGTCTCGTTGCAATTCACCAAACAACGTACAGCAGTACTCACGATGCTTTGAGCACGCAGGAAGCCCTCGCACCTTTACTGCAATATTTCTACCAACCCTTCGAGGCGAAGTTAGAGGCAGAGCTAGAGGCAGAGGTGGAGGTGGACAAGTCGGAAGTGGAAATATCAAAAGTGTTCCTAGGGATGGTGGCAGCAGAGGCCCTAGCAACAACGATTGAGAGGATGGTGAATATCTCCATGATTGGTTTCCAACACTACGGGATAGGATGTTAGGAAGGAGATGAAGGATTGAATGGGCTTTTCCTTCTTCTTCTTCAAAGGTACAAGGCATCGTGTGGTTGGGGTAGGAGAAAATGCTACTGGGGAAGTCATGAGCATGTTTCCCCTCATTGAACTACTGTTCCCTTCCAACAAGTTCGTATGCCCTAGTCGTCTGCTTATGTATTCATGCGTGACCAATATACTTGTAGACGTTTATGCTCCAATACGAGAAGATGCTCTTGTCAACGAGCCATGTCTTCAAGTATCTTCTTCGACTTCAATTCGTGGGTTTAGAGAGAAAAGTATGGAGGTACCGAAAAGGACAGTGGAACACGTCCTTGAACACCGAAATCGAAACGCACAACGCATACACTTATGAATATGGTTCTTGTGTCAATGTTGAGCTATAATCTGTAACTTACAACGCTCGAAATGTCGTGTCTGTGCCGTTCGTCAATAGCATGTGTCGAGGCGAGAAAGTCGTAGAAGGACTGAATGAACCATACGGCTTGTCTCAAAGACGGTCGGATACAGAGAGAAGTTTGTCTTCCCAAAGGCGTTTGGAAACAACTTGAAATGGTACTTGAGCTTGAGATACACCTACAATTGGACGAAACCATAAGAGATAGCGACTTAGTGATATGTCAAGTCCAGGCAATCTCACGGGGCAGTCGAGATAGAAAATACTCTCGAGTCTAGACACTTCATATCTGAGATTGGATGAGGCAGATATGGTAGGGATGCCGAAGACACAGCGAGCAGGAGTTGATGTGCTCTTGGCCTCGACTTCCGAAAAGCGTTTGTCCATGTGCAGGGACGGTGTCAAACGGTGCTAAGTTGGTAAGCGGTATGACACTAGCCACATCACGATCAGGGTAGTAGTGGGGTTAGATAGACAGCTTGAGTTCTGTGAAGTACTAAAAGCCGTTTCGTGTTTCGTGATGGCGGATCAAGCGGCTCTGTGAACACGAAAACCGTCCATGTCGTCTAGAGAAAAGAATGTTCTAGGGATCCGGCAGTCTTGAAGATGAAACATCCTGCTACAGCCTAAAGCGAAGGATATATGGGGTAAAGAATATGGGGTTCCGATGGTCAGAACAGAACAGGGCACACAAGTTCATGTCGGACCAAAGTTTCCATAGAAGTATGTCAAGTTTCGAACGCGTTGGAAAAGAGCAGACCCTGAAGTCCGTTACACTCGTGTCGAGGCGGTTGAGATCTAACCTGTTAGTCGCGTAAGATGCTATATATGAGCAAGGCTGAAGGCGTCGTATGCTACACCGTTTCGCGTGCGTCTGAAGAAAGAATCCTGGTGGCGTGGGATCAACGTCTCATGCTATCTCCAGGGCTGATGAGGTCAAGTGTACCGAGTACCTGGTTTTGCCTGAACGTGTTCGACCGTTGGTGGCTGGCGTCTCATCGGAAGATCAACCTCCTTGACATATGCAGGAGCGACAAGCCACCTCATCGAGCACCGAGAATCCGGAAAACAGGTATTTGTAAGGGGAAGCAAGTATTTGTAAGAAGGAACATGCTGATATAAGGAGATAAAAGTGGGTATCTAGATGAGCTTTGTAACGAAAGAAAAGAAAAGAAGATGAACTGCTGGCACAACAATACCACGCCATAAAGAAAAGAGAGACACACTGGAGTTTTAGTACACGACAGGCAGGAAGACAAGAAAGAGAATAAACCGAGATACGCCTGTTTTTGGGTTGCCCCATTCCTCCTGTTCACCAGTGTAAAGTTGTACAAAGTCTCTAGTCCTGCTTGCTGTAAGAGCGTTCTATCCGCATATGCAGTGAACGAGCGAAGGATTGGAGATAACGCCAGTCGACCGAAGAAAGAAACAAAAACGCCTTTTGGGCTGTCCCCTTTTACGCCGGAACGAGAGAAATGAAGTTGAGAGATATTTTTTTGGTCGATTTTTTGATTTGCTGTGTTGGTCGTTCTCCAGAAATGGAAGTTGTGCCTCGGAATGTGGAGAAGACCAAGATGGCCAAGAAATGATGAGCGGGCCGGTGTGAAATTGATCATGAAACAAAAGCCGTTGATGCCGAGATGAAACCGTCAGATGGGGGTATATTATGCGAAAGAACTCCAGAAGCCGGGAAGCGAAAGATGGAAGAAGCGGAATTGGTCAAAGGTGTGTAGCGAGAGCGACAGATTACACTGTGCATTGCATCAGAGTGTTGGTGGTTGTTGTGTTTGAGAGGGAAATGTGGCAGCAAGGACTGGAAACAGTGTGGGTTAGCGCGAGTCCACTAAACAGTCCGGCTGTCCCGCGCCGGACCAGAGTTTAAGCCAGACTAACCCTTGCGGAAGCAGATATAGAACAACGCCAGCGCCTGTGTCCTTTGATTGCTGTATCTTTTCCCTTCCTCTTCCGGCCGCAAGGACGGAGAAGAAACGGAATGACAGCGCATGGTGCTCTCGTGTCAGGTGGGATCACAAGATTATCGAGGCTTTGGTGGCGGAGGCTGGCCAGGCTTCAAAGTTCCTGTTGTGTCGTACGCTCCTCGGCCCATGTTGACTGTGACGGCGTTGCTGTTCCTTCTGATCATGTGGTGAACGATTGGAATGGTGCTCTGAAGAAGAGATGGGAGTGCCGTGCAAGCTATAGAGGATACAATGTCAGTATACCAATTTATCTTGTCGCATTTGTCATGCCCGGGTGATACAGTCGGGCAAGGAGGGCAAGGCTTACGATGAGTAACGGTAATCAACTCGGATGTCCTCGTGAAGAGAAGCAGCAGGCGAAGGGTTGTGATCTCGAGAACCGGAGACTCCGTCTGACGGAAGACGGGTGGAATATAGCTTTGTAGCGAGGGCGAATCGAGTCTTTTGATACAAGAGGACTCTTCCCAAGAGAATGTGTGTGGAATGCTGGTCTCACCAAGGAAGCGAATCAAGAATTATAAAAAATGTATACGCCTTGCGCAGGGAGTGAAAGGTATGCGATGATGATGAACAAGGGAAAGAAAGGAACAAAAAACCTGGCATGCCCATAGCGAAGGCGATACGGGTTATATCTATCTCGACTCTGTCTACAACTCGCGTCACCACGCATGCCCTTCTCTGGGTGCACCCCCTTTCCCTGGGGTGTCTCGCTTGGTAGGTCCCAGGGAGATTGAAATTGACGTGCACCCATTACTTTTTTTCCGTCGAGCGCAGACTGACGCAGACGGGGCAGCCGTGCGCCTGAGCTTTTTCTGTTTGGCTGTTTCAAGTCCGATTTGATGCGCGCAGCAAGGGCGGCCGATCTTGCAGCTTTGATTGATTGACAAGCCCGGCAACGGTACCAACAGCCAGCCCCCGGCAGCGGCGCGGCGACCTGAAGAGCAGGGGGTCGATTTGGCAAAAGGATGCACCGCCAACAGCAGCATTTCGAAAAGATCGGATTCCAAGCCATTCTCTCCGTCCCGCCGGGAGCGAGGCTAAACCCTGTCAATCAATGGCTCTCTAATGCAGGCACTCCCGCACCAAAATATCCGCACATCTGCTTGCAGCCCACAGCCGCATGCATGCACCTCCGTTGGTCCTGTCTTTTGCAGATGTCAAGGCACAGCAGAGGAAATCTGATTCAGTTGACTGATCGTCTGATTTTTGGCTCGTATGTCCATTGCAGAGAGTGACAGCACTGCACAGTTGCTTGTTCCTCTTCCGCTCCAACACGACCGATTAATCTCCCATTCTTGCTTCAAACAGACGCTACCGAAGCATCAGACGTTGATCCCGCACTCCGATATACTACTCATAAACTGACATGACATAAAACACGAGGCTTCTGTATCAGACTAGAAAGCCGCTAGAACCAGCGCTTCGTTACCGGGGCCTACGGAACAACGGTCTTGCCGTGAGCTTGGGAAAATTATATGCTTCCTCTCCAGTATGTTCATGCTCGCGATTGAACGAAGAGGAAAGTTTATCATGGTCTCGATGACTCGTAGTCGTCCCTGGTTACTCGTACGCGGTTGTCCAACTGTATGGGACCTGCAGGCGCCAGTCTTTCGGATATCGCGGCGAAACGGATGCAAGCTTGTACATCCCGCTGCAGGCTGTCAGATCTTCTTTGTGCCTCGACCCTCGTTACGTCGATTGTGTTGGCTTTGCTTCCGTTTTGCGTGATCAAACGAGAATGCTCCTGGCCCCCTTTGTCGTTTTCCTTTGTTCCCTCTTTCAGCTGCCCAATCTTTTTCTTTCCTTCTTTCCGAGGAGGACCATGCTTCGGGATAATCTTCGTGAGCAAAGACGAGAACTGACCCTGATCTCCCATGACCTATGTCATAGCCATTGGAAATTACCATTACCGCCCGAGGCCGCGGGCAAAGCAATTTAAGATTGTGACAGCAGGGCTTCCTTGCATCCTTCGCAACACTCTTCTGGAAGAACCGGGTGCTCGGCTCATCAAACTGCCACTATGCCCTACACACACAACCTTGCTTCAACTTACGTCTGTATGAGCGCCAGATATCTTCTGACATTGATTTTGAGCGAAGCGAACCATAGAAGGCAAACAGTTTTCATTGCCTCAGCATGTTTGATGCTGAAGGAAACGTAGTGAATATCCTCTGAACCGGCATGGGACGAGCTCGCAAACAAACTCTCGATAAACCTGGCAAGCCACCAAACAACAAAGAGAGGAAGGCTACCAGATGCGGCAGGTATTCCCTGTGCATATCAATCAAAGGTTGATTGTCTTGAACAGCTGTGCATCGTCTTTCTTCATGCAACAAACCGATGAGAGGCGGTGCGACGCAAAGCCGGGATCCGATGCAGCAGTTCGCAGACGATTGTCTGTTCGTGTAACACTGCAGTCTGCAGCAAACCGGGTCATGGTTCATCCAACGAAAAATCTGTCTCCAAGAGGAAGGCCGTCTCTAGGGAACTGGGACCATAAGTCTGGTGATGAAAAGCCTAGTGACAAACAGCAACACAATTGATCCTTGCATTGTGAGTATCGCGCTTGCCTGTTGGATTTGTCGTGCAGTGCTTCGCAAGGAGAACACTGTCTTCTCTCCGGTGTCCTGCCAACCAAACCTTGATGCAACTACTGTTGAAACCTGTTGTCTTGGGAGATTTGTCAGTCCAAAGTCATGATTCTCTTAGGCAAGTCAAAGATCGATCTGCGGCTCGCATTCGGTCAGCTATTACCAAGGACCAGAAACAGGACAAGTGACAAGGATGCTAGGCTTCGAAGTTCCGTCACTGTTCCACGCAGAAACTTCTCCCGCTTCTGCTATATTAAATAGAATGACGTTCGGTTGGAGAAGTCCGGCAGTTTAGACGACTATTCGTAAGCCATGTCCGCGTACTGACACAAGCCGGTCTGCGATATCAACGAGTTCCATAATTGGCAGCCCAATGTGTAATGTACTCAGGTAGATGGCTTTTTTTTGGAGGCGGCGAGAAAGACATGGCCAGACCAGGGACAGTCATGAGTGGTACCGGCTTGACTTTTTCTAGTCTGACAAGCATCACAGTCAGCCGAGATGAGGTTCAGGACGGCCCTGGCCGCGAGAACTCCTGGGGCAAGGCCAGTGATCCGGGAAGGGAGAGGCTCAAATCAGCGAGGAGTGGTTTGGAGAAGGGCGGTGTCTGTCTGCAAGCCACTGATCTGGCAGGGCGATCATCCATCGATGTGCTACCTCTGACACTAGAACACAAAGGTCACGTCTTCATGCACAAGTATGCATGGCCCTATGTGCAAGAAGTTGTAAAATATGCCGCTGTTATGTGGAAACTCAAGTGTAAGGTAGCAGGTTGAGAACGTTGAGCTCGCGGAGGGCGTTCCCAAAAAGGCTTGGCGCAACGGGTTTCCGTCATGGTGATTGTCAACCGCGCGTGTCGTCGTCGCCTCGGTCGTCGAGGTAAATCCACTCGCAGCATCGTCGCAATCACTAAACATCGATACATCAACTCCAGACCAACAACTTAATACACATCACAATGAGCGACGTATCAGCACCAAAGCCCAGCAGCAGCGTCAAGCTGGTCTTGCTGGGAGAGGCTGCAGTGGGAAAGGTACTACACATGTCTCAACCACCGTCCTCTCCCACTAACTCCATGTCTAGTCATCACTGGTCCTGCGCTTCGTAAACAACGACTTCCAGCCCAACAAGGAACCCACTATCGGCGCCGCTTTTCTCACAAAGAAGATCACGCTACCTGCCCGCACTATCAAGTTCGAGATCTGGGATACCGCAGGCCAGGAACGTTTCGCTTCGCTCGCTCCCATGTACTACCGCAACGCACAGGCTGCCCTTGTTGTCTACGATCTGACCAAGCCATCTTCTTTGGTCAAGGCCCGACACTGGGTTGCCGAGCTGCAGCGCCAGGCTTCTCCAGGCATCGTGATTGCTTTGGTCGGAAACAAGTTCGACCTGTGCGGTGAGGAAGGAGAGGACGCCGAGGAGGACGCTGCTACCGAGGCTGCTGCAGGTGAAGATGAAGACGGCGCAGATGCAAGAAAGGTCAGCACGCGCGAGGCCAAGTCATATGCAGACGAGGAGAATCTACTGTTCTTCGAGACTTCCGCGAAGAACGGCACCAACGTTACCGAAGTCTTCACTGCAATCGCCAACGGCATTCCTGAAACAAGCCTCAAGGGTCCCAGAGGAGGCGCCGCTGCCGCCAGAGCCGGTGCTGGCGACGCTGCTGCACAAGGCCAGGAGTCAAGGGTCAACCTGAACAGCATCCGGGAAGCTGGCGCAAAGGAGGGTTGCGCTTGTTAGATTGCTTTCTCTGTTGTTCTTGGTCTTCGGCGTGTCTATGGCAAATCTCGAACGCTGGTAAGCCATCGTTGTCTCTGATGATGGCCAACCAACACTAGAGCACCTTTGCCATGCTTTGAAAATCTTGATGTTTTCTTTCTGGCGTTCTCTCCGATTAGTCACGGCATCGGATCATTTTACAGTTACCGTCCTTTATTGCTTGGTTTTGTTGATATCCACATCGATTGTCAGGAGAGTCTTCTTACCTCCTCTTACCCAGTTATCCCTTCAATCAATATCTTTACACAGTCAAATGCACTTTGCTTCTCCATCCAGAATAGGAAGCTACAGTTGCAACTCTTTTTCAAAGCTGACTTTTTGCTATACACACACTTGCTTAGAAAAGGAAGGTGCAATCGGCAGCGTCTGTCATCTCGGTGCCTTCCTCGCGAGATGCCGTCGTTCTCGTGAATTCTCGGCACGCTGACATCTCCTCTCGCCATGTCTCAATAAGTAAACATCAAAAGGCACAAACCTTTACACAACCAAGTGAGAGACCGACCTCTTCATCAGTCATCACTATCCAAGAAGCGTAAGCACATCGTACCGACTCGACCGACCTTCCAGCCATTCCGGACGCTTAGACCTTCCTACTATCAACGCACACGCCAGATCCGCATCTCCCAAGACTATCAAGCAACCCTGAAAGAGCCAAACAGGATCCGCGCGGAACGCAAGGCAGAGGTTCAGCACCTGGCTAAACTCATGAAGCACATGGACGAGATGATAATGACTTCACGACTGCTCAACACCGAGTTCCGAAAGCATGCTGCCAACCTCCGTGAGTTGGCCAATGGATTGGACATTCGCATTGGTGGTGAAGCAGATGTAAAGGTCTCTCTGAGCGCACTGTACGTTGAAAGACTTATTCTATCACATGGTGCGGTCGCTGATTTCCACAGGATTATCGGAGGAGTCCTTGGGCTTGGTATCAACTGGTTCCTGTCTACCACGCTCACAAGTGATGACTACGGTGCTTTCGAGAAGGCACATGCGAAACAAGCAGATGAACAGACATCAGCAGAAAGTATCACATCAGCCGAGCCGTTCTTCTAGACGCCATGGCTATCTGATATGGCTATGAGAAAGATTGGTGTTATGTGCCATTGCTCGTTGCTCGTTGAATATCGCTCGCACGAATCTCAAATCCGATTACAATGGAACTGGTGCCTCTCATCCCCGGATTGCTATTGCTAACAGGCTGCCAAAAAAGCACAAACTCTTTTACACCGAAGCTATGTCCAGTGCGAGTTTCAGATAATGGTGAGAACTGCGTGACTCGGATCATGAACAATAAGCAGCAGACATCAAGCAGACTTCCGAGATGCTTCTTTCTCGCCGGCCTACTACACATCTCCCCCTTTCTAGACCATGTCATTCACCGACATTCCAGTAGGCGTAAGCGCGTCGCCGTGCTTTCCACATACAATGTAGCGACGAGACCAGCTATTCCAAGCTCTCATTCGGCTTTCTAAAACCACTACTCTCAGTCCGCAACAGCACACCACCGGAACTGACCAGACGCAGAGAATCAGTATTCAGATCCTTTGGCCTTGCACGGGAGTGATACCCTCGCGAAAACAGGTTTCCAGTCTTCCATGGCGCAAGAGACTTCTAGCTCGCCAACTACTCCAACCAAGATCTGCGTGCTAGATACGTACTGTAATGGAGCTGATGGTCAGAAGACCAAAATCCGCAAACTGGCTCAAGAGTTATTTTCCGAGCCCGTGGCGAAGTTCTTGTGACTAAGATTGCCCATCTATATAGTGGCGCTTGAAATTCTGTGCTCATCATCATCCAAAATTATCACAATCAAATACATCCAACATGCTTTCATGCTACTCTGTTAGAACACTTCGTCCCGTAAGAACATTACTCTCAGCTCGTGATCGCCAATCCCAAGAACTGTTCAATAGGGCAACAGCCGTATGTACATACACTGAGAACTTTGGCCCTGAGATACTAACCATTGAGGCAACAGATTCCAGATCTTCCACGCCAAAAGGCATTTTCAACAAATCAACATCACTCTGATAAAATACACAAAGAGAATTCCCCGGACTCTGAAGCAGATGATGCTGAATATCAATCTCGAGCAATATGCAGGCGCAGCTTGAGAATGATTCGACTACAAAAGCAGATCACCGCGAGCATGGAAAGAACAAAGCGGGATCATCAAGACCAGGAAAGGCTCGAAAACATGTAAACCCCAATGTGTTCGTAATCTGAAGTCGGTTTATTGACTCTAGTAGCTTCCTGATTTGCTGCTGTATGGTTACAGCTGTCATCTGTATCATACACAAACAAAATACCGAAGAAAAAGCAGCTCCAGACCAGATAGAAGACCAAGAGGGTAATACTGCCGATCAAGAGCCACCTTCAGCTCCAACAGAAGAAGAGGAAGTGGAAAGAATAATTAGAAGGTACCAGACATGGATAGTTTCAAGAAGGCTCATGAGAAGGAAGTGACAGGGGTTACGTCATCTGAACCGTGCGATGAGTCTGTTCTTGGACCGGTTCCGTAAGGGAATTCGCGATTCACATGCACACGTACGTACCTTCTTTGCTCAGATGTACATCCGAGCAAGATCTGTTTACCCTAGAATTCGTCTCGAGGACGTACAAAAACAGAAAAGATGTGATTCATCACGCCCTCTTGCAGCGGCATCTGATCGAGAATGTCTGGAACTTGCTCATGTCGTACCGAATTCCAAGTCTTCTATGACTAACGTACGTATTCACGCCACGTATACATCCAAACGCCGCCCTCAGTATCTGGATGCCATCACCGGCGGATTCCTGCAGTCAGATCCATCATGCATGCCTTCTATGGCTTGTTTCCGAGCATCATGAGGCCACTGATTACGAAAACTCCGATGTATCGACCAGTATTCAAGTCGGGCTCGCTACACCCAGCTGTAGCACGTACATTGATCTCAGAGCCTCACGTATCCGCGATTTCGACAGATCCGGCGAGATGTTATAGCAAGCTGATATATCTGAAAGAATGGAAGATATCTCAGGGACTAGATCAAGATACTTGGAACAGAATCAAGGCACACACATAGCCCCTCGCTCCGACTATACAAGATGTACACGATGAGACGAGACAGTGGCGAGCAGAGAAAGCACAAGAAGACCAAGAGCATGTGGTACGGCACCTTGATCAGGCGATGTTTACGTTGCTGAATTTGTGACAGAGTCAAGCTACAGACAAGGAATCTACTTCTGATGCCAGATCAACCACCATTTAGGGAGACAAATGAGATGATCGTCAAGATGCTTGACTCTAGACACTTGACAAGCCGAAATATCGAGATAACTATGCAGAATCTGGCGAAGATCTTCCACTTGCCTTGTTTAGTCGGATCACAATACTTGTGAAGGCTCTGTACTGATTCGGATCAGGCATATGCATATCTTGCTATCACTCATACTGGTACCAGGAGCGATATATCTGTTCCAGACGGGAGGCAGTCCAGCAAAGAAAACAAGTACTACTCCGAATGCACTTGACGCAGGAATTAGTGATCAAGTGAACGCATTGAGGGCTGACCGGCTTTAGAAAAATACCAGGACGATAAACCGCTTGGAAACGCTCACATATACTTATCTATCGGTCTCGTGCAAAAAGTGACTCAGAATACCACAATTTTGCTCAACACAGCCATCTCACACTTTTCATCTCCAATATTCGCACACACCAAACTTCTTCACTAAATCACGCTCCGTCGATATCACAAAGGACTCACATTTTCCAATACGTCAGGATGCAGCGCCTCACATCACGCCTCAATCCGCGTCTCCAGAATAGAGCTGCCGTCTCGATGCCACGCACCCAGCTACCCTTGACAAGAACCTTCACATCCCAACTGAAACTGGAAGAGCACAGGACCATGGTGGGAGGTCGACAAACAGGCTCTAGTGATTTCACAGCATCTGATCGCAAGATTTTGCAAGACATCTCAAGGATGACGATGAGACAAGAGAGCAGAAGACAAGAATCGTCTGGGTCCCACTGGTGCGTCGATAAACATTCTCACCATTACAGCAGCTTTCTGACTGAACAGATCAGGCCTGAAGGAGCAGGAGTAGTTCTCGGGTTCTTGCTTGGAGCCACAGCAACTTGCGCAGCCCTTTTGGAGCATACATTTCCAAGTATAGGGAGGAGAGATGACAAGGCTGCGACTGGAACTACCGCCGGAGAAAAGATGGGCGAAGTAACGAGTGAAGTTTCTTCTGGAGGAGAAATGGGCGAATGGACGAGTGCATGAAAGGAATGCCTTGATGATTCGAGAGGGCCATGAGGATGGCAGATCCTATACCATCAAAATCAAGAGCGTTATGGCAACTTCAAGTGACGTTTTCACGAATTTTGGAGTCTCATGACCTAGAAGAATTTAGATCGATATGACTCAAGAAAGCACAAAATTGCTCGAGCAATCTGACAGATAATAACTCCGATATATTCACGCATGTATCTGATCTTCTCTCTTACACTTCTCTCTTCAATATTGTCAGATTCGAACAGTTTCGAGATGCAAAGAATCATCACACGTCCCAGGCCGAGAGCCATGACCATAATACCACGCAACCAACCACTCCTACTAACAAATACGATCAGAACGCGAACAGGAGAATGCACAAACAGTAAAAGACTTTCCGATGGTATCTCACCATCGGATCCAGCGCGATGGCCAAAGCGGATGCAACTCCTTTATTCAAAAAAAGTCAGCGAGGAACTGAGCATCCTTAGAGAGAAGGAAAAGAAGAGAAGAGAACAAGAATGGCCTCCTGAGCCTCCGAAATGGTATGTTTGGAGAAGCTAGTTGATGTTGAGAGATGAAGATACTGAATCTGGCATAGGCTCAAGTTCGTAGGAGGAATTGGCTATATATGTATTGGATTCAGGTTGATTGGATGGTTGCAGAAGGTAGATTGGGAGAAGAAGAGCCGGGAAGAGGAAGAAGAAGATGAAGAAGATGAAGAAGATTGATAAAAAGCCGACTATCTGAGACTAGCTTTTGAGAGGACAAACTGTCACAAACAAGAAATATAGTGTTGGTGGAAGATATCATCCACTCATGTAGACAGCCACGACCTTCCGTAAAACACGAACCATCTTGTCGAAAACCAAGCGATACGTCCAATCCCAAAGTCCATCTCGTAACCCTAAAGAAGAAAAGTGGGAAAGTGCGACTGAGCTCATATGCGCTCCTTCTCGGAAGTCATCCCTAATTCGCCCGCCACAATTCCGCAACCATCCTTTACAAATATTAGCAAGAGATAACCTCACACTTTGATCTTCAATCATCTTTCACAGTTATTACACACTTCTATCAACAAATATACAACAACCATGTCAAGCTTGCGTCTCGCACAATATGCTCGCAGGGCAGTCACCCGTCTACCACGCTGCCAACCATCAACAAGATCCTTCCACTCTCAAGATCCAGAACTCGCATACAGAGCCTCTTTCTCTCGCTGGCCCAACATCGAAACCTTTTGTCGTCGTCTCATCGCCGAAGCGTTCCACGATCAAAAACATTCCTCCAAAGCCTGGAAAGAACAACAAGCAGAGATAAACCTCCTCAGAGATAGAGTCGACAGATCTCTCGCCGAAGTAAAGGATGCGAGTAAGATATTAGCGATCGATCAATCTTGGGAACGATTCCATAACAGCAATACTTGGGGAGCTTGGTTCAAACATCCTGCTTGTGGTGCTGGGTTGATTGTTGGATTGTTGTGTCATCCGGCAATGATGCAGATTGCAGAGAACATGAAGAAAAGGAAGGAGGAAGAGATGGCGAAGAAAGCACAAGAGCGGGTTGATAAGATGAGGCTGATGATGCTGTGGGAGGAGGCCGAAAGGAGAGGAAAGTATTTGTGGCCGACGAGGAGATCCTTCAGCTTGGACAAGATGGGGTGGAGAGACATACATTAGAGATGAAGTCGATCTAATGTCTTGAGGATGTAAGATTAGCAGTCCTATTTACAATCGTTTCTTGTATCACAAATTCTCCTCTCTTCTTTTCTTTTTCAATACCCAAGGCGACCACGCCATCCCAAACTCTGTCTTGTCAAGTGCCTCAGATATGGACTGCTCCAGAGCCTACAGTAACACAACATAACTCCCGAGTCAGTGTTCCTGTATAATCTTTTCCAAATCTCAGGACTCGATCGTTCACACACGGAACTACTGCATGAAGCTCAACACAACGCCAGTTCAACGCCGTGAGATTGAGCCTCCAACTATGGACCCAACCACCTTTGTTTGCCACATAACCCTTTAACCCTACCGGGCACAACTCCAAACATGTTGCTCTCGTAGCTAACTCCATCTAGCCAACCTGTTCTTATGCACACCTTCAATGTTCCATCCTACCCTAACCGCCCAATAAAACAACCCATCTCTGCCCATACCGTTCAGAACCTCGTCATCGAAGACTCATATATCGTCACAGAGGACATCTCACTGCAAACCTCAAAAGTTCTTATTTAATAATTACTCACGACCAGACGCATTAGAAGAGCGAGGCGAAAATGATATTCTCAAACCCACATCCACAACTTGTGAATTCCATACTCCGTCTGTTGTGCAGTAGCTTGCTCAGTGAAATATGGATATATGGATGTGGAATATGAATGTTTTGAAAAAATTTGATGTCCCATATCGCATTTAGAGTAGAAAAGGAACTCGGTCCAACTTCCCTGCGAAGCGCTGGTTTTGATACTTGATAACACGCAAAAGATTATTTTGCAGGGTTGGTGGGGATGTCCGGTGAGAGTGGATGGAGAAGTCGCTTTCAGTGGACTTCTGGCTAATGTTGAAAAACGTCTTGCATCGTTTACATGTGTTTGGAAATACTACCAGGCAGGTTGAGAGCTCGATCATGAGGCGATTTGCACGGGGTTCAGAAACAAGATACCCTTCACCAATACTGTAGTGTACAGAGGAAGATGATTGAGTGGAATAGTGAAGCGTTTCTTGTCTTTTCTTGTTCGTGATATTCAAAAATGCTGGGATGCGAGAAGGGCTGTGTACATCATGTTTGTCCGTACTGTTTGTCCCTCATGCTTATACACCGGGCATACCCAGAATGCTTCTCAGAGCGGGGACACCTCTAGGAACAAAGTAGACGGCATAGATGACGCCGAAAGCGACAAGGAAGCCGGTGAACTTCTCCAGCCAGGTGTGGAAGTAAGCAGCAGTCATGAGCAGCATCCACCAGCTCAAACCTGCAATGCACAATGCGACTCTAACGCCCAAGCCCAACTCGCTGGGAACATGTACATTGCCCTTCTCATCGTGTGTCTCCACAGCGGCAGTCTTGACAGCACCATCGTGCATACGAATGCGACGGTCCTCACGCAGACCTCCATTTCTGAGAACATCGGGCAGGATCTCCAACCACAGCATGGCAGATCCGAGGATCAAGATGAAGACGTGACCACTGATATCGTGACCACCTCTCCAAGAGCCACCAGCAATCTTGCAAGCAGCGTGAGTGAAGATTTCTCTGGTATCGCTCATCTGGTTTTGCTTTGCGTTGTTGATAGGGTCGTCATTATAGATGATGGCGCATTGACCGCCGGTGAGTCTAAAACCGCGGTCGATGATGGGAGGGCCGAAGAACCACTGGGTGACAGCGCACCAGACTGCCGTGACAGCTATGTAGCGGATGAGGGCGCGAGCGCGGCGGGCAGTGAGAGTGGGCTTGAAGCGAGGGCCTAGGGAGCTGTGGGTGAAGCAGAAGAGGAAGAAGGCGCCTGTGATCCAGAACCAGCCGATCTTGACAAAGTAGACGTTGAAGACGTTTGACTTGAGAGCGAAGTATGAGGGAGCGATCGAGGGAGGGTGGGACTGGAGGTCACCGCTGTAGGGTGTGTTGCGCGTCGTCGTGTTGAGGACGCTGAATAGCGAGCCCAGTACGAGAGTGAAGGGGTAGATTGCCAGTAGAATGGCCTCGAGGAAGGTAGGATACCATGGTGATGATTGCGCGTTTTGTTGGCGGTTCAGGTTGCCGTTCGGAGAAGATGCTGAGTAAGGTGAGGACATCGAGGAGACAGGCACCTCTGCCTTTACGCGATTTCGAACCGACATGACTGCTGAGATGTGTATGGAAGATTGTTGTGTAGGTTGCAGCGGTCTTGTTGGAGAAAGACTTTAGTCCACGTTTTGCGCGTGCTAGCTACCTACGTCATTATTTACATCTGCCAACATTTGCGTCGTTCTTGCCTCATACCTTTTCAGTACCTGCTTCTGTGAGCCTTACAACATAACAAGTCTCGTCAAGCCACAGCAAGCAATTTGGAATATCCTTGGTTGAATGCGATGTTGTGCTGAATTTGATGTGGTATCAGAGCGGTTGCCGAAGAGCTGTTTGACTTCTGTCAAAGACAAGCTGTTTCTTTCGCTCGTAACAACAGCCACCGAAGCTCGCAATCGTCTGTGACCTTCTGGCTTGGATGGCGAGTCTAGGACAACTTTGTTCGTTGCGTCCAAATCATTTCACACGTATCAGCTTGCTCGCAAATGGAAAAGATATCGAAGGAATTATGCCACGTGGGACACCCTGCTCATACCCTATGAACACCTTCCTTTCAAACCAGAATGCACCTTGAGAGATCCTCATCGGGTTCCCAGTAACAGCCAAAGATGTCTCCCGATTAGTTACACGGCGGTGTCGCTCATGTGTGTATCTTACGGTCTGAATAACGATAAAGAGCTAGCTATCAAGCACCAGACGAACTATGGTTGCTAAGCCAACATGCGAATTCTTCAAACAATAGCAATGGTTTCAAGTACAACGTCCTTCCTCAGTACTCTGTCACGCTGCGCGATCTAAGGCTTTTGACACGACCGGAGCCTTGATGTTGGTTTTGATAACGGCACATGGATACTTGTCTTGTATGATTGATACGTTCGATGAGAGTGAGCCTCCGAGAGTTTTCTTCGGGCCAGGGTTTGAATCGCATTCTTGATGCACACCATCTGGGAGTGCAGACAGATAATCAGGGAGGCCTTGAATAACGAGATGCGCGAGGAAGTCGTGTACTCCCAGAGCACGAGATTGTCCAAGTCTCGGCCGATGAAACTACAGAGAGATGTTCGCAGTCACTTCTGCGTCCTCGAGTCGGATAACAGAACACGCAACTGTCTCAGTGCATGGTCCTCAGGTCGAACTTCTGTCCACCACGGACTTCGCTGCTTTGCTACCATGAGATCTTCAAGGGCAATATCAATTGGTGATCAGGTGCTGATCATGATGTGCTACGAACTGCGAAGAACCTGGCCAATGATCTGCTGAGGAAACGGCGTACCTGGCGAACCTGAATCACCATTTGAGCTCTCTCCAGACTCCGCGGCGCCTCGACTGCGATGTGACCTTCTGATGTGGCTCAGTCGCGCGCAGCTCGTAGCTTTTGGCTTTGACAATTGTTGCCTTGGCAATGTCCAGATCTGGGGATGAAGTTCACCATGGGTGGAAGATCGGGTTCGCATATGCAGGGAGAATGGCGAACCTGCCAATCGTGGACGTTCTCTGTAGGAACAGTTCCCTGGAGTCCTGACGATCACGGATATTTACCGCAAAATTATTGAGAATAGGACAAAATTATCTCAGTAGAAGAAATATCTCACCTACTTCATATAAATGTGCCGTGGTATTAGAGACGCAGCTGCCGTGCCCTATTGGTGGTTCGTACAAGCCAACGTGCAAGCTGAGAGTCGTGTGACTAGGCCGTCAGGAGGCGTCTCTGGACTTTCCCCTGAGGTGCCTGAGAGATAGGCGAGACACTTCAACGCCCGGCACCGTGAACATGAGGTTGGAACCGTCGTGCGTACACCGGAGGTCGATAGTGTTAAACAGCGCATGATAGGCAATTCCCTAATGCAAGGCAAATGAGCAATTGATTTGGAAAAGGAGTATGATCAATGCCAGAAATTGCGCTCCAGCCCCCAGGCCTCCAAAGACAAGCACTCGCGGCCTTTGGAACTTTGTACGACATTGTTGGTTTCTCTCGGCTTCGCCGTGGAATCCTCAGACCTCAATCGCCAAAGTTTAACCCCGCTCGTTAAAGCAGGCAGTGTTAACGTAAGCAAAATTGATAGCTCCTCATATCACGTAGTTATCCGACAGCCGAACGATTGATGATCGCGGAGTGCTCCCCCGAGGTCGCGAGGATGGGAAAAAAAGTTGCCAGACATCGAAAAGGACAGCGATCACGGTGACGGATCCACCGTGCCAGCAAAGAGTGACGTGAGTGGCCGCAGCGTTGTGCACCGTGCTGGTTATCTTTATGGGGAGCGTTCGATGGAGGAATTGTCGGCAAGGAGCTCGGAGCAAGTGTTTACTTTACAAAGAATCCTCGATCGCGATGGCTTACGAAGGATTGCGATATCGCAATTGTCTGGTCCGCCCACCTTCAAGCCTCTGTACAATGTCACCACGGTCGAGAGTAGCTCTGCTCAACAGTGGTAGCAAACAAGAAGCTGTCCTCCATGAGGCTGGCTCTCGACGATTGATATCGAGAGATCGGCTCGGGATAAGGATGACGCTTTCGGGAGTGGGGTTCTCGGAGAGCGGGTGTGGTGATTTAAAATCAACTAGGCCTGATGCGGCAGGGATGCGACAATCGGAGACATGTGTTGTGCCTGATTTCGACTCACGAGGCTTCGCCGTTCATCGGCCTCGGAAGAACTTGTGGGAGAGCTTTCGAACAGAGACGAAGTGAATAGGAGAGCTGTGGCCAGACGGGGGACTCGAAAGCTAAAGGACGGGAAGATATAGGTAGGTACCCATGTACACTGGGGTTATCATGAGACTTGTCGTGTCCAGACTGGAGGGTTGTAGGGGGAGAGGGAGGGCATGCGCCCTAGATTTACTAGGCGGAGCGGGAATCAATGAACGAGGCGTTTCTAGCCGCAGGTCCCACACGGCCACAGGAAGGCGCATTGCGTGCCTCGAATCCCTGCGTGCGTGCTCTCTGTTTGTTTGAAGCGACAAGAGATGGTGAAATTGGAAAGAGCAGAGGAGGACAATGAGATGGGCTATTGTTAGACAAAGAAGGAGCGACTGCACAGGGGGAAGCTGGCCAGAGATTACATGTTTTTGTGGTGAGATAAGTAGACGCACGTTTCGGAGGCTTCTTGTGTGTCGCTGTGATTGGTCTGGTCTGGTCTGATCATTCACTCCACTCCACCTCAAGCGGGGGATAACCGCTAGTACGTTACCTCTTGACCAACTTGTCTACCTTGAACTACTACTTTCTTTCCGCCTGACTCTCTCCAACACCTTCCCTCTGACCACCGACAACGAACTCACCCATTGAACTCTTCCTCTCGACCCTTTCACTGTCCAAACCCTCTCGCAGGCTACCGCACACGCAATCACACCACCCACGCACCCGTTCCTACCGCCTTGTCGATCGATCGCCGGGCTTTGTTGTTGAGGCTGTGCAACCGACAATCTCCAAAAAAAGTCTCGGGAGAGCGACCACTGTACATCTCAAGCAGTATACCATCAGCATACAGCGATTCATACCACAATGACTGTTGCAAGGGTATGTCGGAGCCACCTCATGAGTCGACTGCCCGCCAGCTGATAAGCATCCTCACAGGACACACCGCACCGCGCCTCCGTTTCCGGCAGCCTGCCGTCGCGAAACTCTTACTCACGATCTCACAATACCCCTGCCATGCTCGGCTCCTCCTACAACCCTACCCACCGTGTCACTCGCCGCAAGAGCACAACCCTGAGTGCAGCAACCAGCGCTCAGGCAATCTCCCAAGCCATCAACATCGATCAGTCCCAGGCTTCCCGACGATCTGTCCCCTCCCGCAGTGCTCTCGGCTCCGTCAGCCAGGCCAGCTACCCCTCTCCTCCCAGCAGCTTGCCTCAGGGCGATAAGACTGCTGATGACAAGAAGATCAAGGCTCGCCGCGGCAGCGATGGCTCCGTCTTGTCGAAGAAGAAGTCGGCTGCTGGTGAGCTCAAGTGTGAGACTTGCGGAAAGGGCTACAAGCACAGCAGTTGTTTGACAAAACATCTGTAAGTCTCGGTGGTCTACTTACCTAGATTCCATACATTGTGCTAATTGCCCTCGCAGCTGGGAACACACTCCTGAGTGGCAGTACACCTCCAAACTCCTCATCTCCAAGCATCAGCAGGTCCAGTTGTTAGAAGCCGCCTCGGTCCTCGTTGCCATGAACGGAGATGCCACCCCCGGAGATAGCAAGCTCAGCGACAGCGATAACTCGTCTGCATCTCCTGCTGCCTCAGGCTTCGACTCGAGAGAAGACGATATCAGCTCGGCCGAGACGACGCCCCCTCCTCACGGAGAGCAAGCTTTCGGACACAACAAGCGCTACAGCAATGCCAGCAGCTTTGTTTCGCGCTCATACCAGTCCGAATTCTCCGCTCGTCCCGAGTCTTCCCACGCCCGCCATTGGAGTACCTCAAGCAGCAGACCCGTCACTGCTGCTACTTCGCTCGCTCAGAGCTACCCTGACGAGGACCAGGCAGACCTTGCAGCTGCAGTCGGCTTACTCAGCTGCAGCTATGGCACCCCCACCTATGGCCCCACCAGCCTCGGCCATGATGTGCCTCCGGTTCCTCCACTCCCTGCAAGATATCAGAACTCGTACCAGCCAAGCTCCTTGGCAAATGCACACCAGTTCCGCGAGGATGTCGACATGGAAGAGGAATCATACTCGGACGACGAGGACCACGAAACCAGCAGAGCCGACGAAGGCGACGATGGTGTCTTTGGAACAATGGAAGAGTAGTCTCCAAACTCTTCCCCTTCTTGTCTTATCTTGAAGAGCCTTGTGTCATTGGTTGGATTTGGATCCGCCAGTGTCCAGGAATACCACACGATTTACTTCCCTGTCCCTCTTAGCGTCTACCCTTTTTTCCTTCCATATCAGTCCAGACCTCCGCAAGGCTGTTCCTTTGGCACCGATGAGTGGGAATCACATATCCTACGAGGTTGAAGTCATTCGAGCCCAAGAGTCCTTTGCGTCCGAGATGGCTGGCAATATTCATCCACCTCTACACTCGCTTATCCTGGAGAACCTCCTCCCATCATCTTCTCTTGCTAATGCCGTTTATGTCCATTGTACTTTCTTACTTCTCTTATCCCATTACAAATGGGGAGAGGTAGCAGGAACCTTTTTTTCTTCTCTTTTTTGTCATCATGAGCAGCTCTTTGCCTCCATCGTTTTACTTTGTCATCTGTTTTCCTCAACGATATGAATACGGCATGAAGAGGACTGAAAGAAAAGGAACTTCCATCGTAGCAGCAAGCATCGGCGGGTTATGTTTGTGTGCGAGGCACATTATGATGATATTCAAGAAATCCAGAATCCGTTCTGAAACCAAAGGCTATCCAGTTGTTTTCCAATATGTGAGCAGTTCAATGGATGTGAAGAGATCCAAATCGTACAATTGGTCGAACTGAGGTTGAGGAAAGAACGAAAGCACTCCAGAGCAGGGGGAAAGCTCCTTCTTTAGCTCAACACAGCTCTTTCTCTTCTTCGATGAGCTCAATCTGACCAAAAAGCAAAGAGCTATCAGCAAAGAGCTCCCCCCCTGCCACAAGAAAGAAAAAACAACCGTGATGAAGATGATCGTCATGGCTGCACGGGCTTCTTTTCATATCAAAAAATAACTCCACAAAAGTCTCTCCGCATATTTTTCGAACACTCCCGCAAAAAGGAAACATCAATCGACACAGCAGAGCCTCATACATGTGGGTCAATCTAAGCGACTACATGTTGTTGACTTGACTGCGGAGTATACGTTGTCGTTTGCTCATACTGATTTTCTGCCACGTGTTGCTGGAAATATTGCCGCCTTGGTCAAAACTTCTGCCTTGACTTCTAAGTGATATAACAAAAGCAGGAACGAACTCTGTGCTGAAAATACCTTCGATTTTCTTGGTCAGGTCATCAAAAAAAAAAAAATCATGTCGCCTTCAAGACGTCTTCGTGCCAATCCACCAGTAGACAAATACTTTCCTAGTGATAGTTTGGTGATAGGTAAGTCTATCCAGTTCTTTCCCTTCTGTCTTTCCTTTCGTCCTCTTTGTAACTTTGATACTCGATTGGAGCATTTGCTGATTAGAAAGTGATGATACAGGTGCAGGAGTAGTGATATTCCACCTCGCCACCAATCGCGTGGTCGTATGCAAAGACACTAGAAATGATGTTTGGTTTCTTCCAAAGGGTCGCAGAGATGCTAGTGAAGAGACCGGAGTCACTGCTATCAGAGAGGGCTTTGAAGAAGTATGTTTTATGCCCTCTTCCACTTCCAATCTTTCGTATCGATTATGCTGATGAGTGTGAATATTGCAGTCGGGTTACAGAAACCGTCTCCTCCCTTTGCCTCTTCCACATATCCAACCACGCCCAAATGGTGATGCCCAGAAATGCGACACCGAGCCCATAGCCACGCGCCTTTTACCCGTAGCGACACATTACCAATACATGCTTTTCTGGTATGCGGCAGAAACACTGCCTCCTTGTATAGAAACATCTCTCAACGCATCTGCTTCTGAAGCTTTTGCCCTATCACCGCCATTTCCTGCAAACATGACGTTAGCACAGAGGGTAGCAGAGGATCAAAATGAGGATGGAGGGGTGGAAGAGCCGAAGAGACATGAAGGGACTGGTGTGGATGAAGATGAGGCGTTTTATGTGGGTGTGTTGATGGGGGTGGAAGAGGCGATTGAGGTGCTAGGGGGAAGTAGTGGGGATGTGGTTAGGAGGGCTTGGGAGGGTGTGTGTTTGAGGAGGAAGATGGAAGGGGAGAAGTAGGAGGGCTATATGAGGGGGAGATCTGTAATGGGTTATCACGGTGCCATAAGAATGCAAGATATTCTTGAAGAGACTAAAGGTGGTTCTCTCCCACTATCGATCCTTCGAAGTTTAAAAATAATCACTGGTTAGAACACAAAGTGTGGCAGATTGCCGTGTTTGACTGCTACGACAAGTCTTGCTCTTTGAAATGATGTTGTGAAAACATAGGTTTGTCCATATTTGATGAAACACACCTAGTAAACGCAAACCGGTTCTGGTGTCCAATCACACGAGGTCGCAGAGTGGAATGTAGGAGTGGTGGAGATCAATCCCTTCATATGTTCTTTTATGTACTACTTCAACGAAATCAGACAAGGAGTGTAAAGCAGAGAGACTGCTACGCGGAAAAACAACAAGACACTAAAATCAAACCCCATAACGCCCGGAAACACAACTACTGCTCAAAGTATCAAGGCTGAGGCTTAGCGCCAAGTGGCGTCCGGCGGGCCAAAAGGCCGTCCCGTTCTACTGACATCCCTGAAGTACATTGGCATGGGATTGGCTGAATCTTCATCCTCCCAGTCGTCGGGTTCTTCGTAATCGTGGTATCGGTAGCTTTGGTCCTGTCGTCCGTTCTCGTTATGAGGCAATGTTCTCAAGTGTGCTATCTCCTCTTCAGAACCAACAACAAATCTGGGCTGTGGAAGGTGAGCTTGACGCAGGCGTTCCTCTTCTTCGCGCTGTCGTTTCTCTTCTTCGCGTTGCTGTTCTTCGCGTTTGCGCAACTCTTCTTCAGTGAAGTAATGAACCTCGGGCACACCGCCAGTCAGTAGAGGGTCAACCGCGACACCTACTGCAGGGTCGACCAAGACGCCACCAGATTGCATGTCGGGGAGACCGCGGACTTGAGGGGCGTCTTCACCAGTATCCATTTCGGTGTCTTGTTCGCCATTGCGATCGTTTCTGTTCTGCTCTTGTCGCTTCCGCTGCCTCTCTCGATCAATATTGAAGCTGCTGAGTGCGTCATTCTCTGTGCCGCCTTGTAGCTGAGAGAATTCGAGCGCTGCTTGTGCATGTCTCTCCTGATGTAACTTCTCTGCAGCTTCAGCTTCCCGCTTGGCGTCTAACTCGCGTTGGGCCGCTGCATCCAGGTTTGCTTGATTTCGTGCTTCATCACGGCTCGGGAAGGTCGGTGAGGTAAATGGGGATGAAAGTCCGGAAGGTCCTCCGAAGCCGAACATGGGGGCAGTTGTACTGCCCAGATCCGGAAGATTTGCTGCCAAACCCGGAGAAGCAGAGCTTCCACCGGTATTCATGACTCTACGGATAGGCGAGATGCTGCCTCTCTGTGGAGATCTACGAGGGGATCGAGGTGTCCTGATCTGTCTGCCAGGAGTACCGGGCGCGCTGGCTGGTTCCTCGGTTGGCGGAGGGAAGGTAGGACCGCTGGTACCAAGGGTAGAGATGGAAGATTGGGTAGTCGGGTCGATCGCAGGTGGGTTCGGAGGAACTGGAGCTGTATCCCCCATGTCATGATCTGATCCAGAATCGTCTGTAAGGGGTCCATGTCGTGCATGGAATCGCAAGTTCTGTTCAGTGAGTTCGATGTTTGACTCTTCGACCTTTGCGAGTTTCTCTTTCAAGTCCTTAGTATCCGATCGGGCTTCATCGATCTGTTTCGCCAGTTTGTCCTGCTCTCCCTTCAGACGGTTAATGTATCTTCTTTGGTCTTCATTCTTTTTGTCCAGTGCGTCGTAGTCCTTTTGCAACTCGGCATTAGTGGCTGGTTGCTTATAGGCCGCCGTCGGAGCTCCGCGGCGTTCCAGCTGATCCCTGGCGGCTTGAAGCTGGTCCCAGGTATCCTGGTTGACACTTCTCTGCGAGGCTTCGTTCCTTCTTGCGGTATTTGCTTGAGCTTCTGAAGCAGCTCTCTCTGCAGTAAGAAGTTCTTCCAGTTTCTCCTGCTTAACGATTGCTTCGCTCGCTTCTTTCTTCGCACCGTCGTACTCGCTCTGGGCTTCCTGAATCTCTTCCAGCGTCTTTGCCTTCCATTGCATAAGACCGTTGACCTGTGACTGTAAATCACTGAGCATCTTATTCCCGTCGGCTTGAAGTTTGTTATATTCTGCTTGACCGCGGTCGAGGTTGAATTGCAGCTCGTTGTTTCGTCTTTGAAGATCTTCGTGTTCGGTTCGAAGTGTATTGTGAGTGACCTCGAGGGTTGTACCATTTGCAGCGTGTCGCTCGCTCAATGCTTTATAATTGTCGTGAGCGGTCTGAAGATGACTGTTCTGGTTGACCAGGTTTTCAACCGTCGTGTTGAGATTGTCGGTCTTCTTATGGTTGCTCTCCTTCTCAGCATCGAGCTGCGCGGCAACCTCACCGAGGGAGTTTTGAAGCCTCTTTACTTCGTTTTCGGCCTGCTTCTTCTCCTCTTCATGTTGGGCGGCTTTCCGTTCAGCTTCATGAGCAACGTTCTGTAGCCTCTCCTGCTCAGCAGCAGCACTAGCTTGCTGCTGCTGCTGAAGAGCGTCTGAACTTCCATTTTGTGTTTGACTGAGAGCAGTAAGCTGCTGGTTGAGTCTCTTGATTTCATCTCGGTAGTTCTCGTCAATGTTACTCAGTCGCTGCTCTGCCTCCTGCTGAGCCTTCTGCGCCTGTGCGGCTGCATATTGCTGCTCCTTGATGGCAGTTTCGGCATCAGACTTGGCTCTCGAAAGCGTATCAACCTGAGCCTGCGATCTCTCGAGAGATGTCGTGGCCCGCTGCTCGGCATCTTTCGAACGCTGCAGCTCGGCTTCTGCAGCTTTCTGTCGCCTTTCGGCTACCTCATCGCCATGTTTCTGCTCTCTCAAGAGTCTTTCGTTCTGCTGATCAAGTCTTTGCTTCTCGCTAGTGAGGCTCGCGACCTCGCTACGAGAATCACTGGCCTCCTTGACAGCTTGATCGTACTTGTCCTTGGACCTAGGGGATCCGAACGCTGCCAGTCGCTCAGACATCCCATCGGCGTTGGCTGAAGCGACCTTCTTCTGCTCTTCTGCCAGGCTCGCATTCAACTTCTCGATTTCCTGACGCAGTGCAGCAACATCTGCACCATCCGATTGAGGGGCAGGAGCAGTAGGTGGAGGTGCAGCTGCACGTAGTTCGGCAAGCTGACGGCGACTCTCCGCTAGCTCATTTTCTAGCACAGTGTGCCTTCTCTTGAGGTCATTGTGCTCTCTATTTGCTGTAGTATAGGCACGGTCGACAGCGTCAACCCTTGCCTTTTCCGCGTCGGCCTCCTGTTGTGTGAGAGCCGCCTTGAGATTGTCTCTCTCAGTTGTTGCGGAGTCACAGTCATGCCTAACACGCTGCAGATCATCCTCCAATGATGTACAACGTTTCCGAAGAGTATCGTGAGCAGTTCTCTGACTCATGTTACGGGAAGTAATATCCGAGGCCCTGTCAGCAGCCTTCTTTGCATTCTCTCTCTCCTGTCTGAGTTGTTCGTCACTTTCGGCTAATGCCGCCTGTGCGATTCTGAGCTTTACACGAAGATCGGAGATGTCGGACGAAGTGGAGTTACGGCGTTCATGGATAAGCTTGTTCTCTGCCTCGAGTCTTTCGATAGTGGCATCCCTGTCTTGGATGGTCTGTGTCTTGATCTGGCTTGTCTCATTGCAGACTCTGAGATTGGTCTCCAGAGTTTGGACTCTTTGGGCTTCCACAGCGTTGGTAAGATCTGCCGTAAGGCGACCTGCGTCAAGGGCCGGACTTCTAGGAGAAGTTTCGACTGTAGGACCGGTGAAGTTAGCGCGGTTGTCGTCACGAGCTTTGGGTCCAGGAGTTGCAGGGGGAGCGGGAGCGTTACTGGGAGGAGAACCGCCAGGAGGAGAATCGTCAGGAGGAGGACCGCCTCCTCCGGGCGGTGGGGGGCCATTTCCTCCAGGTGGTGGTGGCGATGTAGGAGGGCTCTGGGGTGAAGGCTGTTGACGAGACCTGCGTCTCTGCCACCAGTTATAGAGGCACATTGCCATAAAGATAACAAATGCTGCCATGGTATGGACTGCGATAACAGCGCCAAGAAAGTAATGGGGCATCAGGATTGCAACCTCGATGAAGTACCTGAAGATATCGAACATTGGAATGAACAAAGCAGCATTGAAGAAGCGGAAGACGGCGTTGTTTTTGAACCAAGAGACAGGGCTGTCGACGGAGTTCGCCAAGATGAGGTCTGCGTGCCGGGATCGGAAATTCCTGGTACCAGACCTCATGGGGACATAGTCGTCAGGCAGAGCCACCTGAGTTGTAGTGACCGTGATATACTGAGTCTCGGTCTCGGTCGAAGTCGGGACGTCGAAAATGACTGGAGCGGCGCTCAAGTGCTCAGCTCCCTCGGTCAACGGGTGATCAGGGACATCGGGTCCAAGGCCATAGGGACTGTCATCGTGGTTGTCGAGAGAATGGTCGTAACGGTCAAGAGGACTGTTGGCTGGACCGAAGAACCACAAAGATGTAACAAAAACTGCAGCAGGTACGGCATGTGCGAAGAACGGCGTTACAGCGCGGTATGGCAAGGCCATGATGGTTAAAATTTTGTGGTGATTCAGCAATACAGTGGAGGAAGATTTGCAAAGAAGTGGGTGCACTTGGAGTTGTGTCTTGAAAAGGCAAAGCGATCCAATGTTATGCGCTGGAAGAAACAATGACAATGGTGATTGCAACGACAACAAAGAACACAATCGAGAAGAAGCGGGTCCGACCAATCGAAATTCCAGGGACAGGGAAACTGAGCGAAAGTAAACAACACCAGGAACTTTTCCGGTGACCGTTTGTGAGCTCTCAATGGGGATAGCCGGATGCGTCGAAAAAATTGTGCCTTGGGTCAGGCATATGAAAGAAACAAGGTGGCCGGTTTGGGCAACGCAATCATCTTCTTGTCATCAGTCTCAATGCGTCGCCGTCCTTTGTCCTCAAGACGCGAAATACTGGAAAGCCTCGAACAAAAACGTGAAGTTCGTTAAGTTCCCACACAATTGGTCCACGATGCGAGGGGAGATAGTCCATAAGAGTTGCCACATGAGTTCGAGCTCCTTAATCTTCTCATAGCAGTAGGGGTTGATCTGGTCCAAGTTTCGCGGAGCTCAAACCTGCGACTGGAAGAGCAACGGTCAGTGTCGAGTATACCATCATACCGAGATGCTCTAATACAACCACAAGGTCACAAAATCAGATGCAAGCTTGACGTGTGAGCGAAGAGGAGTATCCCCCTTGCGGATTTATAGCGCGACGCTGATCTGGAAACCATCAGATGGCAAGCACATCATATTTGGCAAAGTGCAGAGGTTGATCCAAATCTCCTCTGACAGAGCGTTCTCGAGACAACAACGAAGTAAGGGTGGCTCCTTGAATCAACATCGCAAAGGGTCTACAATTCGTGGAGTAGTTCTTTGTTTTCCTACTTGCTAGGATTCTGTGCAGCGGTGTCCTGGTGTCAGGTCAGATATGAGTCGCACACATGGAATGAGAGCATCGTCGACAAACCAGATACACCTGATAGAAGTCCATCATGACTGCGCCGTCCTGCTTGACCAAGTGGGCACGAGCAGCCCAGTCCACTGTGGCTTCTCTGCCATCTTTCAGGCTATACTCAACCTTTCCGTAGAGCATAGCTTCATTCGAATCGGAACCGAACGGGTATATCTTGACTGCAGTGTGCTTTCTGCTGTTTACCTTTTCCCACATGCCCTTGCGCAGAGACAAGATTTCTGAATATATATATATCAGAGGAGCCACCAAAGAACATTCTGGAAACTACACACCTTCTCGGCCCTGTGCATTTTTTGAAGCCATGATCAGAGTCGCATCTTGTGTGAACTGGTTGGAGTATTTCTCGTGAGCACTAGGAGTATCCGATGTCTCATAGAACTGCTCAAAGAAAGCTTTGTACTCTGGGTCGAACTTGTCGCCAGCAGGGTATTCTGATGCGTAGGAAGACATGACTGAGATCAATAAAAACGTGAGAGACTATAGAAAGTAGAAGCTTGTGGTACGGAGAGGAAATGGTCAAGGACGAAGGAAGAGATCAAGGTGATGTTGGATGTCGTCAAGGCTTCGCCCAAGGTGGGGTTTGTCGGAAGCTGCACGGAAGCGATCCGGATGAGAACCACGATGGCATCATGTCGTCTTCCACAAGCGTTTACAATAGCTAGATCACTAAGGAAAGCACGGCCACGCGGTGCATTGATATATTGCATATACAGGTGTTTCTCGTTATCGACTCTCTATCGAACCTATGTCGCGTTTTCCTTCCACTTCACAACAAAGCGTTTTACAATCTCTCCCCCAAGACAAAGCCGTACCAGATGGCACATCCGAATGCAGTCAAATTGATGATTGTCGAAACACCGTGCAGCATGCCAAAAGTCTTGTTCAGCTGCTCCATAGCTTTGGAGTGCGGGCCTGCATCAGAATACTTCTTGCCATCGCGAGTTTCTGAAAAACATTAATTAGCGGTCCGAAAGAAGAAAACTGGCAGATAGGTGGTGCACATACCTTGGTGGTGACGCTCCTTCATGGTCTTGGTTGTAGCAGGTCCGATGATAAGAGAGTTGAGAACGCTAGTAACAAAGATGGTCGCGAGCGGTACGAACACAGGCCATCTGTTGCTATCCGCTAAGAGGCCACTGAAGCCGACATTCTCTCTAACGTATTGGTTGCCTACTCCGAGCAACTTCTCGCCAGGATAGGTAACCATGAGAGCCAGACCGAGTACAGATTGAAGGGCGAAGAAGATGGGGAAGGTAGCCTTCTGAAGAGTAGAGAATTGAGGTCGAGGAAGGACTTTGAAGGCGACTACGCCACCAATGAAGGATTGGAAGAGCGTCGCTCCAAGGAAAGAGCCATAGCTCAGGATGTGGTATGCTTTGTAGTCTGTTACTGAAGGCATGTTTGCTGGTAATTGAATGAGGTTGGCAAGGATTGAGAGTTGTGGTTTGTTAAATGGTGCTTCGTGTATCACGCCAGATTGCTCGAGTGATGACGTATTGAAACTGCTGGTACACCTCGGTCTCGATTCTCTCCAACATAGTTCTTTGACCTATATCATTTTATCTGTAGCACAAGCAAGTACCTAGTCATCTTGCTGGTATGTCGTTCCAGCGCGTTGGCTGTGAATTGGAGGAAGTTCCAATTATCTCGTTGCTGCCTGCAAAGCACGAAGCCGACACGTCCGCACACGTCGTCCGAAAGTGCTTTCCGTAATGTTTTGTCTTCAACACAACACAACATTCATTTCCAACACATTGCGCTTCACTTCTGCACTTGAACTTCAACATGGCGGGAAAAGAGGCGACTGTCTATATTGTGGATCTCGGTGAATCCATGGGTGAAAAGCACAATGGTCGAGAAATCACTGATCTAGACTGGGCTTTGACATACATCTGGGACAAAATCACTACGACTGTAAGTCGAAGTAGCATATTCGCAATGCTCACGATCATTTTGTTGATTTTCTAGGTGGCCACTGAACGCAAAACAGCAATGCTTGCGGTCGTGGGACTGCGAACAGATGGTAAGAACACAAACTTGCATCATCTCAACTTATAGTTGTCGATAAATGCATCCGACATGAGCCGATAATTAATATGTATCGCAGGTTGCTTGAATGCGCTGGATAATTCTGACGAAGATGCTTATCAGCATATCACTGTTTTCAAAGAACTCGGACAGTGTGTGACGTCTTTGAAGCTTAACAAAACTTTGCTAACCAACATAGAGCACTGATGCCAGACATACGCCGCCTCAAACAGCAGCTTGTCCCCAGCAGCACGAATGTCGGTGATGGTATGCTCCTAGAATGCGGAGTGTTGCTCGTCCATGCTAACCTGAACAGCAATTTCGGCATTAGTTGTGGCCATCCACATGATCGAGACTGTCACTCGCAAGCTGGCCTATACACGCAAGATTGTCCTGGTCACGAACGGTAATGGTAGTATCGATACTGACGGCCTTGACCTCATCACCTCAAAGTGCAAGGAGGACGGTATTGAACTGGTCATTCTGTGAGTGCAGCTCCGTCTATGATGCCTGTTGATCTAACACAAACGCAAGTGGAGTCGACTTCGACGATGCAGAGTACGGATTCAAGGAGGAAAACAAGGATCCTACAAAGGCACGTCTCAGATTTCCTTGGGCTTATTCAATGGCTAACATGAGCAAAGGCTGAGAATGAGAAAATCTTGAAAGAACTAGCTGAAGAATGCAATGGCTTGTACGGGACACTCGGCTTTGCCATCGACGAGATGGTGATTCCTCGTATGAAGACGGTGCGACCTGTACATTCGTACAAAGGGTACCTCACCCTGGGTGATATGGAAAACTACGACTCGGCCATGGCAATCGATGTCGAGCGATACCCTCGAGTGATGATAGCAAAGGCACCGTCGGCCAGTCAATTTGTCGTCAGACCGAACATGGCAGCAGGAGAAACACAGTCTCAATTCGCTCCCCCCGATGATCAGCCCAAGCAAGGCGACCTTGCTGCTGTCAAAAACACGCGCACCTACCAGGTTCCAGACGACGAGGCACCTGGCGGTAAACGCGAACTCGAACAAGAAGAACTGGCAAGAGGCTTCAGTTACGGAAGCACAGTGGTACCCATTGAGGAGTCTGACAAGAACGTGACGGATTTCGAAAGCAAACAAGGCATGGACATCATTGGCTTTGTTGTCAAGGATCAGGTGAAACGTATCGCTGCTCAACCCTGTGTACACTACTGACCACTAAGCAGTACGAGAGATATCTGGACATGTCAAAATCGCATGTCATCATTGCCGAAAGAACAAACGAGAAGGCCATCATGGCATTGTCATCCTTCATCCGTGCTCTTTACGAGCTAGAGACATACGCCGTGGCCAGACTGGTGCCCAAACAGGGCAAGAGTCCCACGATGGTTCTACTTGCGCCATCTGTTGACGCTGATGCCGAGTGTCTCTTCGAGGTCGAGTTGCCCTTCGCCGAAGATTTGCGTTCATACAGATTCCCTGCTCTGGACAAAATTGTCACCGTCTCTGGTAAAGAACTCAAGCAGCACAGATTCCTTCCCAGCGATGATCTGATGGATGCTATGAGTGACTACGTGGACGCCATGGACTTGTCCAAGTTCGGCGAAGACGAAGAAGGGTTTGTGGACTACACACTATTGCAGAAGACCATGAACTGACGGCTGACAGCAATCCTTCCGAATACGCCCCTATCGAAGACACTTTTTCGCCTGCACTACACCGCGTGAGTCATGTCATCAGAAGCCGAGCGATCCACCCCGACGAAAAACTACCTCCCATTTCTGAAATCCTGATCAAATACTCCAAACCGCCACAAGAGTTGGTGGAAGGCGCAACCGCTTCTTTCAAGGCAATCACAGCAGCAGCAGACGTGAAGAAAGGCAAGTACAAACCCAACGTCATCATCCCGAACTCAATACTGACACTCCACAGTACCGCCAAAGTCGAAATCAAAGAGAGGCCGCCGCGATGCACCAAAGCCACTCTCCGGACTCGACGTCACCGCCCTGCTCTCGAACCCATCCGGCACCATAAAACTCTCACCCCAAAACGCCGTTCCCGAATTCAGACAAGTGCTCGACGGAGGCAAACTCGAAGAAGCCGAACCCGCCTTCCAACAACTCGGCAAGATCATCCGCGACTTTATCAAAAACTCTGTCGGAGGAAGCGGATATGCTCGAGCTTTGGAAGCCATGAGAGTGATGCGCGAGGAAGCTTCAGATCTGGAGATTCCTGACGCGTACAACGACTTTGTAGGAAACTTGAAGACGGCCATCTTGAAGGAAGAGTTGAATGGGGATAGGAAGGATATGTGGTTTATGATCAGAGCGAACAGGATGGGCTTGATTCAGGGTAAGGAGTGTGGCTCGAGTGAGATTGGAGAGGATGAGGCAAAGGAGTTTCTGACGGTCAGATTGAGCGTGTAGATGCATGTATAGTTTGGGCTTGATGAGGCTTATGGCAGAACGACATAAAACACGAACCGCGAAATTGCTGCTTTGCTCAAGTACAATTTCTCAGTTTTCCACTCATTAAGTAGAAGCAAGCTCTGTGCGTTACGACATGTCTAGATGCCAGACACCGTAGAAAGAGCGAAGCACAGTCAAACACACCTCGGTACCAATCCGACTGAACTCATCCCCACACAACAAATATCAGCATCTCTCTCCGCCAATCAGTCATCCAAACAGTTCTACTGTATTGCCTCGGTATTATTCACCATCCATCAACGCCTACCTCGGATCCTATGGCCCTCCTCGTCGAAACAGAACCCGACTCGTTTCAGAATCTTGCATTTTGGCGGTTTCGGCTCTGGATTGAGGGCACAGGGCAGGAAAGAGCAGAATATCAAATCAATCACATAAAAAGCACTAGCAAGCACGTTGGTTGACTTGAAAGTTTGAGTGTCATGAAATACTTTTTTCGCTCTGTGTGTGTAGTTATCCTAGTTGTACAAACGAAACCACGTGTTTTTGCCTTTCCGTAAATCCTCTTATGCTTTCCATCATTCCCATGAGACAAAAGGAATCAATAAAAACAATGCCATGTAAAACCGTTTCCCTCTCTTGTGAGAATCTTGAGATCTTCTCTTAAGCAACAATAGCACGGTAGTAGGCCCTGCTGAGATCAACACCTTGCTTGGCATAAGCGCCACCGGCAATGGGAAGTCTGTTGATGAGTGCTCTATCCACACCCTTCTCCTCCCTGCCAATCTTCTCAACTTCGGCCTTGACCAAACCGGCCATCTCGCCAACAGCAACACGTTCTTCGAGGTCGACCTTGCCAGCACGACCTTCGAGGACGCCAGGAAGAGCAATGGTCAAGCGATCCAGCAACTCCTTCTTAGAAGCGCGGCTGGCGTCGTCATCGCGGTGGACGAGGTCGAGCAGATGGATGTAGTCGAAATAGACTTGTCCGCCAATGCGCCAGCTCTCAATTGATCCTGCGGGAAGCATGTCGTAGAAGAGGCCAAGCAGTTCGCGAAGACTATCATAATCACGCTCGACGATGGCGGCAGGACCAACGGAGCGGCAGAGGACAGCATGAGCTTGTGCGGAGTCGCCGGCGCGGAGCAAGTATGTGACTTCGGCGTTGTGGTCGTCGAGCATGGAGCGGGCGTATAATGCGCGTGCATGCCAAAGCCACTGTTCAGGAAGGCCAAAGTCTTGCGTCAGAACTGTGGGAAGAGAGTCTGGGGTCGAGGCGTCGTAAAGAGCTGATGCTCGGCGGTAGAGTAGGTCCCGAATGTGCCTTTCACGGGCGGACTCGTTGGTCAGGTGAAGCAGGACGTTGACCGCAAAGACGAGTTCGTTAGCTGTTTCGAGCTGAGTGGAGAGAGTCAAGGACAATTGGTCCATGGTAGCGTCGCTCAGATCGGAAGGCGTAAGAATGCCCTTCTTTCTGAGAAGAGTGGCCAGCTGCCATGCGAGACGTGCATTGAGCGGACTGCCAGAAACTGATGCAGGTGACAGGAGGTTGCTGACAAGAGTGCGGACTTCAGCAGCGCTTGAAGATGGTTGTCTCGAGTAGAGCTTCAGCAGACTGAGCAAAGTGTCTTCCTTGTCTTGAGCCTCGACATCGTTCCAAGAAGCTGCAAGAGATTGCTCGGTGAAGTAAGGCACAGGACGAACGGTCTCCTTGCCAGCAGCGATGTCGTCAACGTAGAGTTGGACGGCATCTGCGAGCGACTCGTTGGCGCTTGAGAACCAGAGACGCAGGCCGAAAGAACGGCGCCAGTCAAGGCCAAAGCGCTGCGAAATTCCGAAAGCCGTCGCTCTGTCTTCAGCAGCACCAGTCTTTCCTTCACTGACGCAAGTGTTACCAGCGATGAGTTCATACAAAGCACGCACAGGCTCGGTCATCTCAGAGACCATGTTCTGCGACCGCCAGCTTTCGATCTGTCTGCTCATCATATCCTTCGACTGGGAATTGCCAGGCAGCTGAGCAACAATAGTTGCAAGACGGAAATCACGACCTTCGAGAAGAGCTGCACATGCGTCTTCGATGCCGTTGCCACTCAAGAACGCAATCGCCTTTTCCTCGGCCGTACCTACGTCCTTAGCGTGTTGTGCGGCCTCTGTGTGAACAAGCTGGGCCCAGAAACTTGATAGTGCGTCACGGCGGATACGTGACTCCAACTCGGCAACCCGGGCAGCCGGAATGTTCTTGACAAGGTCAGCACATCCAGTATCGATGGGGTCAAAGAGGATAGACGCCAATCGCCAGACGGCACGCTCGTGTTGAGCCTCCGGTGTCTCGGGTTGCGCAAGACTCTCTGCAATAGCAGCGAAGGATGTCTGGGTGGAGGTGCTAGGCGATTGTTGCAGTTGCAATTGCAGTGATCTTGTCAGCGTGTCTTGCGGTGAAGTGAACTTGGCGAAGCGGATATCCTTATGCTCAGATACGATAGGCTTCTTCGAGTTACCCATGTTGCCGGAAGTCGTGGGTGCTGTGCCAGTGGTGGTGTGGACGAGGGTGCCATCGGTGGCCCAGCGGGGCTTGAAGGACGAGTGGAAGCCGCGTTCGGCCTCATTCATGTCGGCAAAGGCGTCTTCAGTTCTTGACTGCTTTTGGTAGGGCCACTAGATGAGGGAAATATCTTAGCATTCATTCACTATTGCACATGGGGGATTGGTCGTGAGCGGAAATCAAGCTATCGTGACAGAACACGAGTCAAGTAGATACAAACAGCCGCTGTCGACTGGAAATCAATGAAGGGAATGGGGGAGTCAAACCTCGAAACCTTTTCCACCAACAGTACTTGCTTGCAATGCGTTGCCTGCAACAGATGCCGAAGGCGCCCAAAGAGAGTTCATAATATCCATAGTTGTAGAGAAAGCTTTACCAGCAATAGACGCAGCCAACGGTGGTGCAGTATCAACAGGGGGTGCACCCATGACACTTTGGCGCTCACGAAGGGCTTGACGATCTTGCTTCTTGGGGCTGGCAGTCCTCTGAAGTTGTTCTGCCCAATCACCAGCAAGCGCAAGGTTCTTCTTCGGTGTGCCATTCAACATGGTCGATGCTTTCAAAATTGATTTTGGCATGAGAGAGCCACTGAAAGAAACACCGTAGTCGTTGTATGGAGCCTGGGCAGCAGGTGCAGGCTCGGGGAATGATCCTGCCATGTCCTGCTCGCTCATCTCCTCATATTCTATCTCCTCCTCCATTCGCTCATCAACAGCTTCAACAGGAGATGCGTTGCTGCTGCCGGAAGAACCAAACGGGTCTTCAAGCGACTGTGCGCCTTGCTGTTCGAGATAGGAGGAATCTTCGTCCTGATCCTGAGCATCGTTGTCAGCCATTTCGTCGTCATTATGAATTGGCTGAGCACCGTAGCTGCCAGGCAGGATTTTTGACGGACCTTTCTTGAAATCAAAAGTGTCATCAGGATTGGATTCATCGTCTTCGTCGCTAATGACAGAACCCTCCTCAGAAGAGGCCTGTGACATATCTTGGGCAGCAGAGTTGTTGTTACCCTTGGGTGTGTGATCCTGGCTTGTGTTCATCAAGTCACTGCCATACTCGGCTTCATCGTCCGACTCATCGTCATCATCGAGTCCATAGGTGGTGAAGTGGGGAACGCGGAATACCCAGACACCACTCGAAGGGTCGTAGCTGATGAATTCAGTGTCTTGAACGCGGCGGAGACGCTCGATGTGCTTGTCGAAGCGGCTGCCTTTACGCTCGTGGACAGGAAGACGTCCACCCTGAGCACGTGGCCAGGAGTTCTCAAGGGTAATAGTGGACGGTACGTTGAGACCAGTGCCTCTGGGAGGAGTGTTGACTCCGCTTACATAAACGGTTGCTGAACGAACTTGAAGTACGACAATACCATCGACGATGTCGTCCAGAGGAATTTGAGAGAGATCTACTGGGTCGAACTCGATCTTGCCAACACCATGGCGGCCGACAGTGAAGCCAGACACACTCTTGAGTTGCTCGCGAGACATGTTGCGAAGGTCTTCCATAGACGGAGACATCCAGTAGTCACCGATTTGAGGGTCGGCTTGAGAGCGTGGCAGGTCCTTCGAAGAGACGGTATTGGACTGAGAAGAAGAAGAGATTGCGGGACCATCTTCGGGTACAATGGCGAGTTCGTTGCCTCTAGTTGAGCTGCTGGAGGGAGTGCCGTTGACCGATGCGCCGTTAGTAGTAGGACGCTCGGCACGAGAGTAACCAAGGTCCTCAGAGGTCGGCTCGGGCCCATCAGTCTCGGTGCGGATAAGGGCACTGTTGGGAGGGCTCTCGATGAAAGTGCCGTTTGTGGTAGTTTTGCCCCTGTCTCCTTCATCAAAGCTGACGCGCTTTGTCGGAGGTTCGACGACGGCAGAGTTGTCGCCAAACAGGTCGGTCCTCAAGTTACGGTCAATCTTCAATCTACGAATGCTGCCGCCAGTGTATGATCTGTTGTTAGGAGTAAAGGCCCCGGGAGCAAGTACGCTGTCACCACTGCCGACGCTCTTGTTGAGGTTGCTGGTGGAGAAACTCTTGCCCAAAGAGCGGCTCAGACCACCTGACTGCAACAAGCTGCTTCCAAGACCGTTAGATGTGAAGCTCTGTGCACTGCCGGGAGTGCCGTAGGTAGCGTAGGAGAAGCCGTAACCGTTAGAGCGCTTCTGGGGAGTGATAAGACGCAAGCTTGCGCTGGGGTTGATCTTGAACTGAGGGAGGGCTGCGGGGCGCTTAGCCGGCTTCTGCGCTCCAGACAAGGGCGTAGCGAGAGGGCCGACAGCGGGAGCGGCGTTTCCGAGGTTGCTGAATAGCTGATCGTTGCCGTAAGGGTTGGTCATCAAAGTGGCGCTCAAGTTAGGCTGCTGCTGGTTGCTAGCACCGAAGAGGCCATTCGTGTTGTTTTGTCCCTGAGCGCTGCCACCAAAGAGACTGCCGCCTGCACTTTGTTGCTGATTCTGGTTGCCGCCGAACAGAGACGATCCGCCAGTTGCAGGCTGGTTGTTGGTGCTGCCGAAAAGGCCACCTGCGGGCTTCTGCTGGTTGGTTTGGCCTCCGAATAGACCGCCCGAGTTCTGCTGGGGTTGAGCGCCACCGAAAAGGCCACCACCAGTGTTCTGTTGCTGTTGAGCGCCTCCAAAGAGACCACCACCAGTAGCAGGTTTGGGTGCGCCAAAGAGACCGCCGCCTTGGGCTTGGTTGTTGTTGTTGGCCTGGCCAAATAGGCCTGCACCACCGGTGTTGTTTTGTTGGGTCTGACCTCCGAAAAGACCGCCTGAGGTGCCAGTAGCAGCGCCGCCGAAAGGACTAGGCTTCTGCTGGTTGTTCTGTCCAAATCCGCCAGTTGCTCCTCCAAAGAGTCCGCCAGTAGTGCCAGTCTGGTTCTGCTGCTGTTGCTGGCCCTGATTGTTCTGACCAAAGGCACTAGCACCGCCAAAGAGACCGCCTGAGTTGTTGGCAGGTGCGTTGTTCTGCTGAGCACCACCGAAGGGACTAGCGTTGTTGTTGGCACTCTGTCCGAATAAGCCACTGCCGCCAGTTGTGTTTGTGTTCGCGGCCTGGCCGAAACCTCCTGTCGATGTTCCTCCGAATCCGGTCGAGGCTGCGGGTGTGCCTCCAAAGCCTCCGAATGCCGGCTTGCTCTGTGTGTTGTTGGCGGCACCACCAAAGAGACCACCGGTATTCGCTTGTGCAGGCTGTTGAGTATTGTTGGCAGCGCCAAAGCCACCAAAGCCAGTACCTGTGCTCTGAGTGTTGTTGGCTGTGCCGAAGAGGCCACCGCCTGTAGTGCCGGTCGAGGCAGGAGTGCTGCCGAACATACCGGTAGGGGCGGGCTTGTTTTGTTGACCGAAAAGACCACTACCGCCACCAAAGCCAGTATTGGTGTTAGTGTTTGCAGCTGCGCCGAAGCCAGTCGAGGGAGCACTGGGTTGTGCGCCGAAGAGACCTCCTCCAGTGTTGGTGTTGGCAGGTGCCCCAAAGCCGGATGAAGTAGCACCTGACGTGTTGGAACCAAAACCACCGCCAAATCCAGTGCTCTGACCGAATGCGCCAGCTTGGCCATTCGAGTTGCCGAACTTGCGGCCAGCCGTGTAGTCAGCCAATCTCAACTCCTCGAAAGAAAAGGCCTGATAGGGCTGCATGAACGTGATGGACTGATAGTGACTGTTCGCGGAGCCGGCAGCATCTTTTTCGATAAAGGCACTAAAAGGAGTGGACGCTGTGCCGTTGTTCGTAGGTGCGGCTGCACCAAAGCCTGGAGTCGAGGCTGCACCGCCGAAACCGGTAGTATTGGCGGTGGTCGAACCGAAGCCTGTCGAAGGCTGTGAATTGGCTGCACCGCCGAACATGGTGTTGCCTGTGGTTCCGCCGAACCCAGCAGTTGCTGGCTTAGCTGCGCCGAAGAGACCGCCGCCAGCATTGGCGCCGCCGAAGCCAGTACTGTTGTTCGCGGTATTTCCAAAGCCACCACCTCCAAATCCAGTGCTCGCCGGAGTTGATGTAGCACCACCACCGAAAAGACCGCCTCCTGTTGCCGGGGCAGCGCTGCCAAAAGCAGGCTTATTTGCGGCGGCACCAAAAGGTGAGGATGTGGCGGCTGTGTTAGTGGCACCGAAACCTGGAAAACCCATTGGTCAGTATGCGCGCGAAGAGTGAAGTATAGAAGCAAGAAAATTAGTTGCAGAAGACCAAACGGTGAGCTGCATTGACGCGAGACAGGTACTGAGACATACCTCCTCCGAAGCCGCCTCCAGTATTGGTAGAGGCGCCGAATAAACTCGAGCTGGCAGCAGGTTGGCCACCGAATCCATTAGTTGTGCTTCCTCCAAAGCCTGATGGAAGAAAGACAGTCGTCAGCGCCAGCCGGGTTGTCATGCGCGGGTGCTCGTATGGGAGGAGCTCGAAGGTTGCGCCATGTCGCGTCCAACGGCCAATAAAGGGAAAGAAATGTAGACAGCTCTTGACTTACCAGTGTTTGTTGTGCTTCCACCGAAGCCACTGGCACCGAAACCTGTGTTGGAGTTGTTGTTGGTCGAGCCGAAGCCGCCAAAGCCACTACCGAACGACATGATGATGTGAAGATGCGATAGAAGAAGTGTTTGGTGACTGCCTCAGGTATGAATGAGGTGGATGAATGGGACGAGTCGAGGAGTGGGCGAGGATAGAGACGATGTCGCTGTCGACGCGAAAGGTAGACTCGAACGTGGACAAAGTCGTAGAGCGCGAAAAGTCGCCGAGGGATGTACAATTACGCGACAACCATGCGCTAGATGGAGTCGAAGAGGGCGAGATTCGACAGCTAGTCGCGTGCGCGTTCACAGCGCAGAAAATGGGTGATGATGGTAGATTGGATAGAGGGGAAACGATGATGTTGGAAGCTCTGCTCTGCTCTTTGTCACAAAACTTGGACCGAACGTGGTCCGTGCGACTCGCTCCTGCCTGCAGAGCTCCCACAGAACGACTGCCTAGCCGCTCTTTGTACTGTCTCAAGTCACGATAGGCAAGAGCGATCATTCAGTCACATGCCAGTCTTTTTTTCGTCCAACGGAAGTCTGACATGAGGGTCGAAAGAGACTCGGTCTCTCATGTTCAAGACAGCCCGCTAACAAGCTGACCCTGACCTGCATTTACGACCACCACGAGCGAACGTTCCACCAGCGTTATACGCACACGATGACTCTAGATCCATACATTGACCGTATTATATCTTCTCATTGTAACGATGTTCCTGATGATTCGGGGTTCGATTGTACCCCTTCGATACTGAAAGGACCATATGCACATCAGAATGGGCGGATATCACGATCTGCACAACAAGATTTTCAAAAGTACTGTGTCTTTGTTACACAAATACCGTGTGTCAGGATCTGTCAATCTATCGAAGCGAATGATGATTGTTCAAGATATGGTCACGTCCAATAATGACTTGCCAAACGGTTCATCCCATTGAACGACTCTAGTTGAGCAAAGAGTATTGCGAGTCTCTACAGCTTTACTGTCCCTAGACATGACCACAGGCGACAGGGATTCACACAAAAGATTCTCTTAATCCAAGAATGAATGTACGTACGATCCGTTGAGAAGTCAGGCCACAAGATAGCAGACTCCTTGGTTGGACGACGCATTTCACATCCTTATCCTCTCGCTCAGTAACCCAAAAGCCATGGTATAAGGTCTAGAAGGTTATTAGAAATACGAGAGGGGCTCCTTTAGAGTGGCACAAGACGCAGTCCTGACTTTGTCAAGTTACAATACCAACGTCTGAACAGAGTCGAGACAGCGCAGCGTATAGGCTTATTCGGGCTCTCTTCATGCAAACCGGGCATGGCTCCATCCTTGAGTAGATACGACTCGGACGAGATTAAGTGTCAGTAAAACATGTAGACTACTGCCGACAGCTGTCAAGGAGATTGAGCAAAGAAAGAAGCTCAACCAGACAAAGGGCGCGGCATTGCGACTCGTCGGTAGCCATCACTCTAGGGAGACTCGAGTCAGGCTAAGGGGGTTATTGGTGACAGTATGTCGTCAGGAGAGAGTAGACTGCTGCCTAGCAGATAGCAAACATGGTTCGATTATCTGGTGTGGCTTAGGGAGGCGGAGTGAGGAAGGAGGAATGGAGTCAAAAGAAGCACCAAAAAATGACGGATGGCCGGGTCCCGGGCGGCGTGCTGGAAATGAGACGATGTTTCGTCGCGAGTGGGGGGGCTTGGCTTTGAGAATGGTCTGATTGCGCGAAACCGCCAGGGTCTCTAGCATCCTTCTCATCGCCCTCCTCCTCCTCCTCCTTGGAAGCTGCGACTTTCAACACAGTCCCGCCCATGATCTGAGACGACTCTCGCGACATTCAACACACCAATGGAAGCCAACTGGGACCAATTCGGTTCCAACCCTGACGAATGGTCCGAATGGTTGCGATTTGATCCCGGAGAGGCCGTCTCTCCCGACAGTTCGACCAAGACGAGCAACAACTCTCCCATGCAAGACATCAACTTCAATGCCGACCATTTCCCACCTCTCAATGTCGACGAAACCCTTGCGCCACCCCTCATTGTTGGCGACGACGCCAACTTCGGCGACTTCTCCTTCGCCGACGCCGCTTTCGACTTTGGCCAACCCGACGCCAAAACCGACGATTTGCCCTTCCTCTTCGGCGCCGACTCGAACTCTCTACAACCTATAGTCGACCACTTGAACACCGACCCCAAAGAACCATCTGCCTCATCGTCCTCTTTGTGGCCTCCGATAGGCCAGAACATCGACGCGCCGGCGCAAAGCGATCTGCTTGCGCCTATAATCCTCGCCAGCAATGACTATCCTGCATCCGGTCCAGCGTCCGTCTCGAGTACAAGCCAACATCGCAGCAGCCCTGCCTCCACGTCGCATGCTCGCACAAGCATATCATCCATATCTCCAGCGCCGGAACAAGCCGATCAACCTGTCAAGAAGAAGGGAGGAAGGAAACGCAAAGTGTCACAGAGCGATGAAGAGCAGCAGAGCCCAGAAGATGGTGGTCCTCCGATCAAGAAGACATCGCACAATGTTATCGAGAAGCGATATCGCAACAACCTGAACGACAAGATTGCCGAACTCCGCGATAGTGTTCCTAGTCTCCGAGCCATGTCGCGACCAAGCGGCAACGATGACTCGGAGGACCTCGAGGGCCTGACGCCGGCGCATAAGCTGAACAAGGCCACAGTACTGGCCAAGGCTACCGAATACATCAAGCATCTGGAGAAAAGAGCAAAGACACAGGCAGACGAGCTGACTCAACTCAAAGCTCGCATGTCCAACATGGAGAAGGCCATGTCAAGGTCTGCTGCTGCGAACCAACACGCTGGAATCCTTACTCCTGCCATTGCTCGCTCCCGACAAGGCTCCATCACTTCCCAAGCACCCAGGCGTATTCAACAAGACCAATACTTGCAACAGCACTCACAGCCCACCTATGAGCCTCAGGAACACGTCGCCGAGCCTGGGCAAAACAACCTCGTCAACGCCCAAGGCGCTGGCAATGGCTTCGTTGGAAAACTCATGGTCGGCTCACTGGCTGCTCTCATGGTTATGGAAGGCTTCCACGAGCAGGAACAAGATGCTCACTCCACGTCCGGCAGGGGTCTATTCGCTGCCCCTATGCACTTGCTAAAGCGTGGCCAATTCCTCAGATCGCCCTCGCATGCTGCTTATGGCTCGTCGGCCCAGGCAGCACTTCCTCTGCTCAAGACTTTCTTGGTCTTTGGTGCCTTCATCTACATCCTCCTCCCTCTTCTCCGTTTCAAGCCTCAACCTAAACGCAAGCTGTCGATCCGTGTGTCTCTTACAGCCGCTCCTTCTCTTGCCTCGCCGGTTGAGGTTCGTCGCAAGGCCTGGCTCACCGCTGTACAAAGTGTCTGGATGCCGCGTCACTTCTTGCTTGAGGTTGTATCTGTGACATGCAAGATGATCATGCTTAGTCTGCGTCGTCTCGTTGGCTCCGAGTTCTACTCGCGAGTCTCAGGCAAGACTCCGGACGATGAAGCTGCTCGTATCAAGGCATGGGATATTGCCATTGACGCTCAACTTGCTGGTGGTGATGCTGAGGTCAGCTACTACCGTCTACTGCTCACTCTCATGGCTTCTGGTACTCTACCAGACTCGCCAATCCGTCTCATGCAAAAAGCTGTCCACTTCCGTATCTTCTTCTGGGAAGTCGCCAATGCCGGTTACGGCAACATGTTCATGTTCCGTGACTTTACAGCCAAGGTTGGCAGGATCTACTGGGACTCTGCTCGCAAGCAACAGCATGCTATCGCTGCTGGCGAGTACACCGAGAAGCAGATCACCGACGACAAGATCGAGAGGCTGCCTGAGTATCTCGCCGAGTTGATCGAGCTTGACTGTGATGACGTCCTGACTGACGAGATGATTCAACGCGCATACAACCTTGCCTGGAATAGACCCAGCGCTGAGAAGGCCATCCCCAATCAGACCATGGATAGTGTCGTTGAAGATCATGCCATCAGATCCCCTCTCGACGCCGTCGCCGCCTGGTTTGCCAACATGACCGTCGACGCCGCTCTCACTCGTGCTTTGGATACTGATACCAATGCCACTGCTGATGTGCAATACCTGGTCGACTTGGCCAACAAGACTGCTCCTCCTGCGTCAGCTACACAGACCCGCGCTCATGTAGCAAAGGCTGTCGTCCTCGATCAAAACCGTGGAGCGCACATCATCGCCGCCTTGGAAACACTGCCAATGGTCACATACAACGATGGCTTGGACATGCCCTCAAACATGATTACTCATACACCAATCTCGCCAGATACCCACAGCGCCCTGACTCTTGCAAAGATCCTTTCCATCGCCTCTCCTACCAACCCCACTCCAGCACGTGCACACGCCGCCTCTGTCCTGTCGTCTATGCATCTTATGCCAAACAGAATTACCCTACTCACAGCTGTCGCTGCGTTCAAGGTCCTCTCTGCCTTCTCATCTGATGCGCTGCTATTCAACAGTGGAAAGCTTGGCCTGGATGATCTGGCTGGTAACCTGAGAGTCTGGATCGGCACACGTGCAGCCAAGACCGCAGGGTTGACCCGTGAGCAAAAGGCTACAATCGTCGAATCATGCCTGGGTGTCAGCAAGCGCGTTGGAGGCTGGAAAGAAGAGGAAGAAAAGGACAGTGGTTATGGCAGTCTCGAAGACGTTGAGAGAGAAGCCGCCGTCAAAGCTTAGAGATTTCGATGTTGTTTTGTGATTAGGCGTTTTCGAAAGGTACAGTGTCTCCCAGCAAGAGCTTGGTCGAGACCTGGTAGGGGTAGGATTGTATCATGGCATTACGGTATAGACCAGCGGACTATGGGATTGAGAAAGGAACAATGGTGTTTATTAGGCTAGCTTTAATGTTTTACGTTCATACCATAGCGACGAATGTAATTTCTCCACGATCAATCTTTCTTGCAAGAAAGAAAATACTCGGTACTATGCTATCCTTCTCCGAGTGATCAATCTGCTGACACGAATACACAAGCCAAGGAGTTTCACCAACACTGACTTTGAATTCATTGTGGCGATTTCACCTCTCACTGGGAATGTTGTGGATTCCAGGGACACTGTGCATTTTTACAGCATTCTTCTTCAAAGTCTCACTGCACTGGAGACACGTATCTACCTGGCGTCTTGACGCACACCTATCAACCGCTTTGTTGTGATTTTCACCCGGTCGTCTCTTGCAGTCTCTGCGCAGTCGTCTCATTTCACCGATCGTACTCTCGCTTGACCACGCACTCTTCTTCTTCGTCTAATCATCGAACCCTCCCGTCACTTCTGTTCGGGCGACAAACACATCATCGCGTCATCTCTTGTGATTCATCACTCCCACAATCTTCTGCGGCACACTTGTGCGCTCTTTTCCAAGATTTCTGCGCCTTTCAACAACCATTACTGGCTACCTCTGGCGTCTTCTTGTCGCGATCTCGACGGTCTTTGTCCAAATTCACATCAAAAGCCGCTCTCGATCTCCAAGTGGCTCCTTCCTCAAGAAGTGTCTGTTTTGAGGTAAGTAACACAGGATAAAATTTCGACGCGCAGCTGTTAATCAACGCAGGCCATAACTCCTTGATCCCAACCTTTGGTCTTTTTCAACGATCAGTCAAGCGCTCTCGACTCTCAATCTTTGTCACACTCTGCCACCAACACCACCCACCAGGAGATGTCGGCCGCGGATCCGACACTCAACAAGATTGCTCTGACCTCGTCAGACAAACTCCCTCCTCACAGAAACGACGCCAGAAAATTCCTGACTCTCCCAAACGAACTTCTTACCATCATTTCTGATGCCATCGAACCCGGAGATCTGCCAAACTTTCGTCTCACTTGCAGAACTCTGAACGATGTGTCCTCAAAGCATTTCGGAGAGAAGAGACTCGCCCATCGCCGGTTTATTTTCACAGAGTACAGCATGTCGGGTCTGATGGACATGACTGCCCACTCAGTCTTCGGACCCTGCATCAAAAGCGTCCTCTTCGGCACGCATTGTCTCACCAACAATCTAGATACTCTGATGAAAGCAATCGACTCGTTGAAAGTCACGGACATAGAGGCTATGGTTATCCTTCGAAAGTACCATACATGCTGGGACACCCGCTCTAGGTTCTACGCAGATCGACGTCTGTCTCGAATGCTAGTATTAGCTCTTTCGAACCTTCGAGTCTTGGGAAATCAGGTGGCCCTTGGAGTCTTCAACGATGTACCAGACGGCGTGAGAGGGTTATACACACGTCCCTTGAGCGGATACGGCTCTGAGCATCAATCCAGAACGCTGCCGTTCGTCAAGCTCATGATGTCGAATGTATCGACGTTGAATGTCATCTTCGCATCCTGTAATGTCGTCGGCTTCTCTCCTCACCGTATTGTGCTGGATCTTAGTGAAAGCGGAATTGACATGGAAACGAGCCACGCTTTCGACAGCTTCATGCTGGGCAATTCCGGACACATCCCCCCAACCATCGATGCTTGCATTAAGGACAGACAAACCAAGACTTATGTCTCATCAAGTCAAAGCAGCCTCTCACTCAGACCAAGAATCCTACCTGGTGACATCTGGACCGAGCCGGAAAATCGGACTGTCTCAAATCTCTCTCTGAATGTGGTGTTTAGAACTGCTCTGGCTGCTGCGCACTTCCGTCGCTTCCGTATGGATTCTTGTTCCATCCAGGCTGAAATGCTCCTTCCTGTGCTTAGGAGATTCCGAAGAACTTTGCAAGTGGTAGAGCTGATCAACATCGCCATCTGGGTGGGCGACAAATTTGATGCATCACGTTGTGTCCTTCCTGTGCTCTGCACACTTAGAGACGATCTTCAGTTGCAAGAGTTGGTCATGGATAACGTGAGAGCTTACCACGAAGATTACTACAATGGCGGTATTCTTGTAGCCAACGGAAGATCGTGGTATGGACAACAGCAGATTGGTCAAGGACTCAGTGTCTTCATCGATTTTGGGGCAGACAGTTGGGACGGTGGCGATTCCGATGAACACTTCAAGAAAAACCTCAGTTATATCGAGGCGGACTGTCAACTCCAGTACGCAGACTACGTGGACATGCATAAGCCGGAGGACACTGATTACATTGATTTTTTGCAGTGGAAAGGCGGCAGAGAAGCAGTCCTAGAGGAGTATAAGTTGGAGTACGAGGAGTACAAACTCAAGAGAGGAAGAATAAGGGAGGTGATGGCCGCAGTCGAGGCTTTGAGACCTTGAGCTTCTGCTCTCATTGAACTCGGCAGGAAAAACCATACACCGAGAGGAAAGATGGCAGGATGCTGTCAGTATGTTCTCTCAGACCAGACTCTACAGATGTGGCGGACTTGGTTTTTTGTCTTCCTGGTCGACAACATGTGCAGAGTGTTGCCAGATTGCTAAACGGAAGAAGAGTCGGGTGGTCGCAACAGTCTCATCACTACACTTTTCTATGGTCGCGAGCACTATGTAAATCTCTTCTCTAGAACCGCGGTATTCCCAAGCCTAATACACTCCCCTTCAACACGTCAACATAACCTCCCCCCTCTCTCCCGTCCTCACAACTTCCCCCTCACCCCTTCCAACAAACTCAACCCCGTCAACCTCTCCAACTCCACCACAGCTTTATCCGCCCTCCCCAACTCCACTTTAACAGTCCTCATCCCCACCTCCCTCCCCGTCCTCAAATTCGTCCCAATATCATCAAAAAACACAATATCCCCCGCTTTAACCCCATCCCTATCCCCCCTTTCCCTAGCAAGTCTATCCAATTCCCCAATCGTATATTCATAAATCTCCACATCAGGCTTTCTCATCCCCACATGTGCGGATGAAACGAATAAATCGAATATGCCTCGTAGTTTGGAGTGAAAAATGCCGTCGGGCGAGGTGGAAGAGGTAAAAGGATGGTCTGCGGGGAAAATACAAGTATTACTCAATGCAGCGAGGATATATCCTTTTTCTTCTGTTGCGTGTTTGCGCAACTTTTGCAACGCTGGCCACATCCACATATCCGGTTTTCGGGAAACAGTCATCATTTCCCAATACAATTTTTCCGCGTCTATTTTGGGTGGTGCGGGGACTTGGTATGCAGCTTCCTCTATCGCTTGTGCTGTTGTTTCCTGCTTTCTGGTCTTTTTCAAGTGGGAAATGTAGAATTGTCGCCACGGGGGTTCGGAGCACAGGTCGGAGGAAAATGCACGGAAGAAGGAGGAGTCGAGGGGGATCTTGCCGCGTTCGAGGAGGGCCCAGGCGCCGTGTTTGCCTGAGGCGGAGATTGCGGTGTTTATCCAGCCGATGGGGATGGAGTTTTCTTTCTCGTAGGCGAGGATTGCAGCGAAAGGGGACACGACCTGTGGATGGTAGTCAGTATGTGTGGAAGTTGGAGGTATGAGATGGGAGGAAGCATACACAGACGCCGCCGATGTCGAAGAGCAGGACTTTTGGTGGTGGAGAGGACATGATTGAGTAAGTTTGATTTAGATTATGCAGTTTTGCGTGTAGGTGATGGGAGCCTACATTGTGAGAGTTGGTTGCGATGCAAGGTGATGTTTTGGTCCGAGGTGTTGTGCAGTTGCGTCTCCGCAACCTTGGTGGACTTGCCGAGGCTTCGTGGTTGGCTCTGCATAAATGCACAAATTATGCATAAACCAACCTGAAGCTCGATTATAAAAGTTTCTACTGAGCACTGAAACACTTCGGAGGCAATACTACTCCGTACGAAGGTTGTAAAGTGTTTGAAGTTTGTTTTTGGATCTTGTTCCAATCATCACACATACAATACAGTCCTTCCTCCCAATCTAAGTAGTAAACCTCCATCTAACATCATCATCACCCTCGGCACCCCAACCTCCCTCTTTCCTCTGCACAGTCTCCGCCTCCAACACATCCCTCTTCTTATTCTCCCTATGCAAAACCCACCAAGTGGTTCCCGCAACAATGACATTCAAACACAGATACCCCAATGCAAATGAATGTCCCAACACATATCTCGGTGCCGTCTCAGTTCTATACAATTGCGTTCCCAATACAGCTCCTAGATTGCCAATGGTAATCTGCATGCCTGTCGCTGTGGCTCTTTTCGTCTGTCCCGATACGTTTATGGCTGGGAGGGAGAGGGCGAGAGCGGTGGAGGGGTAGATGCCTGCTGCGGCGAAGAATGTGCCGACGTAGGAGACACCGGGGTGTTTTACGGGAGAGGTGTTTGCGATGAGGATGATGTAGCCGATTATTCCTGTTAGAGACGAGGTCATGATGAAGATGTTTCTGCGACGGAACTTTTCGGCTGTGATTGCGTAGATGACTGTCAAAGTGGTCGCGAGGGCATAAGGTGGAATGGAGAGAAGTTGGGCGTTGGAGGCAGTGTAGCCGAGCGACTTGATGATGGAAGGCTGTGCGATTTGTTAGCTAGGATTCCTTTCCCAGTGTTAGAGACTGGGATAGGGCATAAGGCTCACCAAGAATAGAGAAAGTGTGTAAAGCGGCAGACTCAAGGTGTGGAAGTGAGCGCAGTATAGCCAGACCTTAGGGTCTCTGAATGCTTTCCAGACTTCGGACCATTCAAACTGTTCGGTGTTAGAAGCATCACTATCGGCCTTGAGACGTGCCTCGACGTAGGCTTTTTCATCAGGAGCAAGGAAGGTACTCTTCTGAGGCCAGTCGACGATAAACCAGAATGCGGCGACTCCGATGAGCACAGTTGCAATGCCCTCCTGCAGACCTGTTAGTAAACTTGAGCGGATTTTGGAGATTGGAGACACTTACGAGAATGAAGATCCAAGCCCAACCTTCTTTGCCTGCTGTGCCTCTCATAAAGCTGATACCCTAATCTGTATTAGCAGATGAAACTCAAGACTTCAAGTGTGGAGAACTCACATATGCAAGAATACCACCAAACGCGCCAGCCAAACTTGCAGCGGAGAAGAACAACGCCACTCTATAAGTCCTTTCTTCTCTCTTATACCACATACTCAGATAAAAGACGACACCAGGAAACAGTGCGCCCTCAGAAATTCCCAAAGCAGTTCTGATAACAAAGAACCCAACCTTGTTGACCAGAACACCTTGCAGAGTTGTGACAATACCCCAAACGATTGTAACAGTAGGTAGCCAAATCCTAGGTCCGATTCTCTTCAAGATCAAATTCCAGACGACTTCAAGAGATATGTAACCGATGAAGAAGACGGTGAGACCGGTAAGGTATTCGTTGCCAGTCATGCCAAGGTCGGTGGTCAAGCCTTCGAGACGTGCATTGGCGACGTTGCTTCGGTCGAGGAAGGAGACGAGATAGAGGAGGGAGACACCTGGCAGTAATCTCCAATCGAGTTTGCGGAGAAGCTTCTTTTCGTTGATGTGCGTGTAGTCGGCCGAGGCGATGGAAGAGGCAGGCTGAGGAGACTCTTGCTCATTGTTGATGTGTTTCTCAATATCCGCCATTGTATCTGCTGTTACCGCACCTTCCAAGGTACAAGCAGAATCGAGGTCAAAGATGTGGATAGAAAAGGAGAAGGATTCAAAGAGGAAGAAAGGAAGAGAGATCGACCGGTGATATAGATCTTGACCCAAATTCCATCCACCTACCGTAAACGGCCTAACAACATGTCGAGTCGCGACCTCCCACCCATAGCACGATTGCATCGAAGTGTATTTTCTGACGTCTTCCAAGCCACATTCTCCATCATTTCCGCCGCGTGGGAATAGATATCTGCAAGCACGTATCTGGAGTGTAGTCCAGATTGACCAATGAATGGTCGTTCAAAGGGCTGAAAACGTGGGTTGCAGCTCTTGCATCTTCGAGGCTTGCGATGTCGTGATTTCGAGGGTTCGCCGATCCTTTGCTTTGCTCACGAACAAAGGTCAGGGAATCAAACCGACCGCCCTCCAGGGCCTGGAAGATTTTACAAAACAGCCACACGAGCACGGCATTGGTACAAGAGCGATTCAGGATGCGTTGCACAAAAGGTCTTGGAGTGCAAGTGTATCTTGGCTGTAGTGGTAGTCGCGGTGAGGTTGGTTGACGCGGAGTTGTGACCAAGCTTCACTGCAGAATTATGTATGTCTTATGAACGTATTGCATAAATAGTGACTACCAGAAAAGCAACTAGCAATTTGCTCATCTTCGATTACGGACAAGACCCTCTGCACTCCTTGAACCTGTGCTGTTCTTCCAAACTGGAACAACAGAAAATGAAAAGCTCCAATCTCATCTCAACAGAATAGCGTTACCTGACTCATAAGCCCATCCGAGTTTGAATCCCAGATAACGACAGAAGGGAGTGCCTTCTTCAAATCAACGAGGGGGGTAGATAAGAGGAACAGCACCACCGAAACAGCCATTAGGCATGTTGATTGGAGGGGCACCGTCAGGTGAACCCAAAAGCATGGCACCTCCATCAACGCGGCCGACTGCGACAGTCATGACTGGACGTATGGCGTAAAGATGGGCTTGAGCGGTTGCATCCTGTAGGCCCGGAAGAGCAGCAGCCATGTCCTCCATTACCAGTTGTATCCAATCGCGCTTCTGACCATTCTCGTCGCGGTTGTCTTCGTGCTCGTCCACATGGTCGTCAATGACGCCGAACTTGTGGTACAAGCGCTGAATGTCATTTCCGGACACGTCGCCAAACATGCGGAATTTCTTGACAGGGATGGTGAGCTGGCCGATGGCATTGGCGATGTTGTTGCTGTGGAGAAAGAATTCCTTGATGCCTTTGCTGTCTAGCTCCTGGATATCATGATCGGGACGCATGACTTGAATGTTGCGGACATGCTTGCGAGTGGCCAAGATGTCGGCGTCGCGACGAAGCTCTTCAATCTCTCCGCCATAGCAAGAGATGTGGTTGACAGTCAGAGACTTGAGACCCTTTCCAACAGAGTTCAGAGTCTTGACGATGTGATGCATACTGTAGTTCACGACAATAACGCCCTTGCGATAGTCGGCTTCGTAAGGTTGAAGTTTGGTGTCAACGTCGATGTAGAGATGTTTGATCTGAGCGAGGTGGTTTGGAGCCATGATTGCCCGGAGAAACTGACCAGGGACCCAGTAGGGGTATTTGTCGTCGACAGAGAGGAAGAAGCGGTTCTTGGAGAAAAGAGTAGTCATGAGCTCCCGGTTGACCTGTTTGTTGGCGAGGGACATTCCATGGACGTCAAGGAGGGGCTGGAAACCAGTGGTGCCGTCTTGTTCGCTGTGGCCAGGTTTGACCATGAGACGTACGTCGAGCTCGTCCATACGCTTGAAGCGTTTACGCTCGGAATCCGGTTCATGACGTGAGGCAGCAAGCTTTTCGTACTCGGTACAATCTCCAGGAGAACGAAGAGCGACGACGAGCTCTTCATATATCTGGATTGGACCTCAGCCATGTCACAGTTGTAACTCTGGATCTGATGCAAAGCCTACCTTGTTGCGGATCTCTCTTGGAAGGCCGAAGAAGTTGAAGACACCAGGCATGAAGGGCGGGAAGTCCCCTGGCCCATGGCAGGACATCTTGTGCTTCTTCCAGTGTGCTTTCTGGCATGTCTTGGTGCAGTAAGACTTCCACTTGCATTTTGAGCATCTCAGTACACCAGGCTCCCGGCATTTACCGTTTCCACAGCGTTGGGGCGACATCTTGAGGTGTTGACGTGATGCAGGATGTGGTTGTGATGGATGAAGGAGAGACACACAGGATGAAAAGCGAAGGGACTTCGGCGTCGAGATAAGTGGGAGGTTCCTTCCTTGTTGCATTGGCAACTGCAGATGTCTGTTCGCGTGCAGACGTCCCGACGAGGAAGGAACATAGTCCAGTCGAGCCTCCCTTAACCGCGAACTTACCAAGTGCGCCCGCAAGCACACGTATCTAAGGGGATGATTTAAAACGCTCAAATCTCAGGAACTGTCGCGATCTACCAGAACGACCAATAGGAGGCTCACTACTCACGAAATACAGGTCACAAGAAAGTACGAAGCGCTCGTGGATGTATGATTGCTCCTGCGAGATCTTGGTAACACATGATCATAGAGAGTTGATGTTCACAATTCGCGTCCGAAGGCTATGACTGTGATAGGAAAAGAAAATTGTACCCTTTCGGATGCGTTATGGAGATGTCACATGCACAGCTTAAATAGTGTTTTTAATTCTTCCATGACTAAACTCTTCTTCGAATTCGACTTCCAGCACGAGCAGACTGATACAACAGAATGATCAGACCATTCTAGCAAGAGCCATACGACGCTGAAGTTCCTCCTCACCACCAGGCATAGTCAGAGGCATAGGACTGAACATGATGGCGTGACGGATAGCAAGTGCTCTCGTACTGAAAATCTGCTCTTGCGACTTCGCCAGATCTTCCAATGTCGAACCCAGTCCGGGACTCTTCCTAGCCATCTCTCTAGAAATCTCAGCGTCTTTACTGATGCGCTGACCACATCTATCCAATCTCTGAGCCACCTTGGGAACTTCGAGGCCGAAATTGAGGTACATGCGGTTGATGTCGGGACTGGCAAAGTCACCGAAGACGCGGAAGTTGTCGACGGGAACCGTGAGAGCGTTGAGAGCGTTGGCAATAATGCTGCTGTGGAGGTAGATTTGCTTGATCTCGTGGTGCTTGAGTGTGCGCATCTTGTCTGTGCGAGGGTCCATGACCCAGATCACACGAGCGTCCTTGTGGGCAGCGAGACCATCTGCATCGATGCGGAGGTCCTCGATTTCGCCTGGGAAACAGGAGGTATAGCGAACATCAAGAGACTCGAGAGCGTCACCGGCTTGATTGAGAGCAGTAACAATGCCGTTCATCTGACGCTGGATTGTAGTGACGCATGCCTGGAAGCCCTTCTCGCCGGGATGATGCTTCTGGGTCTGTATCTCGAGATAGATCCTCTTGGCTTTGGCGAGATGTTCGACATAACCACGGAAGTTTTGGTCGGGTGCATCGAAGGGGTTCGCTTCATCGACGGGAATGAGAAAGGTGTTCTTGGACCAGTAAACCTCCTTGAGCTCCCTGGCTATCTGTCTGTTTGCGAGTGACAGGCCGCGAGCGTTGACCAGAGGCTTGAAGCCAAAGATAGGAATACCACGAATCTTGTAGACGGAGACAGCAGGAGCGACCATGTGGCGGCGCTCGAGGAGGTCCATAGCATCTCTCCTTCTGTTGCGGATGTCGGGCTGGCTTTTCAAGGAGACCAGGTGATCGAAGTGGGCTTGCTCTGAAGGCGAGAAGCGGCTGACAATAATTTCTTCATAGATCTATGCAGCCCAGAATCAATAAACAGCTCCCAGACTTAGCTCCACAGTATCACATACCTTGTCGCGAACCTTGCGAGGTAGTGCCACAAAGTCAAAGATGCCAGGACGCATAGCGGGAAAAGCATTAGGCCCATTACACGTGAGTTTGTGCTTCTTCCAGTGCGCCTTCTGGCAGTCGTAGCTGCAATAGTAAGTCGTCTTGCAACTAGTGCAGACTTTGGTGGCAGTATTGCGGCAGTCGCCTGAGACGCAGCTGTACAATGTCATGCTTGTAAGGGAGATAAAGTCAGAAATGATGATATGAGATGCTCCTGTCAGCATTGTCAGAAGAAAAGAGAGAGAGAGAGAAGCCGGAGTTATTCGCGATGGGATTGGAAGCGCTGTTCTGTTTGCTACGAACAGAGCTGGGTAGAAACTTTTTCCACTCCACGGCATCATGCATACAAAGCTGCAGTTTCACTCGATCAACAACGTGTGTTTCAACGTGTGCTACTTTCAGAGCAAGCATGGAAAAACTCTCTGGACAATGAAGCTGTTTCAGAAAACTTTGTGCATCCGCACAGCTTTATCCTTGAGAAGGATCGGTGTCAAAGACGGAGAGGCATGCGGACTTGAATAGTGTTTTTGTATTTTCTATGATCCCGATTGCCATGTGAAAGTTGCTAGGTGTTTGCTAACCACTCGGTCGTTTCTCAATGAGGGTCAACATTGCTCCGCATTGAATCCATCTCAGATACGAGACAACCCCAACCTTCTCTTCAACTGCCACATACTCTCCGATGAAGGAGTCGAAAAACCTCGAATAATCTCAAGCCTAGCACGCCTGGCCTTGGAAGATCTACAATGTTCGCGTTCCATATCAGGAGGGAAAGTAAAACCTGCGAATCCGCTCGACTTTTGACCCCAACGATCGAGATGATAGCGAGGTTTCTCAATCTCAAATGGCAAGTTGAAGTGATGATACATACGCTTGAGATCGAGGCCGGAGATGTCGCCGTAGGCGGAGAACTGTTTGACAGGGGCGGTGAGCGCCTCGAGGGCGGAAGCAATGTTGGCGCCGTGGAGGTAGAAAGCTTGCATATTGGTGAGATTGAGCGCATCCAGACGGCCGTCACAGACACGCATGACTTGAATACAGCGAGCTCCTGGGTTCTTGACAAGAGCATCGGCATCATGGCGCATTTCTTCTACCTCACCGGGGTAGCACGACATGTAGCGTACGGTGAGACTCTTGAGCGTTGTACCGGCTTCGTTGAGAGTTCTGACGACATGATCCATGCTCTTTTGGACTTTGCTGACACCAAGATGGTATGAGTCGTCGAAGGGATCAATCTCAGTGCAGACGTTGATGTGCAGTCTTTCAATCTTAGAGACGAGCGAGGGATCGAATTTGCGACGGAAAATGTTACCGGGTGAATTGAGTTCGATGGTCTCGTTTACAGGAACGAGAAAGACATTTTGCGAGACAGCTATCTCAAGCAACTCGTGGCTGATTTGTTTGTTGGCGAGAAGGAGGCCAACGATCTTGGCACGAGGACGAGGGATATTCCTGCCGATCAGAGAGGTTCCAAGAAGAGTACCGGGACTGATCATAACACTTCTCTCGATCTCATATGCGGCGTCTCTCTCTACAATGTCGATATGAGGCCTGCCTTGGGGAATGGAAAATCTGGCATGCTTGTATCGATCCTCGGAAGAGAAGTGGAAAACAGCCAGCTCCTTGTAAATCTGGCTCAGAGTCAGTACACGATATCAGAGAAAATCCACTCTCACTCACATACCTTATCACGTAGTTCGCGAGGAAGACCCATGAAGTTGAAAGTGCCCGAACGCAGATACTCAACAACTTTCGACGCAGTGCTCACGCCTGGCTTGACGCAGACATCCTTATGTTTCAACCAAGCAACCTTCTGACAAGCCGTGCCGCAGTAGGAAGCGTTCTTGCAGCGCGAACAAGCACGAGTGCCGTTGTTCTTGCAAGCACCATTGGAACAAGGGGCCATGATGTGTCTGACGAAGTGATCGAAGGAAACTCGATTGTGGAGAGGAGGATGTCAAAAAGCAACAAAAAGCAGTTGCAGGGGAAGACTTGTCCTAGAGAAGAATAAGGATGTTGCTATGATTTGTTGACCGACAAACCGCAAGAAGATTGAGCAAACGGACGTGGATGGCATCTTCCTAGCTCCACGGTAGTGTGCATGAGAAAGCTGCACCTTCCCGCTTCGACCCATGAGATTTGTCTGCAGGAATTGGAGGATGTTTTGATCTTAACTTCTAATCAAATACAGCTGTTGAGATGCACAGAGTTTTTTGTGTAACTAGAGTCATTCAAAGAGGTCTGAGCAGTTTATGCACTCTTGTTGGTTATGACTTTAGCTGGCAAAGACGCTGTGCCACTCGATGGCTGTGTGTGACGAGCTGTGAAGAGAATCCCAGGGATCATAGGTTTAATGACGAGCACCTTGATCCCTCATTAGCTCATGAAATTCCGCGTTCCTCCTATCCTCCTTTGCGACTTCCTCTGCCTCATCTTCCTTCGTAACTTCCTCTGCCTCATCCTCCTCCTCACATAATCCACATGAGAGGCCAGATTTCTCATGACTCTCATGGCACTCATATCTCTGTAGATGCTTGCCTCTATCGCATACCTTCTCCATAACGACATGACACACTATCCCCGAGTGATCATGCACATGATGACACATAGAAGCACACTGATGAATCCCGCACCCCAAAAGTTGATCACAAGGCTCCAAGCATCCACCCTCTGGACATTTCTCATCAAAGTCCTCAGGCGTTTGCAGTATCGACGTATTTTGCGGGTGGTTCTGACACTTGACGGGAAGACCTTGGTACATGTGCTTGCCGTCCTCGAGAAGCTGGAAAAGTTGGGTCCAGAATTCTTTGCCTTGACGCGCATTTTTGAAGGTGGACGAGTCGCCGATCATGATCAAGGCGTTGCGTGCTCGTGACAGAAGAACATTGAGGCGTTCTGGGCTGGACAGAAATCCAATTTCGCCTTCCGGATTGCTCCTCGTGAGGGAGGCGACAACTATGTCGCTTTCCTGACCTTGATAGTTGTCTAAGATGCGGTTAGTCAGTCAACTGAGACAGAGAAATATAGGGGCTCAGATATCTTGAAGAATCCGAGCTCTCATGATGCCGATATGCCCCTTCTGGATATGTATCAAAAGGCACAATGTTTTCGAGGATCAGGTACACGTCCAAGGAAGAGCAGGTTAAAAACCCGCTCTCATTGGACATGGCTCTGGTTTTCAAAAACATCGTGCCTCTCTATTAAGGCATTATGGAACCCTCATACAGAGGGACCTCGGGTCGGGCGAGACTTCTTCACGTATAGGGAGGTTACTTACCGATTGTGGATATCTGGATCTTTGGCCTCTTCTTGCGCCTTCGATTGGCCTTGGGTGCTCCTCTTTCTATGGCCTCTGATTCTACTACAGGCAGTTTGCTACGATTGAGGCCATCGATAGTATCGGCATCAAGCTGTTCAAAAGTTGTCGAAGGAATCTTTGCCGATGAAGATTTGTCACCATGGGCCGCTGTAGTACGAGCATTGTTCAAACTCTTCCATCTCTCGGAGGGATTTACTTCCGACTTGTGCTTAATCAAACCATTCTTCTCCAGGTTCGTCACATCGGAGTTGCTCAACACAGCTTCAACTTCCTCTTCAAACACCTCTTGTAGTCTTTTTAGTTGACCGAGATATGGTGTAAGCACAACGATGCTGCTGGCATCGTAGTTTTGCTGCAGCAAGTATTTGACAGTCTTGAGCGCCATCTGAGCTTCAAAGGTATTCCTCTTTGATGCCCTCTCATTGACCTTTCTCTTGTCAAGATCGACTCGGTCTTCGCGGTGCTCGTGATCGACAAAGATCACGTTACTGGAGTGGCCAAGAAGATCGGGTCGGCCTTGAGTCTTGGGCGCGTCAATGAGGGTAGGGTATGTGAGATGTCTGACAAGATTTGAGATCTCAGGACGCATGCGATGTTGCTGAGCAAGAACCTGATGTGTATACCCTTGTAAGATGAGACGCTCGAACATGGAACGATTGAGGTCGTAGCCATCGCCCTTCTCAACACTCAATTTATAGTTAATGAATGGCCGTAGTTGTTTGTGGTCGCCAATCATGATGAGTTGTTTCGCGAATGGGTTCAATGCTGTCACAATGTGGCTTTCCAGTACCTGTCCGGCTTCTTCGACGATGATGACGCCCGGTGCTTCTGATTGCACTTGCCCATATTTAGCTGCTCCAGAGGTCGTGCAGGCGATGATTCTCTTACTCCGGATGATCTGTTCATCAAGCTGTCCTTTCGCAGAGCGAACCTGAGTCAAAAGCTCATCGTGTCGCTTTGCCTTCTCCAAGAAAGCAGAAAGCTTTTCATTGCTTATCTTTGATTTTGACTTCCATTCGTCGACAAGCTCTTTTCTGCGAGACGACGGAAGGTCCCAAACTGCCGAATATTTCTTTTTCTCTGGGAATAGGCCAGGATCGTTTCCTTCAATCCAGCGTCGAATCAAGTAGTGTCGATCATTAACACGCGTGGTACCATCAGTTTCGAGACTGATATCAAAAGCCAGGCTGTATTTTCCATCACCTTGCATGGCCATACCATTCAGATGATCGCGCATCTGGCCGAATTGTGTTAGGCCGAGATAAAGATCTTTGAGGTCTTCCGCTTCGGTTGAAGCATCAGTCTCTGAACGTCGTACGAATTTCATCGTATCGGAGTTGTGATGACGGTTCCCAGCACTCTGTAGTTTTGATAGCAGCATAGAGTGATTGGCAGGATCTGTTCTCTCTTGCGATCCAAGCCTTACGATTTCCGACCTGTCGACTCCGATTTTGATTATATCCTGGATGAATTGATCCAAGGCCTGGTTGGTGTGACAGATAACTAAGATCTTCTCACCGGTATGGTAGTGCACAGCTTTTGCTGCTAAAGCACCAATGAAAGATTTACCTGGAGACAGTCAGCACAAATCTATAATGCAAGTGATCTGAGCAGCCACATGGACACAGCTCCCTCTCCAGTACAGAGACTCGCGTACAACCATGCAAAGGCACAATCGTTTCTAGAATTGGATGCATATCCTGTGAGAGCGCGCAATAGAGCCTCTCTCAATGATCAATCGCTCCGATTCCAAAAACATTGTGCCTTTTGATGGTTACTCCGTCGAACGCCTGATCGATCGAAATTTCAGCATCGTAGTGAGTTCGATGTACAGCTATCTGCCCGTCTTGATTTTCATAGGAGAAAAATAATGCGTCACACTTACCAGTTCCAGGCGGTCCTTGCACAAGACCCACTCGTTGCTTCAAACTAGCAATCAAAGATGCAGTTTGGGAGGGGTCCAAAATGACAGCCTCTCGCAGGCCCAACGCTTCTTGCAAGTCGAAGTCCGACTTCGATGCAAGTTTCTGCACGATGTTCCTTATACCTTCGTTCTCCAAGGTTGCGGAGTCTTTAGGTCTGTTATGGACACCCTTGTGCAGCAGTTCTTCTTCGAAAGGTAGCTCAGTTGGCTTTTGCAGTCGATTCAGGACTGGCTCGTGAGCAAATCCGGCGACGCCTAGCAATACGATCTCCAGAGTCGATGCGTTGAACATGCTGAATAGCTCTTCCTGGGTGGACTTTCGATTCGGGATTTGAATACAGATAATCGAGTTGGCAAGTAATGCTGCCTCGCGCACAACCTTCACAATGGCTATTGGTTTGCCGTCCGCATGGAGGACCGCGAGGGATTGATCGAGAATAAAGTCAGTCTCTTCTGCGATGTATTTCTGGCGCTCCTCGTGGTTGAGATCTTGCAGCTCGGTCAAGCCACCCAGACACTTGAGTTTGAGTGCCCACGGATGCTGACCGTGTTTCTTTGAGGCGTCCTCACAAGACAAACCAGCCAATTCAACTTTGTACGTCATAGTAGATGCATCGGGTTGATTCTCTTCGGCAGAAGGAGCCTTGTGATATGCCTCCTTGACCTCTTCCAGGAAGTCCTGTCGATACAATCTGTATTGGCTTTCAAAGTACTTGCGCCGACGTTTGGGGACGCTTGTTTCGTCATAGAACTCAACAGAGCGCAAGAGGCGTGACATATCGTCGGTCAACAATTCCTGTATGGTGGGAATAGTGCTGATATCTCTGAAATCATAGAAGTCGTTGTCATGCTGGGCCTGAAAGCTTCTCGGAGCCTTTCCCGATTCACGTTCATCACATAAGCGCCGAATCCTTTGGCCAAGGTCGCAAGTCGTGGGATCTGAAGAATCCGCCAGAACACGTCGCAACAGAGTATCCTTGGCAATCATCATATCCGAAGGGCGGACCTTGGGGCTTTGAGTGAGTAGTCTCAACAGTAACCAGGCGAAGCATTGCATAGACTGTTCGCTGACAGTCTCATACTTGACGTTCTCATAAAGTGCGTTCCAGAACTTAGAAGTCGGCGGTTCCACAAGAGCCTGTATGATTCGAGAGAGATAAAGACCGTTGGACGCAGATTTGAGCGCCGGATATTGAAGCCAGGAGAGGACTGGTTGAAGCGTCTTGTCGATGTAATCGGCTCCAGTATCTTGGTTGAATGCAAGATGGAGGTTTTCCAGGCCATGTTGACTGGCCACAAGTTCTTCCACAACGCTGATGGGGTTATCTCTCCGTGACAAGGTTGCCGATAGGAAGACCTGCGCGCTCATACGCGAGTCGACTCTCAATTCCCCAGTCAGTGCTCCCTCGAAGACGGAACTAGGGTCACGAGAGCGCTTCCGATGATCGCGCTGTATTTGCTTGATTCTCCTATCGGACAAACAGCGAATGAACTTTTTGCCCAAGGCTGAGGCGAAGACTGGCTTCCGCCTAATCATATTCGATTTCCGGGCTGTCGAGTTTGAGATGCCGTGAGACGTGAACGAGGCTATGGGCTGTCTAAATACACAGCGCATTGAGATTTGAAGTGGAGCTCAGGCTGCATTTATGCGGCACAGTCGCTGTATGCTCCATTGTGACACAAACATGAATGCGTATAATCACGAAGCGATGTGATCAATCACATTCGTAACAACCGCCGAACAGAAGTCGCGAAAAGCGTCTGATGGAGAGGCAAATCGATGATGCTGTGAGGCCCCATGTGTTTGACGCGATCCCTCCCCGTGTGCAGAACTTTGTCACGCGCATGCTGTAGAAATGCACAATGTTTTTAAGATCAGTGCAGCCCTCCACTGAGAGTGTGACAGCCAGGATCTCTCTACGGACGGCCGGACCGATGTCTAAAAACATTGTGCATTTATACAGTCCGAACGGCCCTAGGCGTGGCCGTGAGATGGCCAGACGTGACAGAGTTTAGCACACGGGGAGGTCAGACTTCGTGAATCGCGCCTTCTGTTTGCACTGGCACTGGAGGCATCACTCATGCACCTGTCACAATGCACAATTATTTTCGAAAATGCGGTCAGATCCACAGAGAGAAAAACTCAAATATTTGCTCTCCGTGAATAATGTAACCCGATGCAAAAAAACATCGCGCAATCTGACCGCTGCGGTTCGAATACACAATCGTTTCCAGGTGCTCCGCGCGAACTCTCTTCGAATCTGCTGGTTTGAAGCCCCCCTGGGCGACAGCATCATGCATCTTATCAAATGATTCAAAAATCACACGAGCAGGATGAGATCTGAACGCTTAAAAGGTTTTGCAGAACCCTCTTGCTCTCGAAGCAGTAGAAATCAATAGGCTACATACCACCTTTGCACTGTCAAGAAAAACAAAAGAAGGCAAAAGAAGTGAAAAAAACTCTCGTTTCAAAATGCCCCAAACGATCAATGTCCGATATCAATCGTAAAACTCCCACACTTGCTTGCTTTGCTGCACACACTCATAAAAAAAGGTCCATAAACCAACTGAATCTTATCCACGCTTATTCAATACCCTGCTCAATCCTCTCAATCTCTCGAGCGGATCAACTTGGCCCCCTATAGCTGCACTACTCTTCTCTCTGACACTCTTATCCCTCTCTTCCAATTTCTCCGCTCCAACAGAAAGCACATGATCGGCCAGTCTCTGTGCACCTGCTCTATATTGTTCGAGTTTATGCGCTCCATCTGCTAGCTTGTCGATCTTGAATTCTAGCGTTGATGCTATCGTTCCGATGCGCTGTTTCGTGGATTCTATTGTTGATGTTGGAGCGGGTGTTGTGGATGGTTCGGAAGAGTTTAGGGAGATGCCCGAGAGAAGTGTTTGGAGTAGGTCGGCTTGTGAGGGGTCTAATAGCGAGGGATCGATGGCTGTTGGTGATATATCGAGTTGCATTTGTGATGACGAAGCTTCGGTTTCTGCTGGCGTTGTCGAGTCCTTTGGTGGTGATGTTGAGGTTAAGAGGTCGTCCCATGCTCGTTTTTCTTCTTGTAACCTGTATGTTTGTCAGTTTCAGATCGCGGAAGACAGAATCTCGAGTATGACATACCGCGCAAGCTCTGCCTCCAACTGCTGCAACTTCTCGGCGTTTTGGATGTTCCTCGGATTCGGCTTTTTGACCAGTACAGTTGGCGTTGTGTCCTCTCGATCATACCAATAACTCAAATTATTCCGTGCGCTGAATTCGTTGAGCAGTTCCTCTTGGATAACTCTCGCTAAAATCACAAATCAGTGTATGCTCGCTTTGCAGCATTGCAATTCCAACATACCTGCGTGCATCGCTGCCGTCTCAGCCGCATCCATTTGACCACCACCACTCTTCTCCGGTAAAGCTCGATGGCCACACCACATGAGCAGTTGCCGCATGCGTTTCGGCTCGACCAAAGTCTGAGAGATGTGTTTGTAAAACTCGTTTGTTTCGACCTGGTTGTGTGGTACGGCTGTATCCATAGAAAAATTCCAGTTAGCTTCCTCGATCTTGAATATGCGATTTTCGTCGTGCATCTCGTGTTCGTCATTTTGGTATCGCCGCAAGTCGAAATCCGCATGGTTGGAGTCGGGTTTCTCAGTCTCTGTAGCTTCTTCGATGTTGAAGTCGATATAGCCTACTGCAATGCGCGCGCAAAACACAATGTCAGGGGATTGAAATCAACCCAACACAGAAAGACGCAGAGAAAACAAGAAGCACAAGATTGGGGAATGTGCTTGGAAATAGAAAAAGGAGATATCCACATACCGCGTGAGCTGCCTGCTTCAATCAAAGACGAAGCTCTCCGTCCTCTCATCCCTGACGAACTTCTCCTCGACTTCTCAGCACTCAGTTTACGCATCTCCTTGTTGCGACGCAGCACAGGCGTTTCTCCAAATGGTAGCGGGATTTTCGCAGGGCCGCGTTTTTTGTGTATCGTCAATTCGCCTTGATCCACAGCCGGACTGCGATCTGCTGCAGGCGCGACATTTTCTTCGATTTCAGGTGCTGGAGGCGGTGTCGCAGGGTTCGTTTGCTGCGATTGCGATTCGGAAGCTGGCTTCGAAGTCACAGGTGCTTGGTCGTGGACAGGGCTGTTGCCAGATAAGCGCTTGGAACGTCGTCGCGTGGCAGGCTCAGGGGTCGTGGGCAGCGTCTTTCTGGGCTTCTTCCCGGGCGGTTGTGTAGCTTCTATGGGCGCATTGTCGTCGACTGGTGGTGGTTGTTTTTGCGCAGGTTGTGCCTCCTCAGCAGGCGCTGCAGCTGCAGCTGTGAATTCCGGTTCCGGTGCTACATCAGGTGTCTTTGCTTTGGCCTTTCTAGTGCGAGCACGCGTGAAAGTGAAATCATCGTCCTTTTCATCGTAGGCTGGTCGCGAGCGCATCAGCATTTGCGCGTCTGATCTTGGATCTGGTCCAGACTCACCCTTCTTGGCCTTCTTCACCGTGTTTTGCGACGCGTTTCTCGAGGATGTGGTGGTAGACGGAGCTTTAGGTTTCTTGGAGGGCGGCGCATCTTCGTCCGGATCATTATTGAGATGGCGAAGACTTTTTCTCTTGATTCCGTTCGTTTGTGCGCCGGTCATGCTAAGGGTGTGTAGAGGGGTGCGCGTGACAATGGCGGCCGTCATTGAAGTTGAAGGTCGTTTCGTTGCGTCGTCGTCAAGTGGCGCGAATGCGCATCGCCTGTCGTTCTATGATCGCGGGAAATGGATATTCGTCGGAGGAAGCAGCGATCGGATTAAGTATACGCGTTGCTGTAAATGGTTGGTCGTGGTTGCCGGTCGCTGACGTTCTTGCGTTGCTTGTATTGATCGAGAAAGCCCCAGCGACCCGCCAAATGTAAACATGCCAAACTGCCCCGACACGCCAAGACAAGCCTCACCCTCCTCGAAGAGCTTTGACTAGTTTGTATACTTGCATCACGTGCAGCCTAGGTTGTCAGTGGATCAATCAACGATGTTCAAAATGTTCTCAGTTATTGATCTAGGTATCGGCTACCTTTCTGCCCGCAAGGTATGCATGCAAGCACTTTACTATCTACAACGCGAACAATGCTCTTTTGCTTTCTGCCTTCAACCTTCTACTGCATGTTGGCAGCAGAAGGCATAGCCCTCGTACTGGGTGCAAAACTGCCTTCGATCCTGCGTTTGGCGTCTTGCTTCTCAGCCATGCTGGGGTTCTCCTTGCGCATGTCTGGCATATGCGGTGCCTCATCTGGACTGTGTCCAATTGACATACCAACACGAACCTATACTATGCATTAGTAGACTGCTCTTGATATTCATATTTTTGTCGTGTCCACTTACCAAAGTTTCCAATGCTCCGTTGGAGTTGTCGACCAAGTCATCATCAAACAGCATCTTACCAGGTTCGAACAGTAGCAACAATGTACTGCCACCAAACTTGAAGTATCCCAATTCTTCCGCTCGTTTGACCTGTTCGCCTGTCTTTCGTGTGATGACTGTGCTGCCAACCATCATGGCTCCAACACAAATGACCATAACACGTCCGTGCTTGGGACTATCAATAGGCACTACTACTCTGACGTTCTCGCCATACACGTCAAGCGCACTGCGGATAGCCATGGGGTTGACAGTGTAGTACTCGCCGTCGATGAGCTTGGGCTCAAGCATTGTACCATCCACGGGAATGTGGAAACGGTGGTAGTCCTGAGGTGCCAGACGGAAAATACCCATCGCACCACCGACATATCTTTTGGCATCTTCAGGGTAAGCGTTGCCTAAGAGTCGCTCCACAGAGAATTCTCGTCCCTTGACCCAGATGCGTTGGGCTTCTGTAATTTGGTTGAAGACGACCGATCGGCAGTCCGCTGGTGATACCACAATTTCCGGTCTGTCTGCTGCCGAGCAGGGTCTAGCGTCAGGCTTCAGCTTGCGATAGAAGAACTCGTTGAAGCTCTTGAAGTCTGACGTTTGTAAGAGAACCTCGGACATGTCCAGCTGATGGAAGTTGATGAAGCCAGGGATTTGCGATGCTGAAGCAGGATCGTCGTACTTGCGGCCCTGCTTGAAGGACAGAGATCGGAGAAGCTTGCGGATTCTCTTCTTCTCCATATCTCTACTCTTCAGACCTTTGTAAAGCAGTCTGATGCCCAATCTCACGTACACGCTCATCCTTTCCTCGTTGATTTGTCCAGTGATACGGTCCTGAACAAGAATGTTGGCACTGTTGGCTCCAATCTTGTAACCACCGTAACCAATCTTGGTGAT